>Ga0315287_10000900_pt1 | contig 26554 bp, 28 predicted proteins | sample YL17G11_0_MG_FD_205037 | JGI IMG/M metagenome (GOLD analysis project Ga0315287, IMG submission 205037) | Sediment microbial communities from Yellowstone Lake, YNP, Wyoming, USA - YL17G11_0 | ecosystem: Environmental > Aquatic > Freshwater > Lake > Sediment | place: USA: Wyoming | collected... | reverse complement strand
CCCCGGCGCCGCCGCGGGCTCTCCCTCCGCGTCCTCCCTCGCCCTCTGCTTCTCCAGGGCGCGGTGCATGCGCCCGCCGAAGAGCGAGTGGAGGTGGCCGGCGACGTAGGCGTCGGCGGAGACGGGGTGCGACGCCAGGAGGTCGGAGAGGCTGCGCGGGGCAGAGCGGGCGTCGGGGCCGCCGTCCCGCGCCCCCTCCTCCTCCGGGGACGAACCCGCCCCCTTCCCCCTCCTCCTCGCGCTCGCCGGCAGCCTCTCGACGGTAGACAGGGGGAAGTGGCCGTACGCGAGCAGCGGCGGCGGCGGCCGCGGAGGGGAGGAGGAGGGGGAGGAGGCGCCGTCGCCCCCCGCCCCCTCGCCGCCGCCGTCGCAGGCCCGCGCCGCGGCGGCCCGGAGCACCCGCGCGGCGGCGACGACGCCGCCCGCCAGCGCCGGCGTCAGCCTCCCCGCGAAGTTGTTGGAGCCGCTCAGGCCCGGGTCCTGGGCCGCGTCGACGCCCAGGAGGAGCAGGGCCGGGCAGGAGGGCAGGGGCGGCGGCGGCGGCGGCGGCGGCGGCGGGGGAGGGGCCGCGGGCGCGGCCGGGGCCGCCGCCCCGAGGAGCTCGGCGTCGACGGCGTCGTCGAGGTGCGTGACGTCCCCCGAGGCGGACACCGCCGCGGCGTAGACCCTCCTGTCCGCGCCGCCGCCCCTCGCCCCGGCGCCCCCCTCCCTCGCCGCCGCCGCCGCCGCCGCCGCCCTCCTCCCTGCGGCCGAAAACTCCGGGAAGTGGTCCTGCGGCGAGCCGCGCCGCGGGACGTCGAAGCCGTCGTGGTTGCCCCTGACGTCGAGGACGGAGGCCTCGGAGACGCCCGCGGCGCGCTCGAGGCCCTCGAGCAGCTCGCCGTAGAGGCGCCACTCGGCGCGCGACTGGCGGGTGCCGCCGTCGACGGTCTTGGCGTGCGTGAGGTCGCCCGTGACGAGCAGCGGGATCGAGACGCGCGGCGGCCGGGAGGACGGCGGCGACGGCGGCGACGAGGACGAGAGCGCCCTCCGGGCCGGCGCGACGACCGCGGAGGCCCAGGCGACCGCGTCCGCCGCGGTCGCCCCCTTCGAGGCGAGCGCGGACGGGGAGGAGCCCGCCCACTCGCAGAGGTGGAGGTCGGAGAGCTGGAAGAGGACCGTCGGGAGGGTCAGAGCTGCCGGAGCCGCTGTTTTGGAGGGAGGGGGAGGGGGAGGAGGAGGGAGAGGAGGAGGAGGAGGAGGAGGAGGAGGAGGAGGAGGAGGGGGAGGAGGAGGAGGAGGCGGAGGAGGGGAAGCAGAGGTCGAAGAAGATGAAAGTTGAGCATCGAAGACCATCGATCGAAGGAAGCAAAAAAAAAAAGTGAATGCAATTCGAAGTGTTTCTCCGGGTGCTGTCTCGATTTCATCGCCTCACCTGCCGTTGCCGCCGAGAGCAATAGCAGGGCAAGGGCGAGGTATGTGCAGGAGGAGAGACGTCCTCTCCGCCCTCGGAAGAGGGCAGGAGGAGGAAGCATGGCTTGCAGCTCGATCGCTGGATAAATTCTGAAGCGCGAAGGGCTCTCTCTCGACTTTGCTCTCTTCACTTTTTTCCTCTCGGTCGGCCGGGCCCCTGTCAAAGAGAACGCATTCGATCCCCCTCCCGCCGCGAAAGAGACAAACGACAGCGAGCGTCCCCGCCCTCTCTCTCTACCACCAGAGCGCTCATTTTGATCCTCTCTACGCGCTAGCATCAGAGAGAAGAGCCAAAAGCGATCCGAAGAGCGACCCGCAAGCGAAACGGCTCTATCTCTCGCTTTTTCAAAAAAGGGGGCAGCAGTTTTTTCCCCGCCCCTCTTCCTCTCCTTCCTGTGACCGCGCCCCCCCGCCGCGTGTCGACTTTCCCCGCCTTCGAGCTCTCTCGCGGAGTCCCCCCTGAGCCGGGTGCTCGCGGGCTCTCCGTCCTGTAAAATCGCGGGAAGCGAGAGAAGCTCGAAAAAGGGAAGCGATGGACGCCGAGATGCAGCCGTCGCCGCCGCCGCGAGCGAGCTCTTCGTCGGGCGACGAGCGCGCCGAGCGCAACGGGACGGACGGGAGGAACGGGCAGCCCGGGACGAGGCGGCGCGGGGAGGGCCGCCGCCGCTCGCGGAACCAGGAGACGCTCTCGACCTCCTCCTCCGAGCCCCTTTCCCTCGAGGAGGAGGAAGAGGAGGACGACGATGACGAGGATGAGGACGGTTCAGAGTCCCTCGAGGAAGAAGAAGAAGAAGGCGAGGAAGGGTTCGTGGAGGAAGAAGGAGGCGAGGAGGACGAGGAGGACGAGGAGCTCGACGCTTTGGTCGTCGTCGTCGTCGAGGGCGGGAGGAGCGACCACAGCGGAGCCGCCGCCGCCGCCACCGCCGCCGCCGCCCCCGCCGCCGTGGCGGCATCTTCCAGCCGAGACAACGCTGAAAACGTCGCCGCTCGCTCGCTGTCCTCCGTCCTCTCCGTGGACGCCGTTCGCAGCCGCCGCCGCGGCAGGGTGGGCGACAGCGCGCCCCTCGCCGAAGTCTTCGCTCGGCGGCGGCAAAAACCGCCGCCGCCGCCGCCTTCTTCGGCAGAGGAAGAGGGCGCCCGCGGCGGCGACGCTGCCCCTTCCTCCGCCCCGGCTCTGCTCAAGCGCAGCGGCAACGGCAGCAGCGGGGGGCCCTCTACTTCATTGGAAGAAGAAGGCGAGGAAGAAGAAGCAGGAGAAGAGGAAGAGGAAGAGGAAGAACAGGAAGACTTTGACGACGAGGCCGAAGTCGCGGGACTCGAAAGGGCCTCATCGCTCCGCGTCCGTGCCAGCTCCGCGGCGCTATCGGACGCCTGCCCCTCGTGGCGCGACCAACTCCGGATCCTGGAGATGGCGGGGAGGCTCGGCGCGGGGCATCAGCGGCAGCGGCAGCAGCAACGGCAGCAGCCGCAGCAGCAGCAGCAGCCGCCGCCGACGCCGCCGACGCTTTGCCTCTCCGTCTCCTCCAGGGCCAAGCTCCCCGTCGCCCTGGCCCTGCTGCGGCTGATTCACGCCTCCCCCGGCGGCACTCTGCCGATCCCGGGGAGCAGGAGACCGAGAAGGCCCGGACGGGGGACGGCGGCGGCGACGGCGGCGACGGCGGCGACGGCGGCGACGGCGGCGGCGACGGCTGCGTCGGCGGCGGCGACAGCGGCGGCAGAGGCGAAGGCGGCGGAAACAGTGGCGGCGGCAGCGGCGGAGACGGCGGCGGCGGCTTCCCGAGAGGGCCAGGCACTGCTGCTCGACGCCCTCTCGCTGGCGGAGCTCTGGGGCTGCGCCGGGGCCGCGGCCGCGGCCGCCGCGGCGCTGGCGGCGACGCCGCCGGAGCTCCTCGGGTGGGCGGCCGCGCACAGGGTGCACGAGCTGGTGACTTCGAGGGTGCGGGGCGGGATCGGGGCCGCCGGCGGCCCCGGGGGAGGAGGGGGGAGCGGCGGCCTTGGGAACGACGGAGGCGGAAGCGGCGGCAACGGCGGCGGCGGCGGCGGCGGCAACGGCGGCGCGCGCCCGGCGTTTGCCGCGCCGCCCGGCGGCGGAGTGAGCGCGAGGGGCAGGAGCGCCGCCGCCGCCTTTTTTGCCGCTGGGAGCGGTCACTCCGGCGCTTCCGTCTTCCGAGGGGCCTGGGACGGGCCCGTCGACGCGGCCGCGGCGGCTTTCCTCCACAGCTGCTGCGGCGCGTTTGAGAACCCGCCTTCGTGCTGCTCCCTTGCCTCTCCTTCTTCTTCGCGCTGCGCCGCCGAAGCCGACGCCGAGGAGGCCGCCAAAGCCGCGAAGCGCTCTTCTTCTTGCTCTCCCTCGACGGCCTCCGCTCCTGCTGCTGCTGCTGCTGCTGCCGTCGCCGCGGCAGCGGCAGCAGCGAGCTGCGCCGCCGCGGCAGCAGCAGCGGAGGCCGAGCAGGAGAAGCAGCAGCAACAGCAGCGGCGGCTCTTCTCGACAAAGACTCCGCCGCCGCAGGCGGAAGGAGCTGCTCTGGCGACGAGGAGGGGAAGGAGGGGGAGGAGCCGCGGCAGCAGCTCTTTGGCGGCTCCTCCGTCGACCTCTGCAGTCTTCGCCCCTTTGACTGTTGCTGCGAATGCTTCTGCTGCCTCTCCGCGGCAACAGCAGCGACAGCAGCAGCAGCGACAGCAGCAGCAGCGACAGCAGCAAAGGCGCCCCTCGCTGCTCCCGCGGCCCAAGGGGGCCGACGCCTTCCTCTTCCCGCTGTTCGTCACCGTCCAGGCGAAGATAATGTCCGCCGCGGCGCAGCTCGGGGCCGCCTTCTATCCGAATGAGAACTCCCCGGGAGGGGGCGGAGAGGGAGAGGGGGCGAAGAAGAGGAAGACGACGACAGCGGCGGTGGCGGCGGTGGCGTTTCTGAACCTCTTGCCGTCGCCGCCGTCGTCAGAGCCTTTCGGCGACGCCGACGGCGAGAGGCAACGGCGACTCGAGGCCACCTCTGCTGCCGCCTCGGCCCTCTCCCTCCTGGGCCTCGACTTCGACTTCGTGCTCTCGCACCCGGGGCTGCGCGGGGCCTGGAAAGCTCTGCCTCTGGCCTCGGCGCTGCTGCTCATCGCCTCCGACGCCGCCGCGGCGGCGAGCGAGAACAGCGTCATCGCCGCGGCGGCCCTCTGGCTCGAAGAAAACTTCCCTCCTTCTCCGGCGGCGACGGCGACGGCGACGGCAACAGCGAGGGGACTTTCTTCTTCGTCCGCCGCCTGCGCTTCTTCTTCTCGGCAGCGGGAGCTGCATAGGGCGCAGGCCCTTCTGGGCTCGGCGCTGCGCATCGAGCGCGCGACGCCGCTGTTCGCTGCGGCGCTCGCGGCGTTCGCTCCGTGGACGGTCTGCCCGCCGAGCTTGCCTCCTGCTGAGGCGGCGGCAAGGGAAACGGCGGCGACGGCGACGACTGCTGCTGCTGCTGCTGCTCCCGGAGGAGGAACAGGAGGCGGAAGCGCGCGGCGGAGGAAGCACGACGACGCCTTCGACGACGAGAACGACGGCGTCGGCGTCGCTGCTCGCTGCTTCGGAGGAGGGGGAGCCGCCGCCGCCGCCGCCGCCGCGGCTGCCGGAGGCAGCGACGTGGCGGCGGCGACGGCGGAGAAGCAGCCCGCCCTCTCGCCGCCGCCCCTTCCTCCCTCCGTCGCCGCGCTCCTCTCCTCCGTCTCCGCCTCCGTCTCTTTTTCCTCTCCCTTCTCCCTCTGCTGCTCCCCGCCACCGAGGGAGGCCAGGAGGAGCAGGCCGCAGTCAATCATGGCCTGTCTCAGGTTCGAGTTCGAGGTCGAGGCGGCCGAGGTCGCCGCGCTGCTCCTCGCCCCCTCCCCCCGCTCCTCGCTGCGCTCCCAGCAGCGCTTCTGGGGCGGTCTCTTCTGGCACGTGACGGTCGACTGCTGCGCCGCGGACCCCTCGCAGGCCGGGCTCTTCCTGCGCGCGGCCCTGCCGACGAGGGCCGCGGCTCCGGCGGCGGCGGCGGCGGCGAGGGGCGCGGAAGGCGCTGCGCCGCCGCCGCTACTCGTCGGCGCGCGGTACGCAATCCGCCAGGCCTCGGCCTCGGCCGCCGTGGCCCCCGTCAGGCTCGAGACGAGCAGCGTGTGGCCGTCGACGACAAGCTATGGGCTCGCCGGGATCAGAGGCGTGCCGTGGAGCGGCGGGGGAAGCGGAGGAGCAGGAGAAGCAGGAGGAGGAGCAGGAAGAGAAGGGGACGGCAGCGGCGGCGGCGGCGGCGGCGGGAGCGGCGACGGCGGGAGCGGCGGAGGGTGGACGAGAGACGGGAGGCTGCGGTTCTCGGTGTGCGTGAGCTCGGTGCTCTGAGGAGGGGCGAAGGATGGATGGGGGTCGACGGTGGGTGATGCTTTTTTTTTTGAAGCGGGCGGGAAAGGGTCTGGTCTCCCTCTCGCTCTCTCTGTTTCGCGGGAGAAGGATGGAGATCGAGGTGTTATTTCAAAAAATAAAAGATACTGGAAAAAAAATCAACCTTTTGCGCCACAACTCTCGTTTCTTTTCTCTTCCTCCTTCCTCCTTCAAACCAAAGGCAAAACAAAACAACAATGCCGCTCCAGATCTCCTCGCTCTCCGCCGACTTCAAGACGCGCGCCTCCTCCCCGTACATCGTCTTTGAGTGCGAGGGCGTCCGCGCGCAGACCAAGGCGATCAAGGTTGAGAGGCTGCGGAGAAGTCTTTGGAGTTTTTCGTTCTTTTGTTTCTTTCGTGGGCGGCGACGGCGACGAGCGGGCGAGCGAGCGAGCGGGGGAAAACTGTTTTCCTCGCGTCGCGCCGCAAGAGCCGCACTTCGTGCCCGGCGACCCCTCAGCGGTGCCCATTCAGTGCCGAAGTTGCCTGCTCGACTCGTTTTTGGGGGCAGAGAGGCACGGAGATCGGCGCGACGCGGGGAAAAAACTATTTAAAGAGGAGCTTGCTGACGCCCGTCCTCGTCGCTCGCCTTGTTTTCTCTCTTTCTTCCTTTTCTTCACCTTCAACGCGCTCAACCTCTCTTTCGCCGCCCTCCCCTCCTCTTGCCCCCTCGCATTAAAAACAAAAAACAGAACTCCACCAGCTGGGATGAGATCATCGTCCTCCCGGGCCAGTTCCGCGACGGTGGGATTGGATATTTTCTTCTTTTCAAAACCTTTTTGTTCTTTCTTTTTCTTTTTTTTCTTTTTTTTCTTTTTTTCATCGGGGTCGAAAAAACAAAGAGCCAAAACAAAATCAACTTCTTTTACCGCCTTCAAAACCAACTCCGACCAGGCTGCGAGCTCGTCGTGGCGGCCTACAACCACAACGCGATCCTGGCCGACGACCTGATCGGCTCCGGGGGCACCGACCTCCGCGGGCTGCACGGAGCGGCGGGAGCAGCGGGATCCCACGCGCGTCGCATCCAGCTCTTCGACAAGAACGACGAGCCCGCCGGGACGCTGATGCTCGACGTCATCTCCGTCGACAAGGAGGTGGCCGGTGGCGCCCCCCCCGTCGGGGCGCCCGTGGCTGCCGGGCTGGGAGCCGCGCGCGAGGGAGGAGGGATCTCCCCCGCCGCGGCGCCGACGACGCCCGGAGCCCAGGGCGAGGTCCGCCGCACGCCCTCGGGCCCCTCGGCCGTCGAGGCCGAGCGCGAGCGCCTCCAGCGCGCGCGCGAGACGACGACGGCAGCGACCGGAGAGGGAGCTGCCGCTTCCCCGGAGGGCGAGGGCGTCATCGAAAAGATCAAGCGCGCGACGGGCATCGGCGCGCCGGCGGCGCGCGAGCCCTCGCCCGAGCGCCGCCCGGCGATGGCCGCCGCCGCCGCCCCGGTCTCGGCCGCCCCGATCTCGACCCCCACGCGCACGGTCCCTGCGCCGCGTCACCGCGAGCTCGAGGGAGAGGTGGGAGGAGTTTCATGATTTTTTTTTTTGAGAGAGAGAGAGAGAGAGAAGAGAGCACAAACCCTAAAGAAAAAAAAAGAAAAATCACCTGATTTGCTCTCGCTCTTCTTTCTTCTCCCTCAAACAGCACCGCGCCACCGCGGCCGCCACCTCCGGGCTCGAGGGCAAGATGTCCCAGTTCGGCCGCGTCATCGAGGGCCCCGAGGGAGGGCAGGTCGTCGAGCGCAAGGTCCTGACGCGCATGGGAGAGCGCGTGGCGGAGATCGAGCGCGTGCAGCGCGTGACGACGAGGTGAAGAGAGAGTTCTTTTTTTTTCTCGGGGCGGGGGGAGTTGAGAGGTCAAACGGAAAAAAATGAAAAACAACTCACTCTTTTTGTGTCTCCCTTTTACTTTCCTTTCTCTCTCGAACAGAACCCCCGTCGAGTCCAACTTTGTCGTCGTGAGTGATCATGTCTGTTATCGCTTCTTCTTTTTCATTTCTTTTCGGGGGGGCAGTTTTGAAGGCGCGGGTCGAGCTCTTCCCGCGGAGGAAGAAGAGAAAGAAGCGAGAAGAAGAAGAAGAAGAAGAAGCCTTTTTTTTCAAACTCTCTTCAACAACAAAAACTAACTCTTCTTCAAAACAGGAGGTCCGCCTGCTCTCGCAGCGCGAGCTCCCACAGGAGGCCCGCACCGAGGAGGGCAACATCACCGAGCGCGTCATCCGCGTCCAGGTGAATTTTTTTTATGAGTTTTTTCGTTCGGCTGCGGGGTCGACAGGAGAAATACAACTTCTCAACCCTCTCAAAAAAAAAAAACGTCTCAGGAGCCCGAGACGCCCGAGGCCGTCGCCCCCTCCCTCAAGTTCGAGGGCGAGGCCAGGGGAATGAGGCAGCAGGCGGCGCGCTCCGAGGCCGCCACCGGAGGAGGCGGCGGCGGGACGATCTCTTCCTCCTCGGGAGGCGGCGGCGGCGGCGGCGGGTCGACGGCGGCCGAGCGCTTCCGCGGGGGGCAGGCCCGCGGCGGCGCGGGCGAGGGCCTGATGGAGACCGCCGGCCTCCGCGGCGGGGGAATGCGCGGCTCCTCCGCCGCCCCCCCGGCCTCCTCGGAGATGGGCCCGGGAGCGCAGCAGGGGATGGGCCAGGGGCAGGGCAAGCTACCGGCGTCGCAGGCGCGCAGCGAGGAGGGGCGCGGCCGCTTCGGCGCGACGAGGGCCGAGGCCTGAAGAGGACTTTTTCTTTTTACTCTTCTCTTCTCTTCTCCGAAAACAAGCCACCGCTGTTGAGAGTTCCTTTTTTTCTTTTTCTCGCCCCGAAGAGTTCGCATTTTGATCAGAAGTCGCAGCGCTGGAGGAGGGGGGGGGGCGGGAGGGGTGATGGTGATGGGAGAGAAGTCTTTGGAGGTTTTCTTTTCTTTTTTTCGGGCTTTCATCAAAAACCCCATCCCGCCGCCTCGCGCCTTTTGCTTTTTTTCAACCTGATTTTGATTTTGATTTTAGAGCGCACATCAACAATGAAAAAGAAAAGCTTTGAGAGTTACATAATACAGCAAAAGGGAGAAGGGAGAGAGGGAGGAGGCAGCCCGAGCGCGCAGATGTTCTTTTCTTTCTCTGTCTAGTGAGAAGTGATCTTTTCTCTCTCTGTCTCTCTGATCTTCTGTCTCTCTCCTTCGCTCCCTCTCCTTCTCTCTCGTCTCTTTTTCTCTGCCTCTCTCTCCCTCTCTTTTTTTTGAGTGTCGAGAAAGGGAGAAAGATTGAATGCATTCCGTCGCTTCGTCGTTAGGGTGGGAGCGACGACGCAAACGAATTTCGTTTGCGTGTTCTCTCTTCTAACTCCCGTCGCCGCCGACGCCGCGGACCACGCAGACGGTCGCCGGACAGCGGTCGAGGCAGTACTTCGTGACGCTGCACCCGCAGGAAGAGCCCCCCCTCGTGCCCGTCGCGCCGCTCCCCTTGAGCCCCCCGCCGACGACGACGAGCGCTGCACCGAGCGCCGCCGCGAGCTGCACCAAAGCCTCGCCGACCTCTTCGCTCCGGTTGCCGTTCCCCGACTCCGCCGGCTCGAGCAGGTGCGTCTCGAAGCGGATGCCGGCCTCCTCCAGGAGCGGGGAGACGAAGCGGCGCCGGATCATGGCGCGGGCGGAGTGGAGCTCGGCTTGGGCGGCAAGGAGCTGGCCGTTCCCCTGGGCGGGGCGGCAAAAAGGGTTTGCCGGCGGCGAGGGCGGCGAGGGAGGCAGCGGCGGCGACTGGGAGAGGCGGCGGCGGTCCTGACGGCAGCAGATCTGGGGAACAACGTAAGCCAGGTGGAAGACGTCGGTCTCCGGCCTGGCGACGTTTTCCAGCGCCCAGCGCAGGGCCCACGAGCAGCAGTCGGAGTCAGAGACGGGGAAGAGGACGGCGCGCTTTGATGTTGAGGTCGGGGCCTTTGCCATTTCGATTGTCTTTTGCTTCTACTTCTTCGCTTTCGTAACGATAATGTGAGCCTTTAAATGCTTCTGAATCGCGCCTAGACCCTCATGAAATTAGTGATTGTGCCTCTGGAGCAGGGGGAAGAGGGTCTCGGGGGAGGAGGGCGAGTTCTGGAGACGGGCGATGTGACATCGAGAAGTTCTCGGAGGCACGCGAGAAGTGACTGCGAAAGCGTCGGCCAGCTACCAAAACTCACACAGCGTAGGCGAGTTTTCTTCTTGTTCTGTTGTCTCTCCCACCTCCCCGCCTTTCAAAAAGAGAGAGAGACCGCCATGCGCTCTCTGCGTTCGCGAAGCTCCTCTGCACAGCGCCCCGGGGCTGGGCGGGTCGCTGGAGTCAGGAGGAGCGTGCTGCCGCCGTCGCCGATGCCGCTGCTGTCGAGTCATCGGTGTCGTCACCGCCTTCCTGCCGTTTCGCCGTCGTCCTCGGGCATCAAAAACTCCTCCGCCGTCTCCTTCTCTTCCCCGTCGTCTTCTTCGTCCTTGTCTAAGGCTCCGGACAGTCCCGCGCCGGCCCTCCTTCCTCCCACGGGAGACATCAAGGTAAGCGGAAGTAGAAAAGAACGGGTGCAATCACACTAGTTTTTTCCATGACCTCCCTCTTTCTTTTCTTCCGACTCCCCTTTCTTCTTCTCTCTCTCTCCCCGCTCTCAAAAAAAAAAAAAAAAACCTCCCCAAAACCATTCTCCACACGCAGCCCTCTGGCTATTCCGTCGCGGACTGGGCCGCGGCCTTCGACTCCCAGCTCGAGGAATTCGACTACGAGATCTCCAAGAGGAAGAGCGACCAAGACGACGACGACAACAGCCCCGTCGCCTTCATCGAGGGCGAGATCCCGTCGGCACTCCTCGGCGGCACGCTCTACCGCAACGGGCCGGCGCGCTTCGAGCGCGGCGGCGAGCGCTACGCGCACATGCTCGACGGCGACGGCTACGTTTGCAGGTTCGGGTTCTCGGAGGACGGCGGGAAGGTCGAGTTCAGGTCGAGGTTTGTCAAGACGCGGTAAGTATTTTGAGTTTTTTTTCTCCTTCACTTCTCCCATGATTTTCGTTCGGCCTTTTTACCGATCTGCTCCTCTCTCTCTCTCTGCGCGCTTTCTTCTTCTTCCTATACGCTGATTCGTCTCATGCAAGATACAAAAACGAAACAAAACAGCGAGCTCGTCGCCGAGGAATACGCCGATCGCATCCTCTTCCGCTCGACCTTTGGCACGGCGCGCGCGGGGGGCCCCTTGGCCAACGCATTCGACTTCAGGCTCAAGAACCCGGCCAACACGAACGTCGTCCGTGAGTTTTGTGTTCCATTGTGTGTTCCTCTTTAGAGAGAGGGAGCGAGAGAGAGAGAAGATGAGATCGCGGCCAGAAGGAAAGGCAGATCGAGAAAGAAGAAGAAAAAACCCATCAAAGACTCCACTTCCTTTTTTCTTTAAAAAAAACTCTCTCTCCTCTCTTCTCAGCCTGGGGCGGCAGGCTCCTCGCCCTCTGGGAGGCCGGCCCACCGCACGAGCTCGACCCGCGCTCGCTCGAGACGCGCCCGGCCCCGGCCACGCTCGGCGGCCTCGTGCTGCCCGGGAGCGCCCCCTCGACGACGGGCGTGTCCCGCGAGCTCGACAAGATGCTCGGCTTCGGCTCGGCCTCGACCGCGCACCCCCACGTCGTTCCGGCCCCGCCCGGGGAGGCGGACGTGTGGTACGGGCTGAGGGAAAACGGGGGCGCAAAGGAGGAGGAGGAGGAGGAGGAGGGAGAGAACGGAGCAGGAGAGGAGAGAGCGCCGCCGCCGCCGGCGGGCTCCCTCTCTTCTTCCTTCCCTGCCTCCCTCCCCCCCCCTTCCTCCGCCGCCCCCCCCTGGCCCTCCGCGACGAGCCGCCTCGCCACCTGGGTCTGGCAGTCCCGGATGACCGCCCGGGGGCCCTCGATCTCCATCGAGGTCGCGGAGTTCGACGCCTCCTGGCGCCGCGTCGCCAGGGCCGAGCTCACCCTGCCCGGGGCCGCCTTCAACCCGCACGACTTCGGCGTGTCCCCGCGCCACTACGTCTTCTTCCAGGGCCAGACCACCTTCGCGATGCTGCCCTACGTCGTCGGGGCGCGCGGCCCCGCGCAGTGCGTCAGGGTCGGGACGGGCAGGATGGTCGTCCACGTCGCGCCGCGCGGCCAGTCGCACCCGCAGCGCGCGCGGCCCGTCGCGCTCGAGGCCGACGAGGGCGGGTTCCTGATCCACCACGCCGCGTGCTTCGAGGACGCCGGGACGGGGGAGATCGTGGTGTGGTCGAGCGGGTGGGCGCCGGGGGAGCTCGAGAGGCTGGCCGAGGCGGCGGCGGGCTCCGCCGCCGCCTCTGCCTCTGCTCCCCCGGCGGCGGCGGGGGCCGAGGCCGGGGGTGCCGGGGGACCGACGGCCTCTCCCCCCTCCTCCTCCTCCTCCCCCTTCCCTTCGCTGCGGTCGCTCTTCTCTCGGCCCGCGACCAAGACCGACGACTCCATGCTCGGCTCGTGGAAGGTCGTGCTGGCCGGGGACTTTGACGGCATCCCGCACACGTCGCTGCAGGAGCACAGGATCGACCTGAAGAAGGGGAGGGTCTCGCGCAGGACGCTCTTCGACGACCAGGTGAGTTTCTTTTTTTCTCTTTTTTTCCTTCCGAGGTTTTTCTTTTCTTTTCGTTCTCCCTCTCTCTCTCTCCCTACTTCGCCCGCCTCTTCGCTCCCCTCTCCCTCTCCTCCTCTACCGCGCCTTCTATTCTTCTCTTTTATTTCCCTCTTTTTCTCTCTCTCTCTCTCTCAAAAAAAAAAAAACTCTCTCAATAATCTTGACAGGCAATGGAGCACCCGAAGATCAACCCTTTGCTCGCGACGCGCGAGCCGCGCTTTGTCTACTTCACGGCGGCGCGCTCGCTCGTGCCCGGCAAGGCCGCGCCGCCGCAGGCCATCGTCAAGCTCGACGTGAGGACCGGGGCGGTGACGAGCTGGTCCCCCGGGAGGAGGTGCTTCTGCGAGGAGATCGTCTATGTTCCCGTCGCCGGAGGAGGAAAAGAGGGAGGAGAGCCCAAAGAGGAAGACGCGGGGTATTTGCTCGCGATGGTCTTCGACGCCTCGCGCGGAGCGAGCTCTTTGGCGATTTTGGACGCTGCCGACGTCTCGAAAGGGCCGGTGGCGCGCGTGTGGCTCAAGCACCACGTGCCTCATGGGCTGCACGGGGAGTGGTGCGCCCGCGGGACGGTGGGGTTTTGAGTTGAGGAGGAGTTAGAGAGTTGCGAGTTGAGAGAGGGAGGAGAGAGTGGAGAGAAGGTCGAGAGAAGAGAGTTTTTCCTTGGTTTCTTTTTTTTCCGTTTCCATTTCTATTTCAGGTCCCCTTTCAACACTTTAGAACAGTACAGAAACACTCAAACACACGCAAGAAAGTAGAGAAATTCAAGCAAAAAGAACTATCCAAACGAAACCATGTGCCACAAAAGCGAGTTGATGTAAAAACAAAAAAACTCTTAGAAAAGTTGAAAATGGAATGCGGACTTCTTCTTCCTCTTCTCTCTTCTCTTCTTCCTCTTCTCTCTTCTCTTCTTCCTCTTCTCTCTTCTCTCTTCTCCCCCTCAGCGACGCCTCTTCCCCGCGCCTCCGCTCCTGAACCTCGTCGCCCACGCCAGGCCCGCAAAGGCCAGCCACAGCAGCAGCGCCCTGGCGTCACCGACGCCGCCGGCTCCTCCCGCGACGGAGGACGACGGCAGCAGCCCGAGCTGCTCGAGCGCGCCGGCGCCGCCCGTCTGCCGCTCGACGACGACCAGGAACAGCAGCCCGACGAGCGCGAGGCGACCGGCCAGCACCTCGCACATCGCTGCCTTGGCCTCGGGGGAGGCCTTGGAGGCCGTGGGAGCGGGCTTGGAGACCGGGGACCTCGAGGAGAGGAGCGCTTCGCGGACTGCCGTGTCGTTCCACGACCTCGACTTGTTTTTTTTTAATAGTTTTTTTTTAGAAAAGAAGAGAAGGGAAAGGTGTGAGAGTCTCCTTTCTTCTTCTTCCTCTTCTTCTCTCTCTCTCTCTCTCTCTCTCTCGGGCTCGAGAAAAAGGCGGCAAACAATCTTTTACCACGGGAGAGAGCGCGAACAGCAGGCCCGAGGCGCAGGCGCCGGCGAGCAGGGCGTCGAGCGCGAAGCGCGGCAGCAGGCCGCCCGTGAGGCTCAGCTGCGAGAGGGGGCCTCCTCCGCCCGCCAGGCACTCTCCTGCGATAGCGCACGCAAAGCCGAGCATGGCAGTGCGTCCCACCGTGCGCTCGGCTTCGCGGGAGAGCACAGGCAAGAGCGGCGGCGGCGGCGAAGGGGGCGGCGTGAGCAGAGGGTACTCCCTCTGCAAGAGAAGGTCGGCTTCGTCCTCTTCCTTGTCCTTCGATTTGTTCTCGTTGTCCCCTCCTCCGCGCGGAGAAGAGGGAGGAAAGCCCCCACCGCCACCGTCGGAAGCAGAGGGGGGGCAGAAGGCGGCGAGGCGGCGGCGGCCGCGGGGGGGCGCGGAGAGAGTGAAGGCTTTCGGCGTCAGCGACGACGACCACGACGACGACGACGACGACAACGACGACGCTTGCTTCTGTTTCTGCTGCTGCTTTTCCAGCAGCGCAGCGGCGCGCGGCGCCGTCGAGACGAGAGAAAGGAGGGGATTCATGAGCTCTTAGGAAGGAGAAAAGAAAGAAACACAGCAAGCGAGCTTTCGCAGAGAGCCAGCGAAAGGGGAAAAAAGTGAGTGAAATTTTTCTTTTCGGTTTTTTTCTTTCTTCTGTTCTTCATTTCTCTGACAACTTTTCGCTTTCTCCTCCCTCCTCTCCTCTACTTCCGATACCACTCGCCAGCGACGCCCGCGATCCTCTGCAGCTGCCCCTTGCTCCTCGCCCTCTTCTTCTTCTGGCCGCCGCCTTTCTTGAGTGCGGCGAGCTCCCGGGCTGAGGAGAGCACGGAGGGGGAGAAGGAGGAAGAAGAGGAAGAAGAGGGAGAAGAGGCGCCGCCACGCGCCTCGCCGGCGCCGGCTAGCGCGGCCGCCGCCGCGCGCCGCGTCGAGTCCGCGAGCGTCGGCCCCTGCTCCAGCGCCCTCACCAGCGCCTTCACCATGTGCCGCCTCGTCCTGCTCCCGTGGAACTTGACGCCGACATCAGTGAGCCCCGCCAGCCTGCAGATCCCGGCGGCCAGCGGGCAGGCACGCAGCCCCCTGCCCGTGGGCAGCGGGAACACCGTGACCTTGACGCCGCCGTACCACGCCTCGGAGCGGGCGAGCGGGCTGGCCCTCGCGGCCCGCGGCACGAAGAAGAGGCCGCCGCTGCCCCCGCGGGCCGCCGCCGTCGCGGCCCTGGTCGCCTTGCGCACTGCGTCGCTCACCTCGACGCCCCTGCCCACGCCCAGCCCCAGCGCGCCCGCGGCGTTCCCGGAGACGACCATCGCCGAGAAGCGCGCGACGCCGCCCGTCGGTGACCCCTTGGACGAGCGGTTGACGTCGACGACCTGCGAGCGCAGGCCGGCCGACCAGCGCAGCAACGCCTCGGCATCTGCGGCGGCCTGGGCGGCGTCGGCCGAGGGCAGAGGGCCGAGGGCGTCGGCCTCCTTGCCGTCCATGACGCGGGTGAGGAGGTAGCTGGTTGCGAGTGAGCGGAGGGGGGGATTGCGGGGGGTGAGTGGGGAGGGGGGTAGGGGGTTGAGGTTGTGAGCGGGGGAGAAATCTTTTGTCTTCCTATTCCTTCTCTTGGGCCGATGCAAACACCAAAAACTTACCGCGCTCGCGCTCGAGGGCTCGTCTCGATCTCGTGCAGGAGCTCCTCGGCGCGGGAGGCGCCTGGAGGCAGCGGGGGCACGACGGAGGAGCCAGAGGTCGACTGCTCGCCGTCGGATTCGGATTCCCCCCTCCGATCGTCGTCGTCATCGTCGCTGCTCGACGAAGAAGATGAGGACGACGAAGCGGCGTATCCTCGAGAGAGTCCGCCGACAGGCTGTCGCTGACGCTCTCTTATGTGTTGCGCACACACTTGGAGCGTCGACGCCGAGGAGTAAGAGGTCGAGCAGGAGAGCGAGGCGAAGCATCGATGAGGAGGAGGACCGATTGCGGCTGCGGCCGACTGCGACAACGACGACGAGATCGAAGAACTCGCCACCGCCGCTGCAGAGGACGACGACGACGCCGGCGGCGGCGGCGACGCTGCTGCCAGCAGCGAGCAGCTCCTCCTGGCTGAGGCCACCAGCCTTGGCGCGAGGAGAGAGGCCAGGCTGCGGCTCATGGCGGGCGTTGAGAAAACGCCGGCGATGAGAGAAAGAGAACGAGAATTGAAGAAGGAAAAAAAGTGAGGACACTCCCTTTCTGTTGCTACAGTGTCACACGAAGGGGCCTCTCACCAGCCCCCGACCTCTTCCAGAATGCACTCCCCTGCACCCGCAGCAGCGGCAGCGAGCAGGCGCGCGGCCTCCTTGCCGGTCGCAACGCCGCCGCCGCCGCCGGCCTCGTTCTCGCTGCTCCCCGCGCCCTGGCCCTTCCTCGCCTTCTTCTTCCGCACCTCGATCACCCTCGCGCCGCTGCCGCCGCCGGGCTTCTCGCCGCTCTTCCTCGCCGCGGCCTCGGCCTCTGGCGTCGCGGGAGGAGGCGGCGGCGGAGGCTGAGGAGGACGAGGCGGCGGCAGAGGGAGGTCGACGGACGTGCGCGGTCCCTCGGGAAGCGGCGGCGGCCGAGGGAGCGAGAGCCCCGTCTCGCCCGCGAGCTTCCCCACGGCGACGGCGACGGCGCCGGCGCCGGCGCTCGGCCGCTGCCTCCTCCTTTCCTTCCCGACTCCGACCTCTCTTCCGCCGCCCCCCCCCCCCTCCTCTTCCTGCTCCGCGACAGCAGCGGGGGTTTTATCGTCCCTGGAGGCGACCCTCTTGTCATCGAGGACCCTCAAAGAAGGCGCCGCCGCCGCGACCGCGGCCTCGTACCCCTCCTCGAGCGCCGCTGCCGTCCCCCTGAGCGTCACGGAGCGGAGCCAGCTGCCGCTCCCGCCTCCTGCCCCCGCCGAAATGCGAGAGAGCTCCGCGACGACGCTCCTCAGGGGCCCCAGCCCGGCGTTCCCCCCGGCGTCGAGCAGCCGCAGCCTCGGCGACAGGCCGCGCGGCAGCGCGGCGAGGGCGTTGCGGCCCAGCCGCAGCTCCGACAGCGTCCCGCTCAGGGCGCTCAGGTCGAGCCGCTCGCCGCCCTCGAGCCTGTTGCCCGCCGCGGACAGCTTGGACAGCGAGGCGGCGCCGCGCAGCGCGAGCGAGAGCGACTCGTCGGTCAGCTCGCAGCCCTTGACGACGAGCGTCGCGAGCTCGGCGCAGCCCGCGAGGCCCGAAATGGTGATTCCGGGGTTGCCCGTCAGGATGAGCGCGGCCAGCTTCGGGGCCGCCGTCGCGTCGAAGGTCGCTAGGCCGCACGAGGTGAGGTCGATGACGCGGAGGCGCGGCAGGGAGAGGCCCCGCGGGAGGAGGAGCGCGGAGGAGGAGGGGGACGAGAGGCCGGTGCAGCGGGCGGCGACGACGTGCTTCAGCGAGCCCGACGTCGAGCGCAGCACCGGCTCGAGGGAGCGCAGCCTCGGGTTGTCGCTGAGGTCGAGTCGGATCAGGGACGTGAGCGACGAGAGGTCGTCGACCTGTTTTTGTTTTGTTTTGGAGAGAGAGAGGGCTGCTGGGTGAGCTGTTGGTTGAGCTGCTGTTGGCCCGGTACGGGTCAAGGAACAGCTGCTGGTTACGCTGTCGTCAGCGTCGGCGGCTAGCTCGACTACAAAGCGATGCAGCTCGCATGCCATCTCTCGCTCTCTCGCTCTCTCGCTCTCTATCCGAGATGTACGCACCTCTTCGACGTCCAACTTGGAGGCATCGACACGCTTGATCTGCTGGGCACTGTGCGCAGCGCTGAGCTCGCAGCACGCCGATTCCGAGAGACGCATCGTCTTTCGAAGGGTGCGGCGGCGACGACAGCAACTTGATGGCGAAAGAAAAAAATGAGTTTTTCCGCACTCAGAATTTCAAACAAAAAAAACTTTGTCGGATGCCATCTCCTGCTGCCTCGTCCTCCTCCTCGGCGGACCCGGCGCACCAATCGCCGCGGGTCTCCAGGCCACACCGCTGCAACGACCGCGTAGAGGACGTCGTGCAGGTGAGATAAAATGGGGGCAACAAGTAAAAAACAAATGTTTGATTGCTCTCCTTGTTCTCAACCTCAAACTCTGCTCTTCTCTTCTCTTCTCCTCTCTCTTCGTCCTTTTTTCAGGCCTTTGTCTCCCTCCGCCTCGACCTGCTCAGGCCGGCCCTTTCCACGCTCGTCGACTGCCTGAGGTCCGAACCGGGCTCGGAGCCCCGAGGCTCTTATCAGGTCCTCAAAGAAGGGAGCAAGTTCCTGAAGGAAAGGGTCATCGACGAAGACGGGAAAATAGTCGACGAAAAGTGATGATATCTTTTTTCGTCTTCTCCTTCTCCTTCGCCTCTGTCCGTCTCGCCGTGCTTCCAAAAAAGACATAGGTGCGTTTCCGTTTTCTTTCCTCCTCCCTGCGTTTGCAAGCAAAGCGAAACCATCCGCCGGGGATGATCAAAATTCTTCTCTGTAGTCCTATTCTTGAGCTTTCGTCGTTCTTTTCTCCTTTTCTTTTTCTCTCGTTTTTTATCAAACCTCGAGAAAGAGGAAAGCGGGGTCGAGGGAGGAAGGAGAGGTGGGAGGAGAAAAGGAGATAATCCTTCTTCCCTCTCTCGCTCCTTTTGCTCCTCCGCCATTTTTTCTCTCTCGGGACGTGATATGAATTCGAGAGAGAGAGAAAGGGAAAGAAAGAAATGAACGAATGTACGAAAGAAAGAGAAAGATGACGAGAACAAAAATTAAAACAAAAATCTGAGGCGTTTTTTTTTTGCTTTCTTTGGACCGAGAAGAGAGAGAATGAAGAGCGGCTCACTTTCTTATTCCTGCCCTTTCAAACGCGCACGCAAAACAGGAGAACAACGCAGCCTGACAAGAAACAGGGAGAGAGAGAGAGAGAAAGAGAGAAAGAGACTCAGAGAGAGAGAAAAAAATGAAACTGAAAGCACTGTAAAAAAACTCAGGACCTCGTTTTCTTTATTGAATCACAGGTTCCCACTCCCTCCCTCTTCCACTACCTACTTCTTCGCTGCTGCTGCTGCTGCCGGAGGCGGCGGCGGCGGCGCCATCTGCGCCTCGGGGGCGTCCAGGTCCCTGCAGTAGGGGCCCGGAGGCTTCCCGCCGCTCTTCTCAAACGTCAGCGTCCGGCCGCCCTCGGCCTGCTTCCACTCGCCCGTCGAGGCCGACCCCGCCGGCTCAGCCACCAGCCGGTGCTGCGACCCGACCTTCTTCGGCTTCTCCCCTCTGTCGAGCGCGTCGACCACGGCGACGGCGTCAGAGGCCGTCAGGTCCTCGTAGTAGTTGTAAGTGAACCCCTCGGAGCCGCTCGTGTAGTCGGCGACAGCGACCATGGGGGCGTTGACGCAGCTGCCCATGCACTCCATCTCGCCCAGGGTGAACTTGCCGCAGGCGGAGGTCTGGCCGTAGCCGATGCCGCCGAGCCTGTTGTGTTGTGCATGGAGAGAAAGCGAGAGAGAGAGGAGAGTCGAAAGTGTGAGTCTTTTTTTTGTTCTTCTCCCCCAAAAAAGACGATGATAGAAAAAATGAAGAAATGGAAGGGGAAAAAAACTCCTCTCACCTCTCCGAGATCGCCTTCATCACTAGCTCGGCCCCGGCGAGCCTGCAGGGCGTGGTGCCGCAGACCATCACGTGGTACTGCCCGATCTTGGACCTGTTTTGTTTCGTTTCGGTTTTGGTTTCGGTTTCGAATCGAGGAGCGAGGAAGAAAAAAGAGTGTGAGTTCCTTTCCTTTCCCTCTCGAGCTTGACCTCGAAAACCCGAAAGAAGAAAAAAAACTCGAAAACCAAAAACCCAAAAAAACTTTCACTCACCTATTAAACATCGTGTAGAACGTCGCCACCTCGTAGACCCTGATCGGCGGCACGTCCAGCACCGCGGCCACCCTGTTCATCGCCGCGAGCGACAGCCACCCCCCGTTCTGCTGCTGCGCCAAGTCCAACAGCGGGATCGTCGCCGACTGCGCGTAGTTTTTGGGGTAGTGAGACAGGATCTCGGCCGCCTTTTCGTAGTTCGCCTCGGTGAAGTCGAAGGTGGTCTGCTTGTTGTTGTCGGCGGACTCGCGGTGGGTGTTGAAGACGTCGTGGGAGTTGGTGGCGAAGCCGCGGGAAGAGAGCAACAGCAGAGGGGCGGCAGCGGCAGTCGTCGAGGTGGAGGTCGACGAAGAGGAAGAGGCGAGCGTCGTCGATGCCTGAAAATTGAACATTTTTTTATTGGGGAGGAAAAAGTGAGCTTGCGAGCAGAGAATTGTTAACTGCGCTGCTGGAGCCGTAGAGCACAAGCACCGTAATCCACACGCTCGCGGGACGAAGAGGGAGAGAGAGTCCGCGCAAGAGCAGAACGAGGGAGATCCATTGAGAGGAAAGCATCTTTTCTCTCTCGACGGCCGTCGTCGTCGCTTCCGTTTGCCCTCGTCTCGATTCCATCGCCTTGCGAAAGCCCCTCTCTTGTCCCGCGCCTGATCCTCCCTCGCTGCTGATAAACCCGAAGCCTCGTCGTATCTGCATATCGCTGCAGAAAAAGAGGCCAAGAGGGCCAAGCAAAAGGCGCAAAAGGCTCGCGACCGATGCGAAAAAAGAACCCATCGTCGATCGCTCTGACTGACGTTTGGGAAAAAATAGTCGCCGTACCTCTCCCCCTCGCGCCGCGCGGGCCAGCGCCGCCAGCGCGCCGCGGGAGCCGCGGCGGCCGAGAGCGGTGAGCATTGTCGTTGTTGTTGAAAGAGAGGTGGGAGTAAGTAGAGAGCAGAGAGACAGGGGTTCTTCTCCTCCTTTGTTCTAGAGAGAGCAAGTGCCGCTTTTTTTTCCGGTTTTTCTTCCCCTTTCAGCAGCTCTTCTTCCACTCTCGCTCTTTCTCATTCTCTTGGAACTTCTTCTCTGCTGCCGCGAGCGTGCCACCCGACCGCACATTCCGCTCGTCCTCCTCGCGGGCGTCTCGCCGGCCTCGCGCTACTCCACGGCGCACGCGTGCGTTGAGAAGAGAGCGAGGCGCAGAGAGCGAAGGGAGTAAAGAGCAATCTCTCTCCCTCGTTCTCTTTCGTTGCTGGCACTCGAACTTTCTTTTTCTCTCTTCCTTCAACATCTTCATGTCCGCCTGCGAGCTTGCTGTCTCGCCCACCTGTCCCAACATCAATAACAAGCGAGCCCTCGAGGTCAACGACACCAACCAGAGTGACAGAAATAACCTCCACCACCAGCAGCAGCAGCAACAGGGAGGAGCAGCGAGCGCACCGAGCGCGGACGCGGCGGCGGCGGTCGTCGTCGGGGCGGCGGTCGTCTCGAAGCGGCGCCGCGGAGGAGGAGGAGCAAGCGCCGGTCGCTGCTTCGTCCAGGAGGCTGCTGCAGCCGCTTCAACCCCCTCGTACGCGGCCGGGCCGACCACTCTCTCGGCGCTGCGCGCTCTGTTCCCGGAAATGGCGGAGCAGGTAAGGAGAGAACGAGGGGGACTTTTTTCCTTCTTCGCTTTGTTCTTTTCGATGCCGCCATTTCTTCTCCGCTCTTTCGTCGCTTTCTCTGAACCTCTTCCTCCTTCCTTCCCTCTCTACCCCCAACCCCAACCGCCCCGAACCAACTCTCTCAGGACGTCGCCGACGTGCTCTACTCGTGCGGCGACGACATCGATGCCGCTGTGCGCAGACTCTCCGAGCTCCGGCTGAGGCCCGACGGCACCGCCGTCCTCCTCGGCGGTGGCGCGAAGGGCGAGTGCGGCGGAGACGGAAGGGTCGTCGGAGGAGCCTCGGCAGGCGCCGCCGCCGCGGGCACCTCTGGCCGGGCGACGCCCGAGCTCGTGGCCCCCTCCGTCCCGGGCTCGGAGTCGGCGGGGGCGCGCTCCGGCGCGGCCTCCCCGGCCCCAGGAGCAGCGGCGGAGGGCGACGCTGGGAGGAAATCGGCGTCTGTCGAAGCCGGCAACGGCGCCGCTCGACAAAACAGCTCAGACCCCTCCGCCGCGGCGGCGGCCTCGGCCCCGCCCGCCGAGGTCGATGCCTGGGCCGAGGGGCTCGTCGGAGAGATGGCCGCCGCCTCGGACGTCGGGGACGCGAGGAGCCGGGCCGCGACGGTGCTGCGCGGCTTCGAGGCGGCGCTGCTGCTGCGCGTCGCTGCCACCGCCGCGGGGTCGGGGTCACCCGCCGAGTCCTCCGCGGCCGCGACGGCGGCCAGGGCCGCGGCGCTCGAGCGCGACTGCTCGCTGCTCAAGCGCGCCGTCGCCCTGCAGGCCTCGCGGCTGCAGGCCTCGGCTCAGCAGCGGCAGCAGGAGTCCCTGGCCCTGACGAGGGCGCTGCAGGAGGCGAGGGCCCGCGTGCAGCAGCTCGAGCTGAGCAACTTTGCGCTGGCGGCGCACCTCAGGGCGGCGACGGAGGGCGGCGGCGTCAGCAGCGCCGGCGGAAACGGCGGCGGCAGCGGCGGAGGAGGGATGGGCGGGGGAGGCGGGGGCCACTTTGGCGGCCCGGGCGGGGCCTTCGCCTCCCCCAGCCGGGACGTCTACTAGAACGCCGACGTTTTTTTTGTTATCCTTCTTTTCTGCCCAGCCCCTCACTTGTAAAATCTAAAGACATGCACATCAGGATGGAAAAAGGGAGAGAAGCAGCGAAAGCACTGGACGTCGTTTGAAGATACACTCGGAGAGGCGGAGGGGGGGCAAAAAGACCAAAACAAAAAAAAACAATCAAGACCGCAGCGGCGCCTTTTTCTCCCGGTCGGCGATCCGGTCGGGCGCGGGCCCCCCCGCGCCCCGGCCCCCCCCGTCGCCGCCGACCCCCAGCAGCCCCCCCGCCACGGCCCCGGCCCCCGTCGTCGGCATGACCTTGTGCTTCACCAGCTGCACGACGTCCTCGTCCTCCAGGACGTGCGCCAGGCCGCAGCGCTGCGGGTAGTGCTTGGCGCTCGTGCCCCAGACGAGCGCGTGGCTGAGCTCCCTCGCCATCTGCCTGTGCACGTGCGCGCAGAGCGCGGCCACCCCCACGCCGCCGCGGTCGCCACTCAGCACCACGGGGTCCTCGAAGTCGGGCTTGCCGCCCACCTTCTTCGTGTAGACGCGCACGAGCGCCATCTCCTGCCACAGGCTCGCGAGCAGCGCGTCGATGTTGAGCTCCGCCGAGGCCGAGACGGGCACCGAGTAGGGGAGGCGGGCGAGGGCGTCCACTTCCTCGATGGAGCAGACGTCGATCTTGTTGTAGACGTAGAGGCACTTGACGTACCGCCTGATTGGTGTTCAAGTTTGGTGGTGGCGGTGGTGGCGGTGGTGGCGTTTTTTTGTCCAAGAGAGAACAGGAAAAGGAAGGGTGAGCCTCTCTTTCTCTTTCGTCGGGGGGCCTCGTTGAAAGGGTGGGGGAACCCCAAGAAAAGAACCCAAAAAACAACTCGTACCTGTTCCCCTCGATCACGTCGATCAGCTCGTCGGCCCCGCAGTCCTCCCGGAACAGCACCTCTGCGTTGTGGATCTTGTACTCCTGCAGGATCCTCTGACAGAGACTCTGATCCATGCCCCGCGTCAGCGGGACCGTCGCGTTGAATGCGATCCCGCCCGTCTTTTTCTTCTTGAAGTAGATCCGCGGGGGCCTGCGGTTGAGGCGCATCCCTACGGCCTCGAGCTCCCTCGTGAGGATGGCGCGGTGCGCGGCGGGTCTCGACGCGTCCAGGACCATCAGCAGCAGGTCGGCCGACTTGCACACGGCGATAACCTGCCTGCCGCGCCCCTTGCCGTCGGCGGCGCCCTCGATGATGCCGGGCAGGTCGAGCAGCTGGATCTTGGCGTCGTTGTAGCGGATGACGCCCGGGATGCACGTGAGCGTCGTGAACTCGTAGGCCGCCGCCTCGGAGGCCGTTCCGGTCAGGACGGTCAGCAGGGTGGACTTGCCGACCGAGGGGAAGCCGATGAGCGCGACGCGGCCGTCGCCGTACTTCTGCACCTCGAAGCCGTCGCCCGCGCCGCCGCCGGCGCCCTTGGCGGGCTCCTGCAGCTGCGTTCGGAGCTTTGCCAGCTTGGCCTTCAGCTGACCTAGGTGGTACTCCGTGGCCTTGTTCTTCTGGGTGCGGGACATCTCGTGCTCGATCTCCTTGATGCTGCGCGAGGTTTTTATTGTGATGCGTGTGTGGGTGGGTGGGTGGGGGTTGGAGGAGGTCAAAGGAGGTCGAGGTTACGAAAAAGAAAGAGAGAGGAAAACAACGATCGAGCCGCCTCTCGTCAATCTTTCCATGTGTGTCCCTCTCTCTCTCATTCTCTCTCTCTCTCATTCTCTCTTTGTTCTTTCGTACCGATCGAGGATCCCCATGGCTGCGGGAGCCTCCGAGGGCGGCTGGAGCTGTAGGAAGGGAGAGGTTCAGAAAGAAGAAGAATGGATTCTTTTTCCTGTAGATTGGCTTGGCGGTCGCTCGGTCGTCGACGTCGAGCAAAGAAAGACTTTGGAGCTCGACGTCGCCAACAAAACACAAAAAAACAATCTTTTTTCCTTCTTTCTCCCCTCCTTTTTCGACAAAAAACAAAACAAAAACACCATGGCGAAGAAGAGCCGCTCGCGCTCTCGCTCGCGGACGCGAAGCTCCTCCGGCAAGGTGAGTGAGAAAGAGCATGAGAGAGAGAGAGAGAGAGAGGGACCGAGAGAGGCTATGGGAATTTGGAAGAGCACGAAGCAAAAAGAGGCATGTCGTGCATGGATTTTCGGATGTCTCGACCGCTCCCGCGTCGTGGCGTCTCGACCCTCGCCCCGTCGAGCCTCTCCTACGGTCTGGAGTGAAGAGCGTCTCGAGGCATCACCGTAGCCGAAATATTCAGGCTGATTCGTCGGGGAAAGGCCGGTGATGTCTGGCGCGGAAAGTCAAGCATTTTTGTTTGCCGTCAAAACGTTTCCCGTCTTCTGCCTGTGGGCCCGCTCTCGCTCTCCCACCTCGAAACTCAGCCCCTGTCCTTGCTGGTCTCCCCTCCGTCCTCCTCCAAACAGTCCAAGTCCGCCCCCCCCAAGCCCGCCGCAGCCGCGACGACGCCGGCGAAGACGCCCGACAGGGCGACCACCGGCCCGCTGCTCTCCAAGCTCCGAGCGGCCCTCTCCTCGGCCAGGTCCCTCGTCGCCTCCCTGCCGCCGCTGCCGCTGCCGGCCTCCTCGCCAGACCTCTTCCGCGCCGCGCTCTCGAGCGCCCCGGCCTCGAGAGCCCGCGAGCTCGCCTCGTCCGCCCGGAGGCGCCTGGCGCACCCCTCCCCGGGGATCCTTGCGAGCGACAAGGAGCGGCACGTTGCGATCTGCGTCCTGGGGGTTGCTCTGCTCGCGTGGCTCACCGCCGCCGCCGCGGGCGCCGCGGCGGGCGACGGCGGCGCCTGCGTCGTCTCCTCCCCCGCTTCCTCTTCTCTCGCCGCGGCGGCCTCCTGCGTCCGCGGCGGGAGGCTCCCCCTGCTCTGGTTCGACGGCATGCTCCGCAAGGTCGGGCCGCTGCTGCCCCTTCCCCTCCTGCTCTCAAGGGCCGCGGTCGCGCGCTCTCCTTTGGCGGGGGGGGGCTCGCCAGGCGGCGGAGGCCGCCCCGCGGCGCACTTCGTCCACGTCGCCTCCGTCTACGCCGCGGCCGCGGCGGCGCGCCTCGCGGTCTACCTGCCGCACCGCGCCGGCCACCTGGAGAGGTTAGTGGCCTTCCCCTCGGCGGTCGTGGCTCGCGCCGTCGGGGGAAGGGCCGCCGTCGCGCCGCAAGGCCTGCAAGCCAGGGCTCTGGCGCTCGCCGCCCGCGCCGCCGCCGCCGCGCCGTTCACTTCGCTGCTGCCCTTTTCCTCCCCTTGGGGCTCTAAAGCAGCCGCCGCGACGACGCATCATCTGATGTCAGACCACCTCTTCCTCGGCGCCTGCGTCGGCGCCGTGCTCTGCGCCGAAGGGGTCCTTCTGCTCTCCGACGCCAGGCGCCACAGCAGCAAGAGCAGCGACAGGACCCGCGTCCGCCTGCTGCTCGCCGGCGCCGCGCTCTGCGCTCTGCTCTATGCCGCTCTGTGCCTCGACATGGCGTTCACCGCTGCCTACTTCCACGCCAGGCACGAGTCCGCCGCGGCCGTCGCGGCAGGGCTCGTGGCGTTCCAGGCCCCCCTGGCGCTGTGGCTGCTCGGCGGCGTGAAGGAGGCGCGGAGGGCGGTCGCGGGCGCCGTTGGCTCGCGTCGGGCGTCGAGGAAGAGCGAGTCGGCTGTGCGTTCGAGGCCCTCTTCCCGCCGGTGATTTCTTGCAGGTCCTTCCCCGTTCTTTCTTTTTTTTTCAACGAAAGAAGTTGCGTTTGTGCGCGTGTGTCCTCCTTTCGCATTAATGCGTGTGAAGAACGGGGTTCAAAAAATGAAACGAAAAATATTTTTCTTGAGTTCTCTTTACCTCTTTGCAAATGAAACAAAAAACGGAACATGTTTTCCCTTCCCTTGTTTCTCTCTCCCCCTCTCCCTTCATAGCACGATCTCTCTCTCTCTCAGTCTCTCTCTTAGTCTCTCTCTCAGTCTCTCTCTCAGTCTCTCTCTCAGTCCCTCTCTCTGCGTAAAGAGCAGCGCGCCAATAACGAATAAATGTTGGAACGAATGAAAGTAAGATGAGGAAGAGAGCCGAAGAAACCTCGTCCGGTCCGTCTTTTCCCTCTCTCCCCTCTTCTCTCTCTCTCTCTCTCTCTCTCTCTCTCCCTCTCTCTCACTCACTCTCTCTCTCTCTCTCTCTCTCTCTCTCTCTCTCTCTCTC
>Ga0315287_10000899_pt1 | contig 26560 bp, 25 predicted proteins | sample YL17G11_0_MG_FD_205037 | JGI IMG/M metagenome (GOLD analysis project Ga0315287, IMG submission 205037) | Sediment microbial communities from Yellowstone Lake, YNP, Wyoming, USA - YL17G11_0 | ecosystem: Environmental > Aquatic > Freshwater > Lake > Sediment | place: USA: Wyoming | collected... | reverse complement strand
AAGAAGAACTGCGGGGAGTGCAAGTTCCCCACATGCCTCGCGTTCGCGATGCAGCTGGCGAACCAGAAGGTCGCCCTCGAGGCCTGCCCGTACGTGAGCTCGGAGGCCAAGGCGGCCCTCGAGGAGAGCGGGGCGCCCCCGATCAGGCTAGTGACCGTGGGCTCGGGCGAGCGCATGGCGAAGCTGGGGGACGAGACGCAGCTGTTCAGGCACGACAAGACCTTCTACCACCCGACCGTGCTCGGGCTGATCGCGGACGACTCCGAAGGGCTCGGTGCCATGAAGGCGAAGGTCGAGGCCGCGAAGGCCATGTCGTTCGAGCGCGTGGGCCAGATGGTCAGGGTGGATTCCGTCGCGCTGAGGCATTCCACCGGCAGCCCGGGCGACTTCGTCGATGCGGCGAAGCACGCGGCCGCGCAGGACCTGCCGGTCGTGCTCATGACGGATGATCCCGCCCTGATGGCGGAGGCCGCGAGGGTGTTCGAAGGGAAGAGGCCGCTGCTCTACCGCGCCACACCTCAGAACATGGACGCGATGGTCGCGGCCGCCAAGGGCTGCGCGTGCCCGCTGGTCATAGGAGGCACGGGCAGCCTCGACGAGCTCTCGCAGCTCGCGGACAAGGCGAAGAAGGCAGGCGTCCAGGACCTGGTGCTCGAGCCGAACTTCAAGTCGGCCGGGCAGATGTTCGCCGAGATGACGGCGATCCGCCGGGCGGCCATCAAGAAGAAGTTCAGGCCGCTCGGGTATCCGACCGTGTCCGTGCTCGGGAAGTCCCCGTCGGGCCAGATGAGGGCCGCTCTAGGGGTCATGAAGTACTCCTCCATGGTGCTCATGGAGGACATGCCCAGGGAGTTCCTGTACCCTCTCCTCGCGCTCAGACAGAACATATTCACCGACCCGCAGGTGCCGATCCAGGTGAAGCCGGGCGTGTACTCCGTCGGCGAAGCGACCGACAAGTCCCCGCTGCTGTTCACGACCAACTTCTCGCTGACGTACTTCACCGTCAGGGCGGACATCGAGAAGAGCAGGGTGCCCGTGTGGCTCCTGGTCGTGGACACTGAGGGTCAGAGCGTCATGACCGCGTTCGCAGCTGGCAAGCTCACGCCGGAGTCGGTCGCGAAGGCGATCGAGACGGAGAAGCTGAAGGAGAAGCGCTCGAGGGACGACATCATCATCCCGGGCATGGTCAGCAGGATGAGCGGGAAGCTGAACGAGCTCACGAACATGAAGGTCGTCGTCGGGCCCAGGGAGTCCACGGGCCTGTCGAAGCTGCTGAAGAACCTCGGCGGGTGAAGGGCTAGAGCCGCTTGCGCTCCGAATCCACAGCCTTCGCTATGTCAGAGAATGCTGGGTCCAATCTCTGGACCCACAGAAGGGACTCCGTCTCCGTCATCTTGGCCTGTATCATCCCGCTCACGCGCACCGCGTAGACCGCGTCGAACCCGTCCGCGCGCTCGGGCGCCCGTCCTTCGGGATCGGCCATGTTGAGCACGAGCGCCTTGCGGCGTATCTGCAACTTCATCTCATCGGCGAGCCTCGCTATCCTCGTCGCTCCGTCCATCGCAGCCTTTGACCTGTCGCTGACCACGAAGAGCGTGTCGGACGAGCGCGTCGTGCGCCTGCTGAGGTGCTCCATCCCCGCCTCGTTGTCTATGACCACGTATGCGTACTTCTCCGCGAGCCTGTCGATGAACATCCGGAGCATGTTGTTCACGTAGCAGTAGCAGCCGGGGCCCTCCTGCCGGCCCATCGTGAGCAGGTCGAACCCCTTCCCCTCCCTGAGCGCGAGCCTTATCTGGTAGTCGATGTACTCGTGCTTGGACACCCCGGGCGGGGGCTCCTCTCCCCTGACCATCATCTCCTCCCTGAGGTCTCCCAGGGTCCTCCCGGGGTCGGTCCCCAGCTTCGCCCCGAGGTTGTAGTTCGGGTCGGCGTCGACCGCGAGCACGACCTCCCCGGTCGCCTCGCTCAGATGCCTCACGGCGAGCGCAGCGAAGGTCGTCTTCCCGACGCCCCCCTTTCCGGAGACCGCGACCGTGTAGGTCATCCCTTCCCGGCCTCCCCGTTGGGGCCCTTCTTGGCGCTCGGGAACCTCTCGATGTCGGTGTGCGGTATGAACAGCGAGGACTGGAACTCGTCATAGAACTGGTTGTCGACGCTCAGCTCGAGATATGTCATCTTCTCGAAGATCTCGCCCGCCTCGCGCCTCCGCTTGCCCGAGAGCAGCGCTACCCTCGCGCCCCCGAGCGCGCCGTTCCCTATGAATCGGTACTTCTTCCTGTCCACATCGGGGAACATGCCGATGGAGATGGCCCTCTCGATGTCCAGGTGGTGCCCGAACCCTCCGGCTATCACGATGCTCCTGATGTTCTCCAGTGATTCGCCGGTCTTCCTGAGGAGCACGGAACACGCTCCGTATATCGCGGCCTTCGTCCTGAGCAGGTTCTGCATGTCCGCCTCGGTCACGACCAGGTCCCCCGAGGTGTCCGTCCCGAGGCGGTCCTTGAACTCGACGACGTACTCGACGCCTGCGTCCGTGGTCCTGGTCCTCCTGCCTCCGAGGCTCTGCACGCGCGCCTTCCTGTCGATGATGCCGTGGTCGAACATCTCCGCGATGAGGTCTATCAGGCCGGAGCCGCAGATGCCGAGGGGCTTCCCCTCTCCGAGCACGTGGTACGAGGTGGACAGGTCGTCGTTGATCCGTATCCTGTCTATCGCCCCCTCCATCGCGCGCATCCCGGAGGACACCTCGCCCCCTTCGAACGCGGGCCCCGCGGAGCACGAGCATGATACGAGCCAATCGCGCCTGCCGAGCACGACCTCCCCGTTCGTGCCCACATCCACCAGGAGCGTGAGGTCGTCCGACCGGTGCATCCCGCTCGACAGCACGTCGGCGACGACATCGCCTCCCACATAGCCCGCGCGCGAGGGGAACAGGAGCACGTGGGCGGACGGGTTGACCAGGAGGGCCGTGTCGGAGCCCCTCAGCCCCCGGACCCTGTGGGCCACGGGGACATAGGGCTCGAGCCTAACATTGTCCGTCCTGAGGCCCAGGAACAGGTGCGCCATGATGGTGTTCCCGGCGACCGAGACCGCCACTATGTCCTCCCTCTCGATGGGCGACTTCGCCCTGGAGGATCCGGTCTCGAGCAGGGTCGAGATGGCGGAGTTGACGGTCTCCGTGACGAGGAACCTGAGCTCCTCTCTGCCTCCCTCCTCAGCGAACATCATCCTCGCGATGACGTCCTCGCCCCTCATCATCTGCTTGTTGTAGTCGGACGCCTGGCAGAGCACCTTGCCCGTGAGCAGGTCGACCAGGTCGACGACGATGGTGGTCGTGCCTATGTCTATCGCGACCCCGAGGAGCCTGTCGGTGGCGTCCCCCGGCTCGACCCTGCACATCTCCGTCCGGCCGTCCAGGCTGGACTCCGTGACCGTGACCTTCCACCCGCCCTTCCTGACGGCTTCGGGGAGTGCCCTCAGCGCGGTCAGGGGCACGGGCATGTGGGGCGCGCCCATTGTCCTGAGCAGCCTCTCCAGGTCGGCGATGTTGTCCTCGATGGTCGCCTTCGGGAGCTCGATCAGTTTCTTCGTCACCCAGGGCGTGAGCCTCTTGGGGACCTCGGCGACGCTCTTCGTGAGTATCTGGTGCTTGCCGACCTTCGACCTCGGGAGCACCTCGACCGTGAGGTCACCCTCGACCGTGGTCTTGCATGCCAGCACGACGCCCGCCCGCGCCTCCGTCTCGGAGACCAGGGGCGACCTCGCGGACCTGAACTGTCCTTTCGGGCGGACCTTGCACCTGCCGCACTCGCCCGCCCCGCCGCACACGGCGTCCATCGCGACCCCGGCGCGCCGGGAGGCTTCTAGGATCGTGGTCCCCTGCTCGACGGTGGCGCTGCCCCCGTCCGGCTCGAACCTGATCCTGAACTTGCCCAACACCTCTCCTCCTGACGACTGGGTCGACCGGGTCGAGAACCACATGCGTCTGTAATAACAGTTGCGTCAACAGTTGCGTCCCGGACGCCTCCAGTACGAAGGGTTCATATCGGCTGAAGGCCGTACACGGCCCTCGGTGGGGGGCAGACATGCTAGTTGTGGGCGAAAGGATCAATGGACAGTTCCCGCACGTCGCGAAGGCCATCGACGCGAGGGACGCGAAGTTCATACAGGATTTGGCTCTTGAACAGGTGACCGGCGGGGCGAGGATCCTCGACATCAACACTGGCCCCGGGAGGGAGAACGGCCCCGCAGACATGGCGTGGCTTGTGAAGACCGTGCAGGATGCGGTCCAGGTGAGGGTGTCGATAGACAGCCCCGGCCTGAAGGTGCAGCAGGCGGGGCTGGCAGAGGCGAAGCTCGAGCCCATGATCAACTCTACCACCGCCGAGCAGAAGCGCATGGAGAAGTTCTTCCCGCTCGCGAGGGAGCACAACGCGGAGATCGTGTGCCTCACGATTAGCGAGAAGGGCATCCCGAACACTCCCGAGGCGCGGGCGGAGCTCGCGATGACGCTGCTCGCGAACGCGATGGACAACGGCGTACCGCCGGAGAAGCTGTACATCGACCCCGTGGTGCTGCCGATATCCGCGGGACAGGACCAGTGTCCGGTCGTGTGCGAGGCCATCACTCTCTTCAGGACATTGAACACGCCCCCGCCGAAGACCATCGTCGGCCTGAGCAACGTTTCGAGCGGGGCCGAGGAGAAGGGCCTTCTGAACAGGACCTACCTCGCGATGCTCCTGGGCAGGGGCCTGGACGCAGCGATCGTGGACCCGAACGACCAGGAGCTGATGAAGATAGTGAAGGCGTCCGAGGTGCTGTTGAACCAGAGGCTGTACGCCCACTCCTTCCTGAGGGCGTGACGAGTGGTCTGAGATGCCTGAACAGCTCGGAGGGGACCACGAGGCCCTTAGGCTGGCATGGGACGAGGTCTCGAAGGCAGACCTTTCCGTCCTCGCCGAGGCCTCCGGGGCCAGGGCGGACATTTCCACGGGGATCCTATCGCTCAGGGTCATGGACCGTGAGTGCGCGATCGACATCCGTGCGAGGACCATGATCTGGGTCACCGACCCGCGTCCCGTGAAGCCCCACATGCAGGTGCTCATCCTGCACTACCTGCTCGGTTCGATGAGGGCCGGGCCGTCTGGGACGATGGTCACATTCAGGGAGTTCGAGGGCGGGGCTTTCTACTTCGACGCTTACAGGAAGAGGACCCTGGACATCCTGGTGTCCATCTTCGGAAGGGACGCGGAGCTGCTCAAGCGCGCGGGCGAGAGGATAGGCGGCGTTCCGTCGGGGAGGGCCTCGGCGGGGTTCAGGGTGCAGTTCTTTCCAAGGCTGGCGGCTGAGGTGCTGCTCTGGCTGGGGGACGACGAGGTCCCCGCCTCCTCGAACCTGCTCTACGACTCCGGCGCAGGGCGGATGCTCACGACCGAGGGCATAACGGTTCTCGGGGGGGAGCTCGTCCTGAGGTTGGTCGCCCTAAGCAAGGCTTGACCCGCGCGATGTCCCGATGCCCAATTATGTATACTGACTCCGCTGCGCAGAGTGAGTGTTTATAGCGCTTCTCGGTGATGTCGCTCGCATATCAGCCGGGGGGTCGGGGTAAGTGGGCCGTGAGCATGGTGGAATCCTGTTGTGCATGACTGTAGTGATCGCTCTCGCGCTCCCGAGCGCATCGACCGCGTTCACCGGAACCGAGGTGGTGGCCGCCGATGACCGCAAGGAGTGGACGCTGCTCATCTACTGGGACTCGGACAACGACCTTGAGCCCTGCGCCGAGTTCGCCATGGAGACGTGGAAGCCTGCGCTGACATGTGACGACGAGATCAACCTCATCGTCTACATGGACCTCCTGTCGGTGAGCGGCACATGGATCTACGACATACACGACGGCGAGAGCTACACGGTGGAGACCTGGGATGAGCAGAACTCCTCTGACCCGGCGACGCTCGAGAGGTTCCTCGACTACGGCCTCGCCAACTATCCGGCCGAGAAGACCATGCTCGTGATGCAGGACCACGGGTACGCGTGGCGCGGGCTGATCAGGGACCAGACGGACGGCAACTGCATAATGGCCGTTGACGCCATGGCGAGCGCCATAAGGAACGCGACGGCCGCCAACGGCGGCGTCGGAGTGGACCTGCTCGCCATGGACGCGTGCGACGTCGCGACCATAGAGATCGCGTACGAGCTCAGGGACACCGTCGACTGGTACGCCGCTTCCGAGCTGTTCGTGCCGGACGACGGCCTGCCCTACGACATGATCCTGAGGGCGCTCGTGGCCGACCCCTGGATGTCCCCGCGGGACCTCGCCTATGACATGGTCGACATGTACATGGAGTACTACAGCTCGAAGACGCTCTACGAGCACATGCACCCGTACGACCAGGATTGCATGACCTTCTCGGCGTTCGACATGTCTCTCATGGACGAGCTGGGTTCGGCGTTCATCGAGATGACAGAAGCCCTCGAACCCCTCGTGGCCGACAACGCGGGCGCTGTCCATGCTGCCTGGACCCACGCGTTCGTGACCATCCGTCAGAGCATGGGCGGCTGGGAGTTCGTCCCGTCCGCGTACACTCTGTTCGCCGACCTGAGGGGACTGGATGACGGCCTGGATGCCGCGATCACATCGTTCATGGAGGCCTTCGATGCGGCCCTGGTGAACGAGGGCAGCAGCCCGAAGTTGGGTGATGCGCCCACGGGGCTGAACATCTACTTCCCGCCCTGCCTGGCGAACTACAACTCGGCGGCGTGGGAGTGGGCGAAGCAGTTCGTGTACCACGACATCGACCTGGACCTGGTCGATGAGTCACGATGGTATCAGTGCCTGATGGAGTACTACTTCTCAGCGGATGGGTTGCAGAACCGCCCCAATCAGGTGGCGCAGCTGGTCACTGGGTGAAGGTCTCGCCCTTCTCGTACTTCTCCCTGAGTTGCTTCAGGACGATCTCCCTGTCCCGCCTCAGGTGGCTCTCGTACCAGACCTTGATCACGTCGGCGAGTATCTCGTGGTACCTCTTGTCCTCGAACTTGGCGACGGGCATGTCCAGGAGCACGTACTGGCTGAATATCCTCTTCCAGCCGGCGTACTTGTAGTAGTGCTCCCCCTCGCAGAACTCGAACGCAATCCTGAAGTGCGTCTGCGAGTCGACGCTGTAGTACCATGCCTTGAGCGAGTCCCCGACCCTTCCCTGGGTGCGGTCCGTGAGCGTGACGTTGTCGATGCCGTTGAAGTCGAAGTCCGGCTTGAAGTTCCACTGCTCGGGGTACACCACGAACTGGGCGAACGTGCCCGCCTCGGGCAGGAGCGTGAAGTGGACGTTGATCTTGTTGAACCTGATCCAAACGCGGTAGAAGTCTTCGAGAAGGCTCTTGTTTATTGCGACCTTCTGAGTGCTCTGCTCGACTAGGTTGTCAGTGATCTGGAGCATCTTCTTCTCTAGCTCCGCGTCGAGCTCAGCAAACCAATCTGCATCCTTCCCTTCAGCTTTGGGCATTGCACATCCCGAAAATGGTGATAAGAGTACGGGAATATAAGGCTTTGGTATTTATTCGAACCGGCTTCTATTTTTCTGGCTACCCCCTTTTTCCCGCGCGCCGCCCGCGCCCGCGTGACGGGCATTCCCTCGGGTTCTGTAAATCCTCGGGTGGTGGTCCTCTGGACCACCCCCTAGCATTCACTCGCTCCATTCGGCTCAGGCCGTACGCCCCTCGCGGGGAGCAGAGGGCCATCATCGCGTCATGCTGGAGCGCGCCGGGGTCGAACCGTAGACCCCCTGCCGTCATGTTGAAGACGGCTGTACGCAGCGGTCCCGCACCTCCCGACGATACCTGGACAGGCTCGTCGGGGCAACCACGGGTGCACGCGCCCATTCGGGAATATGGATTTCTCCCACACATCGAGCGCGATCTGCTGCTATCTTCCGGGCCGGACCTGCCGGCCCGTGCTTGTGCCTTCGTAGGCATCTGGAGGTCAACGATGTGGTCGGCTCTTCATGGTTTGCACTACATGTACTACCTTGCACCACCCGATTTCTTGACAGAACGATTCCCTCGGAAGCTACAAGTAAGCAGATTCGGTTCGGGAGGAGGATATGGGCTTCTGGGACCAGCTTATGGATTTGCTCTCGGCGCATCAGGCCGACCCTCTCACCTACCTCGTGATATTCTTCCTGTTCTGCGTCGCCGCGGCGATAATCCTGCCGATCCCGATCGAGATATTCCTGGTGATAGACCCCCAGGTGCACTTCGTCTGGAAGGCCCTGGTCATGGGCCTCGGGAAGGGCACAGGCGCGCTCGCGGTGTTCTTCATCGGGCACGAGATCGAGGGCACTGTCAGGAGGTTCGCCCGGTGGGGGTGGTTCAAGTGGCTCCTCGACAAGAGCGAGAAGTTCGTGCGCAGGTTCGGCTATCCCGCGATGTTCGTCATCATGGCCGTCCCGGGCATGATTGACACCATCCCGCTGTACATCTTCTCGATCCTGAACAAGGAGGGGAAGCTGATGACCTGGCAGGGGTTCACGATCGTGAACATATTGGCAGGCGTCACGAGGGCCTGCCTCATCTACATGATATTCTTCACCTTCGGGATAGACATCTTCTGATGCCCAGCCTCAGGTTATCCGCTGGAACATGATCTTGAGCGTGAGCAGGTTGTTCTCGACCTCGAGCTCGTACAGCCTCGGGGGCACGACTATCATGCGCATCTTCTGAATGCTCAGCACGTACCTGATCTTGTCCGCGGTCCTCTCCGCGCGCAGCTCCCAGATGCCGTCGAAGTCGTGCGCCATGAGATTGAACACCTCCTCGCGCACGCCGATGGGGAACGTGTGGATGACGACCGTGTCGAACGCGCGCAGGTCCGCGAAGGCCCTCCTGCCCCAGCGCATGATCTCGACAGGGGACTTCGTCGTCAGGGTCCCGGGGACGCTCTCGCAGACCGCCCGCATGCCCTTCAGGTTCGGGATGCGTTCGACCGCGGTCGCGAGGCCGTCCTGGAGCAGTCTCTCGTCGTCCACCTCTGTGACGGACACGATCTTCTTCTGGATGGCGGGGTCGACCCCCATGCCCGAGACACGCTTGTGCATCGAGTAGCAGTCGAGGAATATCAGCTGGTCGTTCGCGATGCTCTCGAGGACGTCGAACCCCTGCAGCTTCATGCTGTTGATCACGGTCGAGACCGGCCTGGAGAGGCAGCAGTAGAGCGCGGGGAAGCCGTGCTTCAGCCCTTCGGCGATGAACTGCTGCTGGAGGAACTCCGTGTGGTTCGACGGCTCCGCCTTCAGCGCGATCGTCGAGTTGGTCGGTATTCCTCCCTGGAGGAGTATGTCGAGCCCCTGGACCCCGCTTGGTACCCGAGCGATTATCATGTCGGTCGTACCATAGATGGGTTGGTGGATATTTGCGGTTTGCCCATGCGCCCGGTCACCTGCTCGGAGGGGCATCCACGGTCGGCTCCGGTTCGTCCTTGTGCGCGAGCCTGAGCAGGATGACCCCCGACACGACGAGCGCCACGCCTATCGTCTGGAGCGAGCTGACCTTCTCCGCGATCGCGATGACCGCTATCGCGACCCCCGCCACCGGTTCGAGGCTGGCGACGATGCTGGCCTTGCTCGCCTCGATGTGCCTGAGGGCGACCATCGACAAGACGAACCCTATCGTGCCCGGGACCAGCCCGATCAGGAATATCAGGGCCCACGCCTCCGCGGAGAGCGATATCGCTGCCAATGTCCCGGCGCCAGAGATGAGCACGACCCCGGGGACCGTGAACAGCGCGAGGTACAGCACCACTGTGTTCGACGAGTACTCCCTTAGCCAGACCTTGGTCCAGATGTAGTAGGCCGAGGCGGCCACCCCGGTGTACAGCCCGAGCGCGATCCCGACGATGTTGACCCTGATGTTCTCGAGGTCGTAGGCCTCCGCCACGAGGACGCAGCCCGCGAAGGTCAGCGGCAGCGCGATGCCCTTCGCCAGAGTCATCTTCTCCCCGAGGAGGAACACGGAGGCGATGGTCACTATGCTGGGGTACGTGTACAGCAGGACCAGGGCGGTCGTGACCGATGTCAGGTCCACGCAGTTGTACCACGCCAGGGAGAAGATCGACCCGGTTACCGTCCCGAATAGGAGCAGCGGGAGCAGGTCCTTGCGCTTGACCCTGAGCGATCCCCTGTCGAAGATGTGTATCAGGGGGAGCAGTATCAGCGCGCTGAAGATGGCTGCGAACACGGCGATCTGGTTCGCGGTGGCCCCCCTGTCTATCGCCAGGATGGCCAGCGTTCCGGAGGCGCCCCATGCGACCGCTGCCACTCCCATGAGGAAGTACGAGAAGTTCTTCGTGATCTTCAGAAGCCCGACCTCTCTGCGCGTTCGTGCCATATCGTGGGCCGAGGTATCAACCTATCCGAGGATGTGCGGACTCGTGCGTGGGCGCTGTCAAGTCGCCCCCGTTCTCCTCACGAACACCACGAGCATGACCGTGGCCGTGGCCGCCATGACCCCGCCGAAGGAGAAGGTCGCCCAGGGGCCGTACGAGTCCCAGAGGAGGCCGGCTATGATGCCTCCCGGGAGCATGACCATCCCCACGGCCGTGTGGAACGCCCCCAGGGCGGTCCCCCGCAGGTTGGACGGTATGAGGTCCACGACATACGCCTTCAGGACGCCCTCGGACGAGCCCTTGTAGAACCCGAACAGGGTGAACCCGAGCGCGAGGACCCACACAGACCCCGCGGCGGCCATGGTCGCGCACGTGAGCGCGAAAACGGTGAACGACACGACTATGATCGGCTTCCTCCCGAACCTGTCGGAGAGCCCTCCCGACAGAAGGGCGACGAAGACAAACACGACGTTGAAGAAGATGTAGAGCACGATTATGGCCGTGTCCGAGAGGTCGTTCGCCTGAGCCTGCAGGACGAAGAAGACGTAGCTGATCTCCCCGATGTAGAATGTGACCATTACCGCCAGCAGAAGCCAGAAGGGCCTTCCCAAGGTGCCGACCTCATGCGCGAACGTGCCGGTCGCGCCCTTGACGGAGACCTCCTTCTCCCTGACGAACGCGACGATCACCGCGACCGCGAGGAACGCGGGGATCGTGGCGAAGATGAACACGGTCCTGTACGCCTCCCGGTCCTCCATGCCGACGGCGAGGGCAAGGATCGCGAGGGCCACCAACGGGCCGGCGACCGCCCCGGTCGAATCCATGGCCTTGTGGAACCCGAACGCCTTCCCCCTCGACCCCACGGGGGTGGAGTCCGCGATCAGCGCGTCCCTGGGGGCGCTCCGGACACCCTTCCCGACCCTCTCGGCCAGCCTGACGCCGAGCACGTGCCAGGGCGAAGTCGCGAATATCAGCACTGGCTTGATCAGGGAGCTCGCGCCGTAGCCTCCCAGGACGAACGGCTTCCTCCTCTGATACCTATCGGAGTACCATCCCGCGACCACCTTGAGCAGCGAGGCGGTCGTCTCCGCGGCGCCCTCGATCAGCCCTATGAACAGCCCGGTCGCGCCTATCGACACGAGGAAGAGCGGCAGGATCGGGTAGATCATCTCGCTGCTCATGTCCATCAGCAGGCTGACCACTCCGAGCACGAGCACGTTCGAGCTGACGCCTGCTAGGATCCCCCTTCTCCTCTGGGCCGATGGATTCTTCCCGGTGTCGACGGAGTTCAGTTCCCTGCACCTCGGGTCCGCACAATCGTCAGTGGTTGTTCGGCTTATAATCCTTCTACGGACGGCGCCGCGGCCGCAACACATATGGGCAGCTTTTGACTATAGCTGAGACAATCTCGCGGATCAGGAGGCTGTCGCGATGGGAGTCGAAGGGATGCAGGTTCTGCGGTCGAGGCTCGAGGACATCTGTGACAGGCGGGGCGGAGTGGCGTTCGGGATAGCCTCGGTCGACCAGGCCGATGCGCTCCCGAGGGTCAAGATCGGCTACACGTACAACAGGTACACGAAGCCGCTCAGGTCCGGCATGCCTGAGGCCAGGAGCGTCATAATCTACGGCGTGCCTTCAGTGGACGACTCCGACGAGTTGGCGGTCGAGCGCAGCCCTGACAAATGGACCTACCCCGGGTACTTCCCGCTCAACATGATCGCGAGGGACATCATCAAGGAGCTCCGGGGGTTCGGGTACAAGGCTGCGTACCCCTCGGAACTGGCGTCGCACAAGCGCCTGGCGATACTCGCGGGCATCGGAGCATACGGCAAGAACTCGCTCGTGATATCCCCGAGACACGGGCCGTGGCTCCGGTTCGGTGTGGTCGTCACCGACGTGGAACTGCCGGTCGACAAGCCGTTCACCAAGGACCTCTGCGGCAGGTGCAGGAGGTGCGTGAGCGCCTGCCCCGCGGGCGCGCTGAAGCCGTACGAGGTCGATGCGGACAGATGCATCGTGGGCGCGAGCATCAGGACGAAGGTTCCGCCCTCCATGATGGACCTGATACGCCAGAACGAGCCCCGGCTGACCCCGAAGACGCACGTCATGTGCACGAAATGCCAGCTCGTGTGCCCGTACACGTCTTCCCAGAGGCGGAGGAACGTCGTGCACGCACCGGTGTCTGCTCGGCCCAAGTCCCGCGGGAAACGGAAGCGGGCCTGAGCAGGGATTAATAAACCCCTGGCCTCACTGGACATCCGCCAGAAACGCGCCCGATAGTTGTTACGGATAGTTTTAAATCGGATAATCGAATATGTGCGATAATGGTCACCAGGGAGCGCATCAACCGTCTCATCGAAGAGTACGACAAGGACAACATCACGATTGCGACCGCGTGCTCTCACACTTCTCTCCAGATATTCGACGGCGCCCGCAAGGAGGGTTTCAAGACCATGGGCATCACCGTCGGCCAGAAGACCAAGTTCTACGACGCGTTCCCCAGGGGCAAGCCGGACGAGTTCTATTATATCGACTCGTACACCGAGCTCCTGGACCGCGCGGATGACCTCATCGCGAAGAACGTGGTGCTGGTCCCCCACGGGTCGTTCGTCGAGTACATGACGCCCAAGAACTTCGAGGAGATCGAGGTGCCGACGTTCGGCAACAGGCGCGTGCTCGGCTGGGAGAGCGACCGCGAGAAGGAGCGCATATGGCTCGAATCGGCCGGCCTCGAGATGCCCCACAAGATCGAGGACCCGAAGATGATCGACCGGCCGGTGCTCGTGAAGTACGACGGCGCCAAGGGGGGCCGCGGGTTCTTCATCGCGAAGGACTACCCCGACTTCAAGCTGGGCATCGACCACACCCAGAAGTTCCACATGCAGGAGTACATCCTCGGGACCAGGTACTACATCCACTACTTCTACTCGCCCATCCGCACACAGGGGTACAAGCTCACCAAAGGCGTCCTCGAGATGCTCAGCGTCGACAGGAGGGACGAGTCCAACGTCGACGAGATGTACAAGCTCGGCGCGCAGGAGGAGCTGAAGAAGCTCGGGTTCTACCCGACCTTCGTCGTGACGGGGAACATCCCGGTCGTGGTCAGGGAGTCCCTGCTGCCCAAGCTCCTGGACCTGGGCGAGAAGACCGTCGAGAGGTCGCTCGAGCTGTTCGGGGGCATGATAGGCCCGTTCTGCCTCGAGTGCATCGTCACCGACGACCTCAAGATCAAGGTATTCGAGATATCCTCCAGGATAGTCGCGGGCACCAACCCGTTCATCTCAGGCTCACCCTATTCTGACCTCGTGGAGCCCGGTCTGTCGACTGGGAGGCGCATCGCGCAGGAGATAAAGTACGCGAGGGAGCAGGGTAAGCTGAGCGAGGTCTTGACGTGACCCAGTATTTCTTCGTGCTGGCAGACGCCGAACTGGAACTGATACCCAAGGAACTGCTGAAGGAACGCTGCATCATCAACAACGCGCGCGCGAGGGACAAGGCCCCGGAGAAGATACTACTCGACGCGTCGCACCACCACCCGGCCTTCGAGAAGCTGAGGGAGTCGGACAGGCGCGGCAGGCCAGACATCGTCCACTTCTTCCTGATGCTCTGCATGGACTCAGACCTCTCCGCGGAGGGGAAGCTCAAGGTGTTCGTGCACACCAGGAACAACGATATCATCGCGGTGAACCCGGAGACGAGGCTCCCGCCGCACTACCCGAGGTTCATCGGCCTCATCGAGACGCTCTACGAGAAGCACGTGGTGCCCTCCAGGGAGAACGCGCTGCTGGAGCTGAGGCAGGACGTGGCGCTCGACACGCTCGTGAACGCCCTCAAGCCTGACGAGATAGTCATACTTGACCCCGCAGGCGAGCAGGGCCTGCTGCCCGAGCAGTTCGCCGCGGTGAAGGGCGAGCGCGTCGTGGTGATCATAGGCGGGTTCTCGAAGGGGACATTCAGGTCGGACCTGAGCAAGCTGAAGGCGACCCGCATATCGCTCGGCCCGAGGATGATGAAGGTCTGGACGGTGGCGGCGAAGTGCCTGTGCGCGATCGACATGTCTGCGAAGCTCGCGGAGCTCAAGCCGCCGGCGGCCGAGGCTGCCGCCCCAAAAGCCAAAGCTACCCCAAAACCTTCAAAACCTCGTCGCGCTCCGAAGAAGAAAGCGGCCTAGACGCGCCTTTCGAGACCGCGACGGATCTTCCTCTGCCGGGGATCATATTGCCCACTATCACAGCGTCGATGCCCTTCCTCGCGAGCGACCTCACGTAGGCGTCCGCGTTCTTGGGGGCGAAGGTCGCAAGGAGCGCTCCCGAGCCCAGGAGCCCGAGCGGGTCTATGCCGTACTTCTTGCATATGAGCTCGGTCTCGTGCCTCACGATCACCGCGTCGAGGTCCAGCCGGACGGACCTTCCTGAGGCCTCTGCCAGCTCGGATACGCCCATGGACACGCCTCCCTCGGTGGGGTCGTGCATCGCCGTGACGCCGTAGCTCAGCGCGAGCTTGGCCTCCGGGACGACCGATAGGCCGGGATCGAAGAGGTACTTGGACGCGCGGTCCACGAGTCTCCTGTCGAAAGCCTTGAGCAGCTCCCTCCGCTTCTCCCTCGCGATGAGCGCCGTGCCCTCTATCCCAGCGCCTTTCGTGAGGACGATCGCGTCCCCGGCCCTCGCGCCGGACGTGAGCACGGGCCTCGAGCCGTTCAGGACGCCGTGCATGTCGCCGACCACGATCGGCCGATCGATGCCTGGAGTGACCTCCGTGTGCCCTCCAGTGACGGCCACGCCGAGTGCCTTCGCCGCGGCAGATATCTGCTTGAAGATGTCCTCCACGAGCGCCTCGTCCGACCCCTCGGGGAGCAGCACTACCGCCTGGAACCACGCGGGCTCCGCCCCGCGGGTCGCGATGTCGTTCGCGTTAACGTTGACGGCGTACCACCCTATCATGTCGGATGCGTAGGTGACCGGATCGGTCTTGAGGACCAGGGTCTGGTCGCCCAGCCGCACGACGGCCGCGTCCTCTCCAACCTTCGGTCCGAGGAGCACCCTCCTGTCCTTCGCACCGGAGTGCCTTATGAGCTGCCTGAGCAGCTCCGGGGGCAGTTTGCCAGTCCTCAGCGCCATCGTCTGTTCGAACTGCGTAACCAAGTTATTATCGTTTGCCCGGGCCGAGCACGATCCCTTTCCGATGCAGAGAGTTGAGCACCAATGCTTTATATTGGTGATGCCGCTGAACCCCCGGAGCGATTGAAATGATCGCAGAACGTGTGAAGCGCGTGCAAGAATCTGGCACGATGAGAATGAAGGCGCTCGCGGAACAGAAGAAGGCCGAAGGCAAGAAGATAATCTCCTTCACGGTCGGAGAACCCGACTTCGACACGCCGAAGCACATAGTGGAGGCTGCGAAGAAGGCGCTGGACGAGGGCAAGACGAGGTATCTCGACGCCCCCGGACTGCCGGCGCTCAGGGAAGCGATCGCGAAGAGGTCCAAGGAATCCAACGGGATACCCTGCGACTCGTCCAACGTGCTCGTCACGCCCACGAAGCAGGCGATATTCGAGACCATCCTTGCGACCATCAACGAGGGCGAGGAGGTCATCATGCCCGACCCCGCATGGGTCACCTATGAGCCGTGCGTGCAGCTCGCGAGCGGCAAGGCCGTGCCCGTCATGACGAAGGAGGAGAGCGAGTGGCGCGTGCTGCCAGAGGCGGTCGCGGAGCTCATCACGCCGAAGACGAAGATGATCCTGCTCAACTCGCCGTCCAACCCGTGCGGGTCCATCGCGACCAAGGAAGACATCAGGGGCATCGCGGACCTGGCGAAGGACCACAACCTGCTCGTGCTCTCGGACGAGGTGTACGAGAGGATAGTGTTCGACGGGTTGAAGCACTACTCGATCGCGGCCGAGCCCGACATGTTCGACAGGACCATCACGATAAGCGGCTTCTCGAAGACCTACGCGATGACCGGGTGGAGGCTCGGCTGGCTCGTGGCCCCGAAGCCGATCTTCAAGGGCATAAACAAGATCCAGCAGCACTCGATAACCCACGCGGTCTCGTTCGCGCAGTACGGCGGCCTCGCGGCCATGACCGGGCCGGACGAGCCGGTCCAGATGATGGTGAAGGAGTTCGAGGAGCGCCGGGACCTCATCATGAAGCTCATGAAGGACATCCCGCAGTTCCACTGCGACACCCCCAAGGGCGCGTTCTATGTGTTCCCGAGGTACGAGGGCAAGATGAGTTCCGAGGAGATGGCCATGTGGCTGATGGACAAGGCGGAGGTCGCGACCACTGGCGGCGGTTCCTTCGGCAAGGCCGGGGAGCAGCACATACGGATCTCCTATGCCACGAACAAGAAGAACATACAGGAAGGCATGGAGCGGGTCAAGAAGGCCCTCTCGTAGGGCCTTCCCTCAAAACCTCTCAAAATCACTTATCCTTGCTTTTCGCCCTCTTCCTGACGACCTTCCGCCTCGGGGGCTTGAACCGGTCGGTCAGGAGCCCTCTCGCGGGGAATCCGCTGATGTCCAGCCGCTTGTGTATCATGTGCGGCTTGAAGCCCAGCTGCCCCCAGACCGCCCGCGCCTCGAAATTTGCTGCGGCGACCGTGAGCGAGACGGTCTTGCACTTGTTCTTGTGGAACCACTTCAGGGCGGCCCTGAGCATCTCCCTCGTGATGCCTTTGTTCCTCCTCTCGGGCAGCACATACACGTCCGAGATCAGCCCGATGGTCCTCTCCTTGAAGATCGGGGCGTTCGGGGACAGCATGCACAGCATGAACCCCACAAGATGATGGTCCTCCGCCGCGACGAACAGCTTTGTGCTCTTCTCCGAGAACTTCTTCGCGAGGTACTTCGACCACGTCTCGCGGCTGTCCTCCGCGGGCTCGAAAAGCGGCGAGAGCTCCTTGTGGTGGTCTGCCAGCTCCTGCCACAGGTCGACCACTCCGCCCAGGTCCTCGATGCGTCCCTCTCTTATGTGGATGCGAATCCCAGCGATGCTCTCACGTACTCCTTTGTAGGTAGAGGAGAGCCGTCATCGTCGTCCACTGACTTAAAGCCTGATGGAGATGGCGGACTTCAGGTCAGGGATCTCCCTCACTTTGTCGAGCACCTCAGGCGGGAGGGGGTCATCCAGCTGGAGTATCATCATCGCGGGGCCGCGGGTCTGCCGCCGCGCGACCTCCATGCTCGCGATATTGATGTCGTTGTCTCCGAGCACTGTGCCGACCTTGCCGATCATCCCGGGCTTGTCCATGTGCCCTATGAGCAGGAAGCTCCCCTCGGGCTCGATGTCGACCGAGCTCCCGTCTATCTCGACGATCCTCGGGCCCTTGTCCTGGAGCAGTGCACCCGCGACGGACACTGAGACGCCGTCGTTCCTGAGCGTGACCCTGATCAGGTTCTTGAATTGGCCCGCGTCGTCCGAGATCGAGGAGACCACTTCGATCCCCCTGGCCTTTGCCATCGCGAGGGCGTTGATGTAGTTGACGTTGAACTCCTCGGACAGCGGCCTGAGCAGTCCGGTGACGACGCTCGCCGCGATGATCCGCACATCCTTCTGGGCGAGGTCGCCCCTGCAGGATATCTCGACCTTGCCCGCGCTGCATCTGCCGAGCTGGCACGCGAGCGTGCCTAGCTTCTCCGCCAGGGGCATGTAGGGCACGAGCTCCGGGTCGAGCTTCGCCGGGAGGTTGACAGCGTTCCTGATGATGTTGTCCCTGAGGTATGCGATGACCTGCTCCGCGAGCTCGGACCCGACATCCTCCTGCGCCTCGTTCGTCGTGGCGCCCAGGTGCGGCGTGAGCACGATGTTCTGGAGCGTGAGGAGCTTCGAGCCCTTCGGCGGCTCCTCGGAAAACACGTCCAGGGCCGCGGCCGCGATCCTGTTCTCTGAGAGCGCCTCGAACAGGGCGTCCTCGTTGACGACGCCTCCTCTGGCGCAGTTGATCATCATGGCGGACTTCTTCATCTTCACGAGCTCGTTCTTGCCTATCATGTCCTTCGTCTGCGGCGTCAGGGGTGTGTGTATCGTGACGAAGTCGGACTCCTCGAGCAGCCTGTCGAGCGTGACCAGGCGCACGTGCAGCCGCACGCCGACCTCGGGGGACACGAGCGGATCGTAGGCTATGACCTTCATGCCCAGCGACGAGGCCTTCTTAGCGACCTCCGCCCCGACCCTCCCCAGGCCGACTATGCCCAGGGTCTTACCCGAGACCTGGGCGCCCTTCATCTCCTTCCGCTTCCACTCGCCCTTCTTCATGGAGGCGTCCGCCTGCGGGATCCTCCTAGCGAGGGCGAATATGAGGCCCACGGTGAGCTCCGCGGTCGATATGACGTTCCCCGACGGGGCGTTCATGACGAGCACGCCCCTGCCGGTGGCCGCCTCGACGTCTATGTTGTCCACTCCGATGCCCGCACGTCCGATGACCTTCAGCTTGGAGGACTCTATTATCTTCCTCGTGACCTTCGTCGCGCTCCTGACCAGGAGGACCTCGTAGTCCTTCACGATCTTCACGAGTTCGTCTTCCTTCAACCCGGTCCTGACGTCGACCTTGTAACCTTGTGCCTTGAGCATCTCGACTCCGCTCTTCGATATGTCATCGGCGACGAGCACTTTCATCGTGGTTCACCTTTCGCGCCCAACCCTTGGGCGTTGCGGACAGGGAACAGAGCCTCCTCGATATCAATGTGTTGCATCTCGGGAAGCTGGCAACGTTCCTTTCTGTGCCTTGGGACCTTCCCGGAACGCCCTCGGACCGCCGTGATTCGTGCGGTCGGATCCTCGTCCCACTGACTCCCTCGATTACCGGCTGCGGGGCGCCATGATCCGTCGTCTTCGACAATCGCTATATACCCTCGTGGGCGTTCTCTTGTCGAACCCATGCCGGCGTGCAAGCAGAGGATAGCAGTCGCGTCCAAGCTCGAGGACGCCTTCGAGTACGTCGCCGACTGGAAGAACATCAACAACTTCCTCCCGATGTTCGTCTCGATATCCCCCACCACCGTAGTTCAGTACGGTCCCGGAGCGTCCTTCGACATAACGATCTCCATCGCGAGAACAGAGATATCCACATCGTTGGACGTCGTCGAGTTCTACAAGAACCGGCGTATCGTCATGAAGTCGAACCGCGGCATCCGGATGAAGATCGTGTGGGAGTTCAAGGATGTCGGGGGCAAGGTGCTCGTGACATTCGAGATGGAGTACGACATCCCTCAGGGACTCGTCGTGCGCGGGAACGAGTCCGAGACCCTCTCCAAGGACATGGAGGCAATGGGGTGCAAGAGCATGGAGCTCCTGAAGTGGATCCTCGAGTCGCTGCCGCCCTCGACGGAGGAGTAGGTCAGGTCTCCGGGGGCAGCATGTTGGGTATGCCGTCCTCTATCGGGTAGAAAACGTTGCACTTGGGGCACTTGATCTTGCCCTCGAGCACTTCCTTCTCGTCTTCCTTCGTGACCGTGAGCTCGAGCGGGTGCGTCTTGCAGACAGGGCATGCGAGTATGTCCATGAGCTTCTTCTTCATGGGATGACCACCCACAGCATCGCGTGGTACCGTAATAAGCCTTTCAACGACTCGTGGCCTTCGCGCTCCCTACGCTCCTCTGCAAAGCCATATATCCCATCGTTCGGATTGACCTCAGATGAAGGTCCTCGTGACGGGTTCCTCCGGCCAGCTGGGGTCGTACGTATGCGAGCTGATGATGGGCGAGCACGAGGCGTCAGGCCTGGACATAATCGCGCCCACGCACAACGACGTCAAGCCTATGTCCGTGGAGGGCGACATACGCAAGGTGACCGATGTCCGCAAGGCGGTGAAAGGGGTCGATGCGGTCGTCCACTGCGCTGCCCAGGTCAGCGTCGAGAAGTCCATCCAGGACCCTCTTACGGACGCCCAGACGAACGTCCTCGGTACGGTCAATGTATTGAACGAGTGTGCCCGCGCGGGCGTGGCGAGGTTCGTGTACATCAGCAGCGCGGCGGTGTACGGCAACCCCAGGTGCATCCCGATCACCGAGGAGCACCCGACGGACCCGATGAGCAACTACGGGGCGAGCAAGCTCGCGGGCGAGAAGTTCGCGCTCGCGTACGCCTGCACCACGCCCATGCAGGTGACGGTCGTGAGGCCGTTCAACTTCTACTCGAAGCGCGCGGACCCTTCGAGCCCGTACTCGGGCGTCATCACCAAGTTCGTCGCGCGCGTGAAGGATGGCAAGCCCCCGCTCATCGAGGGCGACGGCCTGCAGACGAGGGACTTCATACACGCGATAGACGTCGCCGAGTTCGTCAGGAAGGTCATGGTCAAGGATGGCCTGTCCGGCCAAGTGTTCAACTGCGGGAGCGGGTCCTCCACGAGCATACTCGACCTCGCGAAGACCACGGTCGCTGCCGCCGGGAAGGAGATCGCGCCGGAGTTCGGGCCCCCGAGGACGGGTGACATCAGGCACAGCCTGGCCGAGGTCACGAAGGCCTGGACAGTGGTCGGCTTCGCCCCGAGGATATCCTTGAGGGACGGCATAAGCGAGCTTCTGAAGTGATGCGTCCGCGCAGCGTCCGCTCGTGCTTTTGGGAAATTGAAAAGGAAAGAATTTTGGGGAAGAGGTTTAGCGCGTTCGTCCTCGCTCGTCTAGGCCGGGGGCGACTTGCCCTGCTCGGGCGGTGGCGCCGGCGCCTCGACGAACTTCTCCGTCTTCGGCTGCGCGCTCATCCTGCCCTTCAGGAACGGCACCAGGATCAGCAGGACGATCATCAGCACTATCAGGAGCAGGATCGTGAAGTCGATCAAGCTCATGCCGCCGACGCTCCTGTCCCAGGTCGACTGGTCCGCCTGCACTTCGAACTCGACATAGTCGTAGCCGAGGTACTGGCCGGTCACCGCGTCGTACATCTCGACCCACACGCCGTACCAACCGTCCTGCGAGTCATCCGGTATCTGGTAGGCGAACTCGCCTTCTCCAGCGGACGTGAACATCACGTAGTCCGAGTCGGAGCCAGAGACGTAGAAGTCCAGCCTGTACATCCTCGGCTCTTCCTCTTCATACGCGATGATCTCGAACCCGAAGTTCATCTCGCTCCCGGGCTCGAATGCCCCGGACACGAATTTCGACTCGGAGTTCATCCAGATGGAGACATCGTAGGCGGAATCGCGGTATATCGTCGAGGACCTGTCCATGACCCAGCTGTCGCCGGCGTCGAAGGTCAGCGTCGCCATGTACCACGATGATGTGCTCATGGCGGACACATGGTAGCTCAGTGTGCCGCTCGAGACCAACACCATCGATCCGGAGCCGACCTCGTTGCCCTCGTCGTCCTCTATCAAGTAGGACAGCGTGCCGTTCGCGGAGACCGTCATGACCTCGAAGAGCCACGAGATGGTGTCTCCGGGGGTGTATGCGTCCGCCGCAGGTGATAGCACCATGTTAGCGAACACGACGTCGATGTACTCCGAACCGTAGAGGAACACTCCGTCGAGGTTCGCCTCTGCGCCGATGTATAGCTCTCCGGTGAAGTCGTCGGGTATCTGGAACATCGCATCGGTGCCCGTGACAGCGTCCCCGCTGCCAACGAGCGTCCACGAGTAAGTGTCCCACACCATGTAGTGCACGGGCGTCGCGTTGTACTCCTCATCGTTCCAGATCGCCGTGAACGAGAACCTCGCGAGCTCTCCGCTCAGGTAGGTGTCCCGGTCAGTCGTGATGTCCAGGTATCCCGTCCAGGACACCTGGAACGCTGTCATCCTGACGATCTCGTAGCCGACCTTCGATATGGTGGCTGTGACGAGGTACGAACCCCTCTCGGCGCCCACAATCAGGTCGAACTCGTACTCGAGACCTCCCTGGGCGTCCGTGGTGCCGACCTTGCCGTACTCGGTGATCGCGGTCCCGTTGAACGTCACGACGACCTCGACATCCGCGCCCGGCAGGTAGTCCCACGAGCCCCAGGTGTCCTCGACCCATGCGTCGGTCGAGACGGTCACTGTGTCGCCGGGGTAGTAGTAGTTGTCGTCGACGTACACGTCGCCTCCGAGCCAGCTTATCGAGAAGTAAGTCGACCACTCGACGCTCCTGTCGCCGTCCGTCCCGTTCGCCCACATCGTGAGGTAGACGTACGACCAGGTGGCGATGTTCGTGTCGGGTATGGTGAACTCGAACACGCCCGCGTTCTCTGTCAGCGTGCCGTCATCCACCGTCTCGTTGCCGGACTCGTTGTACCACATGGCGTTCCATTCGATCGTGACGTCGGCGTACACCGTCTCGGTCGCCAGCTCGACGACCTCGTAGACCATCTCAACGGTCTCGCCCAGCAGCACCATCCACCTGTCGGTGTAGACATTGAAGTCGTACATCTGTATGTAGAACGAATCTGTCATCCAGATGTCTTCATCGATCTCCGCCCTGACGTACATGTAGTAGTATCCGTCGGGTACGTCGTTCACGACCCAGACGAGGCTGTAGTATCCCTCGGAGGTCTCGATGCTCAGGAAGGACTCTATGGCCTCACCGGTGTCGTTCACGACCTCGATGTAGAAGTCCTGGGTCTCCCTGGTTATGACCGTCACGGTCACTTCCTCGCCCGGGTAGTATATCCATGACGATGGGTCCATGTACAGGCCTTCCTGCTTCACGATGACCTGAGTCCTCGCGAACTCGACCCACCCTCCACCGTCGTCCACGTACACGACCACGTCGCACACGACCATCAGCTGTCCACCAGTGATGGACGCGGGCACATGGAGGCTGTTGATCGGGGAGTCCACCGAGCTGTTGTAAACTCCAGCGGAAGTGTCGCCAGTGGCTGCGTAGAACCAGTCCCTGTCGTTCCCGTCGGAGTCGTAGAGCATGACCATTATGCTCTCGTTGTAGAGCTCTCCCTGATACATCAGCTCCACGGCGACGTATATGTTGTCGCCCTGGACTCCGGGGTTGACGAAGAACACAGTCTTCGCGTCTCCATTCTCATCCGTCGTCTGCACACTGCCCGTGTAGTAGACGGCCGCGGACATAGGGACCGCGACGTATACGACAGCGAGCATGCTTAGCGCAAGCGCTATGCTTAGAATCCTACCTTTCATAGGCATTCCCATCCACCGGCATTATTTGTTGGTCAATATATATAAGTTTCGTAAAAAGGCCCCTGACTGGATGCTTTTCCGATTGTCGTAGTACTTAAGCGCATGCGCGTGGGCGCGCGCATTTGTGAAAGCAGTTGATAGCACCGCTAAGCGGCGCCGTAGTCACCCTTCCACATCGTGATGATGATCTTCTTCGCGGTGCCCCGCGGTCGACCTCATCTCCGCGAGGTTCTGCGGGCTGAACGGGGACATCGCCCTGAGCTTCTTGATGATCCCGGGCATGACCTCGAGGACGTAGTCAACGTCCTCGGCCGAGTTCTCTCTGCCAAGGGTGAACTGCACCGCGCTCTGCGCCTCCTCGGTCGGTATGTTGCACCCGAGCAGCACGTGCGAAGGCAGGAGGCTCTTCGAGGTGCACGGGGAGCTCGAGGACACCGACACGCCCATCATGTCGAGGTTGAGCAGCATCGACTCCCCCTCGACGTACCTGAACCTGAAGTTAGCGTTGTTCGGCAGCCTCCTCGTCGGATGCCCGTTGAGGAACGAGTCCTCGACCTTCGAGAGCATGCCCTCGATGAGCCGATCCCTGAGGACCTTAGTGCGCTCGCCCTCGGCCGCCATCTCATCCTTGGATATCTCCGCGGCGGCGCCGAACCCGACGATGCCCGGCGTGTTCTCGGTCCCGGATCGGAGGCCCCTCTCCTGTCCCCCGCCCTGTTCGATCGGTTCGATCCTCGTGCCGTCCTTCACGTAGAGGGCTCCTACGCCCTTGGGGCCGTACATGTCGTTCGACGAGATCGTCAGGAGGTCTATCTTCGACCTCTGCACATCGATCGGGACCTTCCCCGCGGCGGCCACCGCATCGACATGGAAATACACGTCCTTCTGCTCCAGGAGCGCCCCAATCTCGTCGATCGGCTGAAGGGTGCCTATCTCGTTGTTCGCGTACATGATCGACACGAGCGTCGTGTCCTTCCTGAGCGCCTTCTCGAGTTCGCCGACATCGACGAGCCCGTTGTTGGTCGGAGGCACCAATGTGACCTCGAACCCGTTCTTCTGGAGGTACTTCATGATGTTGAGTATGGATATGTGCTCGATGGCCGAGGTGACGATGTGCGCCCCCTCGCCCTTCATGCGCATCGCGGCGCCCTTGATGCCGAGGTTGTTCGCCTCGGTACCCCCGGACGTGAAGATGATCTCCTCCTTCCTCTTCGCGTTGATCAGGCCCGCGACCTTCGCCCTCGCGTCCTCGACCGCCTTCTTCGGCTCCCTCCCGGAACCGTGCAGAGATGATGGATTCCCGAACCTCTCGGAAAAGTACGGCATCATGGCGCCGACCACCCTCGGGTCGACCGGCGATGCCGCAGCGTAATCGAAGTACACTTTCCTCTTTGCTCCGCCGGTCGGGGCCGTCATCATGCCTCTCCTCCTTGAGTGATATCGGATGGCACGACGCGCCTAAAAGGTTAGCACCGCGTCGTACTCGAGGACGAGGTCGTTGAGCGTGGCCGCCCCCACCACCTTCGAGGGCTGCTCGAACTCCTCTGGCGTCGCCTTGGTCCCCCAGAGCTGGGCGCTCTGCGCGCATATGAGCATGTCCACGCCCGCCTTCGCGGCCTGGTCCATGACCTCCTTGAGGCTGGGGAAGCTGCCCATCTTGATCTTCTGCGGCTCGCCCTTCTTGATGCCCAGGATGCCCTTCGCCAGGAAGTACACGGTCGCGTCTATGCCCATCGCCTTCGCGGTCGTGGCGAGCACGAACGGCGCGTAGAGCCGCTCGGGCGTGTCCGGCCCCGATGTCTGAACGTACAGAATCTTCTTCGCCAAACCAGTCACCTCCATTTCCTTCTCACACGAGCCTCTTGATCAGGAACCGGAAGCCCTCCTTCAGCTTCTCCGTTGAGATGAGCTCGTGCCCAGCGTGCTTCGACCAGCTCCTGATGTCCGATTCAGAAGCAGGATCGTCTGCCAGGACCTCCAGGACCTGTCCTACCTGGACCGAGGAGATCTCCTCCCGGGTCCTGAAAACCGGTTCCGGACAGTAGAGTCCTATGCAGTCGAGGGTTTTGGTTGGTCGGGGGAATGACGCTTCTCTATCTGGCATGTGACTCCTCCTGAAGCCGTCCCGACAGACGACCTATTCATAGTAACGGTGTTACAAATGGGTGCCCGCAAGGATAATCATTGTGCCTTATCGAGCGGGCTTTTGGAGAATCCGGCTCACGCCCTGATGAGCGTGGTCCTGCCGAGCCTGCCTCCGAACCGCCGCGTGCCGAACCCCGTGCTCCTTGCCGTGCAGCGTTCCGGCGGCTCCGTCGCCTGCCTCTTCATGAGTGCCCGAGCGGCTGCGATGCCGGTCGGCGTGGCGCGCTCTCCAGGGTTCTGACCAGGCTCGTGGACCAATCCGTCGAGTAGGTGCGCTGACGCGGGTGCGGGGATTCTGATGACTCCGTGGCTCACGACCACGGTCCCGCGGCCGGTCACGATCGTCGAGCACACGAACTCCTCCGTGCCGCTCCTGTCCAGCTCTGCGGCCGCAGCGCCGATGCTGGCTATGTTGACCAGCGCCTGCGTCCGGCCTATCTCGTGAAGGTGCACGCGGTCGACGGGCACTCCGTGCGCCTTCGCCTCCGCCTCGAAGATCAGGTCCAGTATCCTCCTCCCGACGGGCGACCCGGAGCCAATCTCGCGCTCGATCCCGGCCAGGGCCGCGTACGCGTCGTCCCTGGACCTCTCCTCGGCCGGCCGCTCATCGCGGGCGATGTATGCGACCCCCAGGCCTTTCTCCCCTTCCTCCTCGAGTTCCAGGAGCCTGAGGTCGATGCCCCGCTTCGAGCACGCGCTCCCGATCCTTGCGATGAGGTCCCTCCTGCGCTCGTCCGTCATCAGGCCGAGCATGGCCGCCAGGAGCATGTCCCCGGAGAGCCCTTCCCGCGCGTCTATGAATATCATCGAGAGGACTAATCGTCGTCGGGATGATAATTCTCACGGTCTCAAGGTTCTGTCAAAAGTCGGGTGGTAATCCCTCGGACCACCTCGACATCTGACTCGTCCCATTCGGCTCCGGCCGTGCGCCCCTCGCGGGGGCGTATAGGACCATCATCACGTCATGCT
>Ga0315287_10000898_pt1 | contig 26571 bp, 28 predicted proteins | sample YL17G11_0_MG_FD_205037 | JGI IMG/M metagenome (GOLD analysis project Ga0315287, IMG submission 205037) | Sediment microbial communities from Yellowstone Lake, YNP, Wyoming, USA - YL17G11_0 | ecosystem: Environmental > Aquatic > Freshwater > Lake > Sediment | place: USA: Wyoming | collected... | reverse complement strand
CACAGTGCGCAACCTTGCGGATGAAAGCTTCAATGTGGTGGTGGTCGAGGATTGCTGTGCTGCAGGTTCCGACGAACTGCACAACAAGGAACTTGAGATCATCAACATGATTTACTGCCTCATCATGTCGAGTTTTGAGTTAACTCAAATGATGAGCTCGGCAAGATAGCATAATTGGACTTTAGTACACGGTGGTCTACCCTGCCACACCTTCACCGATTAGGAGGACCGACCGTCTTGAAGGGAAATGCAATATCAACTAGGGAGGGGTCAATGGCTCAATCAGCAGTGAAGGGCGCTGCCTTTGACGTTTCTTCCAATAAAGACATCCACAAACTCCATTCCAAAGCTATCGGACTGATTGGTGTTCTGTTTCTTACGGTGACAGGCGCTGCAGCCGAATCGGCCATGCTTGGAAACGTGCCCTTTGCCGCCGGCTTTGGAATCCGCACGCATACGCCTGCGGCCTTCCTGCTGGCGACCATTGTTCTCACCATCTTCTCGGTCGGCTATGCTGCCATGGCAGGCAAAGTTCCATCCGTCGGTGGTTTCTATTCCTTCATTTCGCAAGGCCTGGGTCGTGAGGTCGGCATGTCCGCTGGATTTTCATCGCTGGTCTGCTATAGCATATTTGAAGCCTCGCTCTATGGGCTCTTTGCATTCTTCGGAAACCAATGGCTAAAAACCATCTGGGAATTGACGTGGGCTGGGTCTGGCTGGTGCTTGCGGCCCTGATCGGTGCCGGGGGTCTCAGCTACTTTGACGTCAAGGTGTCGGTTGCGGTGCTGGGCGTGGCACTTGTGCTGGGAGTTATCATTCTCGCGATTTTCGGATTTGGTGTTGCAACAGTCTCAAGCGGCACAAACTTCTCGCTCGAGTCACTGAATGTTCTAAACGTGACCATGCCCGTCGCTGAACAAAAAGTGGGAGAGGTATCCATTGCGGCCGGTGTTGCCGCAGTCGGCATCTTCGTGGCCTTTTGGTCGTGGGTCGGATTCGAGATGGCACCAAACTATGCCGAGGAATCGATTGATGCCAAGCGTATTATTCCTCAGTCGCTTTATCTCTCTGCAATTGGACTTGGTGTTTTCTATACACTCATCAGCTGGTGTGCCGTGTCGGCCTTCCCGACCGAGGCCGATATGCTGGCAAAGGCCGTAGGAGACTCCGGCAACTTCTTCCTTGGACCTATTGAGCAATTCGTGGGCGGTTGGGCGAAAGAATTGATGAGCATTCTTATTCTCACAAGTTCCTTCGCCTGCGGAATGGCCTTCCACAACACTGCGGCCCGCTATATGTATTCGCTTGGCCGTGAAGGGGTTATTCCTTCAGCGCTTGGCAAGACCCATCCGCAATACAAGAGCCCATACGTTGCTTTAATTGCGCAATCGGTTCTGGCTGCCCTTTGGATCATACTCTATGCCGTGTTCAACGGTTTCGACGATCCAAATGCGCAGGCTTATCTCGGCGTGTACACGCTGCTTGCTGTTCTAGGCACCGGTCTGCTGTTGGTCCTGCAGGCGATTGTTTCGCTGGCGATCATCAATTACTTCCGCAACAACAGTGGCGGCAATGTTTTCACAACTATCATTGCTCCACCGGTTTCCTTCCTCGTGCAGGTGTGGCTAGTATACCTGCTGGTATCAAACCTCGCAAGTTTTGCCGGAACGAGCAGCTTTGCCAACGCCATTTCAGCCATTGGTGCAGTCGTCATCATTATTGACCTCATCTGGGGCGTCGTGTTGAAGTCAGCCTATCCAAAGGCTTATGCCAACATTGGTCACATGGTAAATGATGGCTGATTAATTCCTTTTCATTGACAGCATGTGGGGATAACGGCTTTTCTGTTATCCCCGTTTCTTTTCTGTGAGGAAGTCATCATGTCCCATTCTGTAAAAGGCCGTTCCGTTCTGGTGACAGGTGGAAGCAAGGGCATTGGTAAGGGAATCGCCCGGGTGTTTGCCCATGCCGGCGCTAGGGTCTTGATCCTGTCGCGCAAGCTCTATGATGCAAAAGCGACTGCCGATGAAATTGGTCATGGTGCCTTTGGCATTGCGGGTGATGTGACGTCTTTGGACAGCATGGAGGCTGCCGTCGCGGAGGCGGCCCACAAGAATGGCGGCCTCGACGTAATTTGTGCCAACGCAGGAATTTTCCCTGCCGCCCGGCTTGAGGATATGACAGGCGCGCAATGGGACGAGACGATTGATACCAACCTCAAGGGCACCTTTCATGTGATAAAAGCGGCCATTCCTTATCTCAAGAGGTCCGACCAGGGACGCATCGTCATCACGTCTTCCATTACGGGACCCATCACCGGTTTTCCAGGATGGGCGCACTATGGCGCATCGAAAGCAGGCCAACTTGGCTTCATGCGAACGGCGAGCCTGGAACTTGCAAAATATGGCATCACGGTGAATGCCGTTATGCCAGGAAACATCATGACCGAAGGGCTTCTGGGCAATGGCGAGGAGTACATCAAGTCAATGGAGGCCTGTGTTCCCTTGAAGCGGTTGGGAACACCCGACGACATTGGCCATGCGGCACTTTATTTTGCGTCAAAGGAAGCGTCTTACGTCACCGGCCAAACCCTTATCGTGGACGGCGGCCAGACACTGCCAGAAAGCCTCGATGCCTTGGTGCAGGCGTAGGGGTCCTTGCAGCGGGAGATCTACGCAAACCTGGTCAAGTAATCCTCGCACAGCCCAACCGTTCCTTCCGTATACGGAAGGCCCATGGATTTGGCGAGGTCAGTTTCCGCGTGCGAACCGATCCAGGCGACCAGCAACAGCCGCCGCAGCATTATGAAGGTAGGTATTTCCCCTTCGTCAAGTCGCGATAAGGGCAGCACTTTGCGATAACCTGCCTTCCACGCTTCGACTAGGTGAGGCACCTGCGGCTCGTGCTCATAGAAGGAAACAGGTGTGGCAGCGTCATACATGTACCAGCCGAAGCCGCAGTCGTCGAAATCGATGACCTTCACGGAGCCACCATCAATCAGCAGGTTGGCAAGGCGCAGGTCGCAGTGAATGAGGCCGAAGCGCTCGGCATCCTTGCCATAGGAAGTTAGTCTCTTAGCGATCACGCCGACAGTGCGCGAAAACAGCTTTTCTTTTGCAGTATCAACCCCCATGCCGTCGCGCCAACCGCCCCAGTGGGGCTTGGCTTCACCAAGGCTGGTATCAAAATCCCAGGTCAAGCGCGTGAAGAAAACTGGCCGCCGCCAGGTTCTCGTATGACCATGCATGCGAGCGGTGACTTCTCCGAGAATCTCGAACGGTTGGGTCAAATCTTGCCCGATGCCTGGCTCAACACCGCTCTCCCAATCCGACAACACAACATAACGGCCAGACACCTCCTGAATGATTTCACTGTTGATGCCCTTAACGGGGCGAGGTGTTACGACAACGCCAGAGCTCCGCAAATCCATGAGCCAGGCAAGTTCGGACGCAATGGCAGCCTTAGTATGATAGCCTTCACGATGCACCCGGAGGGCCCATTTGCGTCCATCCCCCGCTTCCAGTTTATATGTGGCATTCTCGGAAAGGTTGATCATGTTCACCGAGACACCGGAGGGCAGGGTGTATTTCTGCAAGGCTCTTTCTGCTACTAGTTGCAGGGCTTCAAGCATTCATGAGTTCCCGCGCCCGCGGCATCGCTGCATCAAAGCGCTCCATGATTTCCCGGCACAGTTCCTGTGTGAGGATGATGCCCGGCTTCCACTGCAGCACACGTTTGTCGAGAGATGAGAAAATAGCCCACACGCCACGCTCATAGAGGGCGCGCGACACCGTGACCGCCCCTTCCGGGTGGTTGAACTCGAGCCCGAGAATAACTCCCTTCTGGCGCACTCCTGTAAAGATATCGCCATGCTTTGCCATCATTTCAACCATGGCCGTGTGCATGAATGCCGTTACGGCCCGAACATTGCTGGCCACCTCCGGACGCAACAGCATTTCAATAACCTTGTGGGCCACTACGCAGCCAAACTCGGCTCCACCCGTTGTGCTGATATGGGCAGCACCATCTTCATCCAGCCAATCGCCTGCCCTGTCGGTTACCAGGCACGCGCTGATGGGATAGAGTCCGCCCGACAGGCCCTTTGCCGTCACCATGATATCCGGCTGGACGCCATAGGCCTGCCAGCCCCACATGTAACCGGTGCGCATCAATCCTGTCTGCACCTCATCGGCGATGCATATCGTGCCATGTTTCTTTGCCAGTTGTGCGCACGCGCCGAGATAGCCGGGCTTTGGCATGGGAAAGCCATAGGCGGCAAGGATGGTCTCCATGATGAGGCCTGCTACATCATTGCCCTTCAGGGCATTTTCCATGGCGTCGATATCATTGAAGGGAACCTGGATGAAAGTATCGGACTGGTCGCTCAAGAGTATTTTGGTAAAGCGTTCGTCCCCGGTGGCGGCCGACAGGCCAGAATGGCCATGGTAACCCTTGATGATCGACACGATCTTGCGGCGTTTGGTGGCATAGCGGGCGCTTTTCGGGGCGACATCAACAGCTTCGGTACCACCGGCTGCAAACACCGCGAAAGTCATTCCGGGTGAAATGATAGAGAGGGATTCTGCCAGCGCCGTGCGCGCCACGGAAGGGAACCAGTGATTGCCCATGTCAAAATGGTCGAGAGCTCCTTTGAGCGTGTCCACCAGCTCAGGATGGCGGTGGCCAAAATTATAGGTGCCGCCAATAAGGTGCAAGTCAATCAGGCGGCGTCCGTCCATGTCATAGAGGAGATAGCCCTCGCGCTTGTCGATGACAAGATCGATACCAGCTGTTTGCCAGAATTTGGTCTTGTCTGGGCTCGAGTAGCGAATGGATTTTTCGATGACGTCCTGTTTTGATTGGAATTGGGATCCACCGTAGTCAAACATTTCTATCCCCTCGTCCAAATAGGCTATTGCCTCCGTAGAATGTTCCATATTTCATCGAAATGCGAAACCAGATAATCCGGATTGCATTCGGCCACAGGCTTCTGCGTGTAGCCAAAGGTAACAGCGATGACCGGAACCTTTGCCGCACGGGCGGTGAGGATGTCAGTTTCGCTGTCGCCGATCATGACGGAGTTTTCAGGCGCCACCTTCAGGCGCTTAAGTGTTTCTAGGTATGGGGCAGGATCGGGCTTGGCGACATTGATGGTGTCCGGCCCAACGACCGCACCAAAATACTTGGCAAGATCCAGTTCTTTGAGAAGGCGTAGCGACAGGCCTTCAATTTTATTGGTGCATATGCCCATGGCGATGCCTTCAGCTTCGCAGGTTTTGAGCAATGGCAGTACGCCGGGAAATATCTCGCTGTCTACTGCTATGTTCTTCTCATAATAGCGCAGGAATTCGGCATGGTAATAATTCAACGATCTCTCATCGAGCATAGCGCCTGTGGCGAGGGTGCCGCGTGCCAGCAGGGCCCTGGCGCCATGCCCCACGAAGGAGCGTACTTCATCCATCGTGATAGGCCGGCGGTCGAGCAGTGCCAGGACATGGTTGGTGGAGGCCATGAGGTCGGGTGCGGTATCCACTAGCGTGCCGTCTAGATCAAAGATAACGGCCCGTTTTGCCATGTACTTTTTGCCCATCTCTCATGTTTGAGTAGTCGATTGCCTTGTGCTATCACGCCGCCAGCCCATATTGGAGAGACCCATGAATATCAGAACGACCATAGCCTTGACCGACATACTGAAAGACAAGTCGCTGCTCAAGGATAAATGCTACATTGATGGCAAATGGGTGGGTTCTGCCTCCACTATTAATGTTACCAACCCGGTCAATGACAGTCTTATCGGCACTGTTCCCAAGCTGGGCACTGCTGAAACCAGGCAGGCAATAGAGGCCGCCCAGCGTGCCCAGAAGGACTGGGCCCGCAAAACCGCCAAGGAACGTTCTGCAATTTTGCGGAAGTGGTTCACCCTAATGATGGAAAACCAGGAAGATCTCGCGCAAATCATGACCGCTGAGCAAGGCAAGCCACTAGTAGAGTCGCGAGGCGAAGTGGGCTATGGCGCGTCCTTCATTGAATTCTTCGCCGAAGAGGCACGCCGCATCTACGGAGAAACCATCCCCTCACCCTTTGTCAACGGCCGCATGGTTGTGATCAAGCAGCCTGTAGGAGTGGTGGCAGCCATCACCCCCTGGAACTTTCCCAACGCCATGATCACCCGCAAGGCGGGTCCAGCACTGGCTGCCGGTTGTGCCTTCGTGTGCAAGCCTGCTGCTGAAACGCCTCTGTCTGCACTCGCCATTGCCGAATTGGCCCACCGCGCAGGAATTCCTGCTGGTGTGTTCTCGGTGTTGACGGGTTCTTCCCGTGAGATTGGCGCCGAGATGACGTCCAATCCCATCGTTCGCGCGCTCACCTTTACTGGCTCGACCGAGATCGGCAGCCTGCTGATGGCGCAATGCGCGCCAACCATCAAAAAGCTTGGCCTTGAACTTGGCGGCAACGCTCCCTTTATAGTATTTGATGACGCCGACCTTGATGCTGCCGTGGCTGGCGCCATGGTTTCCAAATACCGCAATGCTGGCCAAACCTGCGTATGCGCCAACCGTTTGCTGGTGCAGGAAGGCGTCTACGATGAGTTCGCAGAGAGGTTGGCAGTTGCCGTGAAAAACTTAAAAGTAGGTGATGGCGTCGAGGCTGGTGTCACCACAGGTCCGCTGATCAACAAGGCAGCTGTTGCCAAGGTGGAAGAGCATATTTCCGATGCCGTCTCCAAGGGGGCGAAGGTCATTGTCGGTGGCAAGGGGCTCGGCGGCAATTTCTTTGAACCCACCTTACTTCTCAATGTGTCATCCGATATGGCGTTTGCCTGCGAAGAGACCTTTGGCCCCGTGGCGCCGCTCTTCAAGTTCAAGACCGAGGACGAAGCCATTGCCATGGCCAACAACACAGAGTTTGGCCTTGCCTGCTATTTCTACACCCGCGATATCGGCCGCGTCTGGCGGGTGGGCGAAGCGCTCGAATACGGCATGGTGGGCATCAACGAAGGAATCATATCGACAGCTGAAGCCCCTTTTGGCGGCATGAAGCAGTCAGGTATTGGCCGCGAAGGTTCGCACCATGGCGTAGAAGAATATCTCGAAATGAAATACATGCTCATGGGAGGGCTCGGTAAGTGACACCAGATCAAATGAAAAAAGCTGCGGCACTTGAGGCCATGAAATTCGTGAAGCCAGGCGCGAATATTGGTCTGGGAACAGGTTCGACAGCAAAGTATTTTGTGGAAGCCCTCGCCGCGAAGGTCAAGGAAGGGCTTGATGTGCGAGGCGTTCCAACGTCCAAGGCGACGGCAGATCTTGCACGAAGCCTGGGTATTCCGCTCACCAATCTGGATGAAAAGCCCTATCTCGAACTTACCGTCGATGGCACCGACGAATTCGACTCTGAGTTTCGCCTAATCAAGGGCGGTGGCGGGTCGTTGTTGCTGGAGAAAATTGTGGCCTCATCATCAAAGTGGATGGTTGTGATCGCCGATGAGTCAAAGAAGGTGAAGAAGCTGGGAAAGTTTCCGCTGCCGGTAGAGGTCATTCCCTTCGGCGCAAGGGCGACCGCCTGGAAAATGGAACGGGCCTTCAAGTTCCTCAAGCTGGAGGCGAAGATGAGCATCAGGATGAACGGCACGGTACCATTTACCACAGATGCCCAGAACTTAATCATTGATTGCAGCATCGGAGAAATTCCCGAGCCTGAACGGCTCGATACTTTGCTCAACAGCATTCCAGGCGTGGTAGATACTGGCCTGTTCTGCGGCATATGCGGCATAGTGCTCATGGGCACGCCAAGTGGTGTCAAGGAGTTCAAGCGCGGATGAGCAACTTCGACTTCGACCTTTTCGTCATCGGGGCGGGGTCGGGTGGGGTGCGGGCTGGCCGTGTTGCCGCCAAGCACGGCGCCAGGGTGGCTGTCGCTGAGGAATATCGTGTTGGCGGCACCTGTGTCATCAGGGGTTGTGTGCCGAAGAAGCTGTTTGTATACGCCTCGCGCTTTGCCGAGGAATTTGAGGATGCCATCGGCTTTGGCTGGACCAGTGAAAAGGTATCCTTCGACTGGTCCGCGCTGCTTGAAAACAAGGACCGGGAGATAGACCGGCTCAACAAATCCTATATCCGCAGTCTTGAAGGAGCAGGGGCGGATCTCATCATGGAGCGTGCCGTGGTGCAGGATCCTCACACATTGCGCCTTGCATCAGGCAAATTCGTCACAGCTAAATACATCTTGGTTGCCACTGGCGCTGCACCTTTCGTGCCAAGGCATCTGCCGGGCTACGAACTGGCGATCACCTCCAATGAAATGTTTGAGCTGGAGAAACTACCCCGCCGCATCTGCATCGTGGGCGGCGGCTACATTGCCGTTGAATTCGCCGGCATCATGCAAGGTTTGGGCGTTGAAACGATCTTGATCTACCGCGGGCCGCAAATCCTGCGCGGCTTTGACCAGGATCTGGGCGATCACCTGTCGGCGGAAATGCAGAAGAAGGGCATCGAAATCCGTACCAACGCCGACGTCACAAGAATTGAAAGAAGCGGCGAAGGCGTTCGTATTAGCCTGGATGACGGGGCAGTTTTTGGCGCCGGCCAGATCATGTTCGCCACCGGCCGTATTCCCAATGTGGCAGGCCTCGGCCTTGAAAATGCCGGCGTTCATATAACGCCACACTATGCCGTGGCGGTCGATGGTTATTCCCGCAGCACTGTTGAAAGCATCTACGCCGTGGGTGATGTGACCAATCGCGTGAACCTGACGCCGGTGGCCATTCGCGAAGGCCAAGCCTTTGCCGATAACGTCTTCGGCGGCAAGGATATCAAGGTTGACCATAAGCTCATCCCCACGGCTGTATTCTCCCAGCCCGAGATTGGCACCATAGGACTAACGGAAGAACAGGCCCGCAAAGACTTTGCCAAGGTTGATATTTACAAGACTTCGTTCCGGCCCATGAAGCACACACTGTCCGGTCGTGAAGAGCGCATGTTGATGAAGCTCGTGGTGGATGAAGAATCAGACCGTGTACTCGGCTGCCACATCTGCGGAGAAGGAGCAGGCGAAATGGCCCAACTCCTCGGGATTTCAGTAAGGCTGGGCGCCAAGAAATCCGACTTTGACGCCACCATGGCGGTTCATCCGACGGCGTCTGAGGAGCTTGTGACACTACGCGACAAGTGGGTGGTCAAGGGGTAAGTAAACAAGCAGTTTTTTTACCCCGCTCCAATCCGGTTCCACGCATCCAGACCCGCAATCTTGTAGGCTTCGGCTAGGCTGGGATAATTCAAGGTTTTGTTGACAAAGAAATCAACCGTGCCCTCGAGGTTGATGAAGGCCTGCCGGATATGGATGAGTTCGGTTTGCACCTTCGCCCACAATATGGGCGCCAAGCAGCCGTCGCGTATCAAGCGCAAAGATGAGCATTAGGAGCCTCGAATTGACCCCCATGCTATGGCTACGTGACGTTTTGCGGATGCGCGCCGCGCCGCATTTGTAAGGTACATCGCTTTTACCCACCTGTTTGTCTGACTGACCGACCATTGAAATTTCGGGAACTGCATAGATGCCGTAGGGAACGGTTTCGGGTGGTGGCTGCAGCGTAATACCGAAGGTATGGCAGGCAGCAACCCGGCCCTGTTCCTTGGAGGTGTAGGCAAGGTTGAGAAATCCTATGACGTCACCTGCAGCATAGACATGAGGGGCGCTGATCTGGAAGGTGACGGTAACCACTTTGATGCGGCCGCGGTCGACGATTTCAATGCCAACACTATCAAGGCCAAGGCTGCCCACATTGCCAGTGCGGCCTGTTGCGTAAAGCGGAAAATCGGATTTCACCACGCGGCCAGAAGCTAGGTGCACCTCAACGCCGGTTGGCTTTGCCACGATACCCTTCACCGCACTGCCAAGGCGCACGGTCATGCCGCGGTCACGCTTCCAGTGGATGAAGTCATCCACCAGTTCACGGTCAACGAAGTCCAGAATGGTTTCTCGCGGTTCGATGAGGGTGACAGGAACATCAAGGGCCATAAAATCGTTGCATATTCCAGGCCGATAGGCACCGCTACCGTTCACTGCGAGGGGGAGCGGGGCGTGGTCCTCATGTAAAGAATTTCGTCGATGTCGAAAATCCGCTGCTGGTCGAAGAGAACAGTGTCAGGGCAGTGCGGACGCGTGGCCACCGAGATAAGGGCCTTGCTGAATTCAACCTCAGTCATTTCACCAGTCTCGGTGGTGAGTATGGCGCCAGGGACTTCCAGCCACTTGGCCGTCGCATGCATGGTCTTGACGGAACTGTACGTGGGCTGGTGCTGCAGGACCTCTACTTCAAGGTCCAGCGTTATGTGCAGACGGGAAGTCAGGTCGTGGGCCGAGGTATCCTGCTTTACCTAGTAGCACCGCCCAGCATTCTGCCCTTGTTGACAACCTGCACTGACTTGCCAAGTTTTGCCGATTGCACCGCAGCCCACCGCCCTGATGGCCTGCTGCCGATCACCAGCATGTCGTAGTGGTTCATATTTCATTCCAATATCTCAAAGCTGGCATTGACGGTCTTGCCGTCATTGATAGGCAGGATGTCTTGCGGGCAGCTGGACATGGCAACGATACAGTCCAGTTCGGCCCGGAAAATCACATAATCGCCAGGCTTTGCCATCGACACTCCCCACTCCAGGGTGCCGTCCTGCCGCCAGGGGATGTTCATGAAAGTATTCAATGACGCTGGCGTGTAGGGAAGATAGATGCCGAGCTCGGCCAGCCCTGCATGCAGGTTGTCCTTGCAGTTGTCATGGTAATGGGTGCAGCCGAGGAGGCCGTAACGCTCATTGTCGCATGGGGCGATCAGCGTATCGTGGCGGCCGGGTGAGGTATCGGCCTCAAGTGTCAGGATAGGGCGGCGGCGGTTAGTTATCATTTTATCGCCCACCACCGGATAGAGCCGTTCCCAGAAGGCTCGGCACTGTTCCATGCCCATGTATTCCAATGTGGAGCTGGCTACAAAGGCCCAAGTATCCACCACCTGTTTGCCATGCGGGTTGCTGATCTTCACGGCCTGGCCCCTGTTAAGGCGGGCTGCTTTGCCTCGCCGTGCCGGTATTGTGTGAATGGTGCCCATCCGCCTATCTTCTCCCCAAGGCCATCAGCTATCAAAGGCCAGGCAATGAACCGCAAGCAGGATAAACTTGCAATCAACAGGGCCAATGTCATTGCTTTTTATGACCCTATGTTCAACGGCCGCAAGCCGGAATAGGCCATATCGAAATACGTAGGCGACGTTTATATCCGGCTCAATGCCGAGGTGGCAGACTGCAAGGAGGCCTTCATTGCCTATTTCACGCACATGGCTGCCGAATATCCGGGCAAACGGGCGGAATTCAAGCGCGCATTAGTGGAGGGTAACCTCGTGGGGCTGTATTGCCAGCAAGTTTGGCCGGGACTACCAGGCTACGCAGGAATCGATATTTTTCACCCAAATGACAAGGGCAAGATCGTCGGGCCCTGGGACGTGCTATAAATCGTGCCGTAGCGGATACCCCATGAAAGCAGCACGTTTTGACCTTCATCACGGAACTTTATTATTGACCCCTGGACTGCTACAAGCCGCCCAGCCGAATTTTCGAAGATTGAATCAATGACATGAATGATGCGACTGCAAAGCCAGCCCAGGACTATCGAGAAACGGTTTTTCTGCCGAAAACCGAGTTTGCCATGAAGGCGGGCCTGCCCGAGCGGGAGCCCATGCTGCTCAAGCATTGGGCCGACATGGGCCTCTATGAAAAACTCCGTGCACAGAGCAAGGGCAGGCCGAGATACGTTCTCCATGACGGTCCTCCCTACGCCAACGGCAACCTTCATATTGGCCACGCCCTCAATAAGATCCTCAAGGATATCGTGACCCGCTCGCACCAGATGGACGGGTTTGACTCAAATTACGTGCCAGGCTGGGATTGCCATGGACTTCCCATCGAATGGAAGATTGAAGAAGAATACCGCGCCGCCGGCAAGAACAAGGACGCCATCCCGATCAATGAATTCCGTGCCGAATGCCGCAGCTTTGCCGCCAAGTGGGTAGGCATCCAGCGCGGCGAATTCCAGCGATTGGGCGTTACCGGTGACTGGCAGAACCCTTATCTCACCATGAACTTCGAGGCGGAGTCGATCATTGCTGCGGAGCTCCTCAAATTTGCCGAATCCGGCCAACTCTACCGCGGCTCCAAGCCCGTCATGTGGAGCGTGGTTGAGAAAACGGCCCTGGCCGAGGCCGAGGTCGAGTATGCCGATATCGAAGTCGATACGATCTACGTGAAGTTTCCCGTGCTCGACGACAATGCGAGTGTCTTGATCTGGACAACCACTCCGTGGACCATTCCGGGCAACCGCGCCATCAGCTTCTCGTCAAAAATCTCCTATGGCCGTTATGAAGTCACCACAGCACCCGAAGGCAACTGGGCAGTGGTCGGCGAGAAATTCATCATCGCCGACAAGCGCGCCGATGAGGTCTTGAAGGCAGGCAGGGTGGAAGATTACTTACGCCTTGCTGATGTCAATCCCGAGGGATTGGTGTGCGCGCATCCGCTCAAGGCAAAGGGCTACGATTTTCCCGTGCCATTGCTTGACGGTGACCATGTCACGGATGACGCTGGTACCGGCTTCGTCCACACTGCACCCGGCCATGGCGCCGATGACTACAACATCTGGATGGAAAAGAACGGTGGTCCCATTCCCTCTACCGTCAACGCCGATGGCTTCTACACCAAGGATGCGCCAGGTTTTGAGGGAGGCCGGATCATAGACCAGTACGGCAAGTGGGGCAACGCCAACAAGCTGATCATGGATGCCCTGAAGGAAGGGGGCATGCTGCTGTCGGTCAAACGCAAAACCATCAGCTATCCGCATTCCTGGCGCTCCAAGAAGCCCATTGTTTTCCGCAACACGCCGCAGTGGTTCATTTCCATGTCGAGCCACGGGCTTCGCGACAAGGCCCTGAAGGCTATTGGAGAGACCAGGTTCTTTCCCACCGTAGGCCAGAATCGCTTGCGCGGCATGATTGCCGACAGGCCGGACTGGGTAATCTCACGGCAGCGCGCCTGGGGCGTACCGATCGCCGTTTTTGTGAATAAGGAAACCGGGAAAATACTCAACGATTCCAAGGTGAACCAACGGATTTCGGACTCATTTTCCAAGGAAGGAGCCGATGCCTGGTTTGCCGATGGGGCCGCCACGCGGTTCCTCGGCGATGACTACAATTCCCAGGACTGGGAGCAGGTGCGCGACATTCTCGACGTGTGGTTCGACAGCGGCTGCACCCATGCCTTCTGCCTGGAACAACGCCCGGACCTGAAGTGGCCGGCCGACCTCTATCTCGAAGGCTCGGACCAGCACCGCGGCTGGTTCCACTCCTCGCTGCTCGAATCCTGTGGCACCCGCGGTCGCGCACCCTATGATGCGGTTCTGACCCATGGCTTCGTGGTGGGCGAAGACGGCCGCAAGATGTCGAAGTCCCTGGGCAATATCGTAACCCCCCAGGACGTGATCAAGCATTCCGGCGCCGACATCCTGCGCCTGTGGGTGGCCTCCTCCGACTATGCGGAAGACTTGCGGCTCGGTAAGGAAATCCTCAAGACCAACGTGGAAGCCTACCGCAAACTGCGCAATACCATGCGCTATATCCTCGGAGCCCTTGATGGTCTCAAGGATTGGGAAAATGTCCATCCCAGCGAGATGCCCGACCTCGAACGCTACATCCTTCACCGCCTGCACGAGGTGGGCGCGGAGGTTCAAGCCGCCTACAAGGTATTCGACTACAAGAAGATTTTCGCGCTCCTCACCAACTTCATGACGCAGGACCTATCGGCCTTCTACTTCGATATTCGCAAAGATGCGCTCTATTGCGATCCCTGGTCGAGCAACAAGCGCAAGTCCTGCCGCACGGTCATGGACCAGCTGTTCCATTGCCTCACTACCTGGTGGGCTCCGATCCTCGCTTTCTCCATGGAAGAGGTCTGGCTCACCCGCTTTGCCGGCGTAGGAAGTTCGGTTCACATGATGCAGTTTGCCAAGCCACCCACAGAATGGCACCAGCCGGAAATCGCCCGCAAATGGGACATGATCCGGAATGTGCGGGGCGCTGTGACCGGCGCGCTCGAACTCGAGCGTGCCCAAAAGCGCATCGGCTCCTCCCTCGAGGCGGCACCTGTGGTATTTGTCGAAATGGATGAGGGCGACGTTGCAACACTGCGCGCCTGCGACTTTGCAGAGGTTTGCATAACTTCAGGGATCACTATCATGGCGGAGGCAGGGCCAGCAGAAGCCTTCCGGCTCGACGAGATGAAAAATGTTGCCGTGGTGCCTGCCAGGGCGGAGGGCCCGAAGTGCGCCCGTTCCTGGAAGATTTCCAAGGACATCGGTTCGGACAAGGAGTTCCCCGACATAACGCCGCGCGACGCTGAAGCGGTGCGTGAATGGCAAAAGCGGTTTGGGAAAACCCTGGGATGAGGCTCACCCTCTGGGGCCCCCTGGCACCCTTGGGGCTCGCCCTTGCGGCCCTGGTTTTCGGCGCGGATCAAACCCACAAGTGGTGGATGCTGCAGGTCTTTGATATAAAATCCCGGCAACCCGTTGCTCTTACACCCTTTCTTGACATGATACTGGTGTGGAACCCGGGGGTATCCTACGGTCTCCTGGACACCCATGCCCAGGGCCTGCTGATTGGCATGAGCCTCGCGATCAGCATTGTCCTGTGGATATGGCTGTGCCGCTCGACGAGGCCCATGGCTGCCGCGGCCCTGGGCCTCGTCGTCGGGGGCGCGCTTGGCAATGCTCTTGACCGCTGGGTTTATGGGGCGGTGGCCGATTTCTTCCACCTGCATTGGGGAAACTTGAGTTGGTACGTGTTCAATGTGGCAGATATGGCAATTGTTGCAGGCGTGGCGCTTTTGCTCTATGAATCCATGGTTGAGCGGAAGCTGGAGTGACGTCTTGGAATTGCCTGATTTGGCTCGCAAACCGCCACCAGCATTCACTGAACAAGGGAATTTGCGGCATGAAGTTGGTTTATTCGGCCTTAATCCTCGGGTTGCTCCTGGGCGGCTGCTCGTCCTCGGGCGTACTCGGATCCTTAGGCATGGGCTCGTCTTCGCCACAGCCTGCCGCCAATAATATCCAGGTTAACAACGCCCTCGCCATGCCGCCGGACCTGCAATTGCGCCCGCCCGGAACCATTCCTGAACCTGCCCGCCCGTCAAATGGGGCAGGTTCGCTTTCAGATTCCGGTGATGTCAGTTCTCCCGAGGCTCCATCCGTAGCGAAGGCCGCGGCACCTGCAGCGAAGGCTCCGGCACCCGATGTCTATGCCCAGTATGGCATTTCAAAAGTAAAGCCTGACGGTACGGCAAAAACGGAACAGGAACTGCAGGGCGAGCTCAAAGCGGCCGTCCTTAAGAAAAAGCAGGAAACCAACCCGAACTACGGCACCATCAAGAATATAGGCAATATTTTCAGCGACGGCTAAGCCAGCAAGATTACGAAAATCTCATTGGACGTGAATGGCAATTCGGTGCATTCCTCATGACCTACGATTGCTTATCTTTGGAAAGCCCCCTCATGCGCGTCGCAAAAATTGTCACCTTGCACATACTGGTCATGTTCCTGTCGGTGCTTCCCGCCAGTGCCATGAAATTGGATGTAACTGACTTCAAGCTTGCCAACGGCATGGAAGTTGTGGTCATTCCTGATCATCGTGCGCCCGTAGTGACCCACATGCTTTGGTACCGGGTTGGTTCGGCTGACGAGGCTTCGGGAAAATCTGGCCTAGCCCATTTCCTTGAGCACCTCATGTTCAAGGGCACGACCAACCACAAGCCTGGCGAGTTCAGCCACCTCGTTGACATCAACGGCGGTGAGGAAAACGCCTTTACCACGAGCGATTATACAGCCTATTACCAACGCATCGCTAGTGACCGTCTTGGCCTGATGATGGAATTGGAGGCGGACCGCATGCAGAACCTCGTTCTCACCGACGAGAATGTGCTGCCGGAACTGCAGGTAGTGCGTGAAGAGCGCCGCACACGGACGGAAAATGATCCCTCGGCGCTCCTAGAAGAACAGATTGATGCAGCCCTGTATACCGCCCATCCCTATGGCAAGCCAGTTATTGGATGGATGTCGGAAGTGGCAAAGCTCACACGCGATGATGCTATTGCCTTCTACAAGGCTCACTACACGCCCGCCAATGCCATCCTAGTTGTTGCGGGCGACGCAACGCCTGATCAGGTCAGGGCACTCGCGGAAAAATACTATGGCCCGCTGAAGAACACATTCATGCCGGCTCCGAGAGTCCGCACCGAGGAACCCGAGCCTATTGCAGCGCGCCGCGTGATCATGACCGATGCGCGGGCTTCATCACCCGTATTCCAGCGCAGCTATCTTGGTCCATCCTATGCAATAGCCCAGGGCCGTGAGGCTTTTGCGCTCGACCTGTTAGCCGATATACTGGGCAGTGGGACCCAGAGCAAATTTTACAAGAGCCTTGTGGTAGAACAGAAAATTGCCTCAAGCGCAGGCGCGTGGTTCAACGCCGACAATCTCGATAGCGGTACCCTGGGGGTCTACGGCGTACCCAACACGGGTGTTGACCTTGGCAAGGTCGAAGCCGCAATAGATGTCATCCTGGCGGATGTCGTAGCTCACGGCGTGACACAAACCGAACTCGACCGTGTGCGCAATAAGGCACAGGCCGAGCAGGTCTATCTCTTCGACGACCAGGAGAAACTGGCGCGCATCGCTGGAGCTGGCCTGATGACGGGTCTCTCCATCAAGGATCTGCTGGACCGGGACAATGAAGTTGCAAAAGTAACGCTGGAAGACATCAAGCATGCCGCCGCCAAAGTGATTGTGCTGAAGCGTTCTGTGACAGGCATTCTCTCTCCTGAATCCCTCGTTCAAAACTGACTTGAAGGTCCGAAATGAAAGCTCTGTTGCTGAAATCGATTGTTGCCTGTTTAGTCCTGCTTGTATTTTTGCAGCCGGCATTTGCCATTGACATCAAGGAGGTGACCAGTCCAGGCGGCATCAAGGCCTGGCTTGTGGAAAGCAAGACTATCCCGCTCATCGCCATGGATTTTTCCTTTGAGGGTGGCTCCACATCGGATCCGCTGGGCAAGGAAGGCACCGCAAACTTCATCACCGGCATGATGGATGAGGGGGCCGGCGACATGTCCGGCGAACAGTTCCAGGCCAAGCGCGATGGACTGGCGGTCAAGATTGGTTTCAATTCCGGCAAGGACCAGTTCGAAGGCAGCCTGCAGACCCTTTCGAAGAACAAGGATGCAGCGTTTTCCCTGCTCAAGACGGCACTGACCTCCCCGCATTTCGAGAGTGAAGCAATGGAGCGCGTGCGCCAGCAGTTCCTCGCCTTCGCCCGCGACCAGCAACAGGATCCCGAGCACATCGCTGCGACAGCCTGGATGAAGCTCGCCATGCCTGACCAGCTCTATGCCCGTGAATCCGATGGAACGCCTGATTCCATTGCCAAAATAACGCCCGATGACCTCAAGGCCATGCACAAGCTGCTGTTCAGCCGCAAGGGGTTGAAAGTAGCCGTGGTGGGCGACATCGACGTGGTCACCCTCGGCAGGGCGCTCGATCTGATCTTTGGAGACCTTCCCAACACCGATGCACCGCAGCCGGTCAACAAGGTCACGGTAGCCAAGGGGCCCATCGTGAAGGTGATTGACCGTGATATTCCCCAGAGCGTGATCACGTTCGGGCAGGAAGGTATCCTGCGCAATGATCCCAATTTCTTTCCGGCCTTTGTCATGAGCCACATCCTCGGCGGCAGTGGACTTGCATCACGGCTTACCAAAGAGGTGCGCGAAAATCGCGGGCTCACCTATGGCGTGGGTTACAATCTGGCGCCGCTTGATCATGTCGGTCTGTATTTGGGCTCGGTCAGCACCCGCAACGAAAAGGCCGGCGAGGTTATCTCCGTGGTCAGGGACGTCCTCAAGTCCATGGCGACAGAAGGGCCCACCCAGGCCGAACTCGACGATGCCAAGACTTTTCTCACCGGATCTTACGCTCTGCGATTCGATAGTGACGACAAAATTGCCAGCCAGCTCCTTGGTATCCAGCAGGAAGGCTTAGGCATAGATTACGTGAACACTCGTAACGCGAGGATTGAAGCCGTCACCCTCGAGCAATTGAAGGCGCAGGCCAAGCGCCTGATCAGCAGCGACCGCCTGATCGTTACAGCTGTGGGAAAGCCGGAGGGCCTGAAATCCACAGGGGCTGGCGGTTAAGTGTAATTCTTACAGGCTTGGGCTAAGCTTCGCCAATGCGAATCCACCGGCTTTCTGAAGGCACCATCAACCGTATAGCGGCAGGCGAGGTCATTGAACGCCCTGCCAGCGTGGTGAAGGAACTCGTGGAGAATGCTCTGGACGCAGGCGCCACGCAAATTGACGTGGCCTTTCGGGGCGGCGGCAAGTCCTTCATCCGAGTGACGGACAACGGATCAGGCATGGGGCCCGACGATCTTGAGCTGTGCGTCGAGCGCCATGCCACCTCCAAGCTTGCCGATGACAATTTGATTGATATTAGGACACTCGGTTTCAGGGGTGAAGCTCTGCCATCTATTGGATCAGTCAGCCGGATGTTGCTCACCTCCCGGCTGGTAAATTCCGGTGAAGCCCATGTGCTGCGCGTGGACAGCGGTCAGACGCAGAACCTCAAGCCGGCAGCCCTTGCCTTTGGCACCGAAATTGAAGTGCGTGACCTGTTCTATGCAACCCCGGCGCGGCTTAAATTCCTCAAGGCGGACCGTACGGAAACTGCAGAAGCAGCCGACGTGGTGCGGCGCCTGGCCCTGGCCCACCCGGCAACAGGGTTCAGTTTCGTGACCGAGGAACGCCGCACGATAGACGTTGGGTCCGGCGATACGGCTGAAAATCGCGCGGCTCATATACTGGGTCGGGAATTCATGGAAAACGCCGTGGCCTTTTCCACGGAAAGGGAGGGTGTTCGGCTTGAGGGGTTTGCGGCACTTCCCACCTACAGCCGGGCGCAAGGCTCCATGCAGTTTGCCTTTGTCAACAGCAGGCCTGTGCGCGACAGACTCATTACCGGAGCCATTCGGGGAGCCTATGCCGACCTGATGTCGCGAGCCCGCTTTCCCGCGATTGTGATTTTTGTCTACTGCTCAAGTGAGCGGGTTGACGTCAACGTGCACCCCACCAAATCCGAAGTGAGATTTCGTGACAGCGCCTTCGTACGCGGCCTGATTGTGTCGACAATCCGTGCCGCCCTTGGCACAAGGGGCCTTGCTGCCAACACGGACATTGCCCGTGCCACCGTCTCGAATTTTCGACCGCCTATGGCCCCTGAGCCAACGTTGGCCAACGCATCCCGCGGCTTTGCCGAACGGCAGCCCGATCTGGGTATGAACCTGCCCCTTTCGGCACCCCAACAGGAAACTCCGTTCACGGAGAATTTTCCCTTGGGAGTTGCCCGTGCCCAGTTGCACGACAACTACATCGTGGCACAGACGTCAACCGGCATTGTGCTGGTGGACCAGCATGCAGCCCACGAACGTATCGTCTATGAACGGCTTAAGCGCGAACGCGCCGACATGGGTATAGCCACCCAACCCCTGTTAGTGCCGCAGGTGGTAGATCTCGATCCCGCCGATGTTGAACGCCTGGAAGCAGCGCAGGGATTGCTGGCCCAGTCAGGCCTTGTCTTTGAAAGCTTTGGTGACGGCGCCCTATTGCTGCGCGAAATGCCATCGGCATTGAATGGGGCCGATATGGCGGGCATTGTCAAGGACGTCGCCGATGAACTGACGGAACTGGGCGAAACGACCGCCGTGGACGAGCGCATCAACCACGTGCTGGCCACCATGGCCTGCCACAACTCCGTGCGCGCGGGGCGCAAACTGAAGCCCGATGAGATGAACGCGCTCCTGCGCGAAATGGAAGCCACTCCCAATTCCGGCCAGTGCAACCACGGGCGTCCAACATTTGTGGAATTGAAACTGGTGGATATCGAAAGGTTGTTTGGACGGCGGTGAGTGACGAGTAGCAGGCCCCTTACCGTGCCGTCTGTCCAAACAGGATTTTCCGCGCTTCGTCGGTCATGGGTTTCTGGTCGTTCATGTCGACCGCAGCATAGGTCTTCACTGTCGCCGGCCGTGCCTTGATCGCTTCGAACCAGCGCATCAGATATGGGAACGCAGCAATGTTCTGCTTGTGACGCTCATATGGAACGATCCACGGGTAACAGGCCATATCGGCGATGGAATAGTCGCCGGCGAGAAATTCGCGGTCGGCCAGGCGGGTGTTCATGACACCATAGAGGCGCCCGGTCTCGCGCGTGTAGCGGTCAATTGCATAGGGGATCTTTTCCAGTGCATAGACGTTGAAGTGGCCGTTTTGGCCAGCCATGGGGCCAAGCCCGCCCACCTGCCAGAACAGCCATTGCAGGACCTCGGCCCGGCCGTGAATGTCGGCTGGAATGAAGCGGCCGGTCTTTTCGGCGAGATAGAGCAGGATGGCGCCTGACTCAAACAGTGAGATTGGCTTACCACCGCCCGCAGGGTCATTGTCGACAATTGCTGGAATACGATTGTTGGGTGAAATCGCCAGGAACTGCGGTGTGAATTGCTCGCCCTTGCCGATATTCACAGAGTGCAGTTTGTAGGGTAGCCCTGCCTCTTCGAGGAACAATGTAATCTTGTAGCCGTTAGGCGTTGCCCAGTGATAGAAATCAATCATCTACTCGGCAGCTTCCATGGATTCATCATCGTCAGCCTTGGGGCGGGACGCCATTTCCTTCTTGAGTTCTTCAGCCACCAGGAACGACAGTTCGAGAGCCTGCGCCGCATTGAGACGCGGATCGCAGAAGGTATGGTAACGGTCATTGAGGTCTTCATCGCGCAGGGCGCGCAGGCCGCCCGTGCACTCGGTTACGTCCTTGCCTGTCATTTCCACATGAACGCCACCCGCATGGGTGCCTTCGGCCTGATGGATGGCCATGAAGCGCCGCACCTCGGTCATGATGGCCTCGAAGGGTCGGGTCTTGTAGCCGGAGGTAGCCTTGATCGTGTTGCCGTGCATGGGATCGCAGGACCATACCACCACACGGCCTTCCCGCTTTACGGTGCGAATGAGTTCCGGCAGATGCTTGTCAACTTTGTCGGCGCCAAAACGTGCAATCAGGGTAAGGCGACCTGGTTCGTTTTGCGGATTAAGGATATCGATCAGCTTGATGAGATCGTCTGACTTCAGCGAGGGACCGCATTTCAAGCCGATGGGGTTCTTCACCCCGCGGCAGAATTCGATATGGGCATGGTCAGCCTGGCGGGTACGGTCGCCGACCCACAACATGTGGCCGGAAGTAGCATACCAGTCGCCACTGGTGGAATCGACGCGGGTCAGCGCCTGTTCGTAGCCCAGCAACAGGGCCTCATGGCTGGTGAAGAAATCCGTCTGCCGCAGTTGCGGGGCGGTATCAGCATTGATGCCGCAGGCCCGCATGAAGCCCAAGGCCTCGGTAATACGATCAGACAACTCCTGGTAGCGCTCGAAAGCAGGGGAATCCTTCAGATAGCCCAACGTCCATTTATGCACATGCTCGAGGTTGGCGTAGCCGCCCTGGGCAAAGGCACGCAGCAAGTTGAGCGTTGCAGCTGACTGGCGATAGGCCATGATCTGCCGTTCCGGGTCAGACTTCCGGCCTTCGACGGTGAGTTCACTGTCATTGATGATGTCGCCGCGGTAAATCGGATATTCAACACCATTGATGGTTTCCGTAGATGAAGACCTGGGCTTGGCGAACTGTCCCGCAATGCGACCGACCTTGACTACAGGTTGGCCACCGGCAAAGGTCATGACCACCGACATCTGCAGGAACACGCGGAAGAAATCACGGATATTGTCAGCCGAATGCTCGGCAAAGCTTTCTGCGCAGTCGCCGCCCTGGAGCAGGAAAGCCTTGCCTTCTGCCACCCGTGCCAACTTGCGCTTCAGCTTGCGGGCCTCGCCGGCAAAAACCAGCGGTGGGTAGCCTGCCAATTGGGCCTCAACTGCCTTGAGTTTGGCGCCATCGGCGTAATCAGGAACCTGCACGATGGGGAATTTTCTCCAGCTGTCAGGTGTCCAATTGGTTAACATTCTAATAACTCCAAACCTAAGGGAAGGGCTCTATACACTTAGTCTCAATTGGATTCCAGTCATACCCTCAATTTGCAACTGAAAGTTAACTTCCAGCTCATATATGTGAGTGGGGTAGGCGCGCATTACTATGAGTGAGAAAACACATGTTTGACCTGGTCCAGAGGACTCCCTGGGATCAACTTTTCGGATACTTCGCGAGAGGTAATCCACCCATTATTGTCCAGATTCTAATTCTCAATGGCATTTTCTTCATGTGGTTCGCCTCGCGCCGCATGCGCAAGGCCAAGCCCTTGCGCAAGGAAACCGCCCAGAACATCCAGAGCATTCTGTTGGCGGTCAACATGGCTGCTGTGTTTCAGGACAGCATCCGTCAGATACTTCACCGGGTATTCTGATTCCGCGCCAGGAAGGCCTCAAAGGCTGCTTCGGCTGAGGCAAAGGCTAGCTGCCTTTCAACGTCCCAATAGCGCAGGTTCTCAAGCCGAATGGCGTTGCCCGAAACGGCGCAGCGCACAAAGTCGCCCTCACGCAATACCTGGTAATCGGCGTCGAGATACTTGAGTTTAGCCTCCCGCATGCCAGGTAGATTCAGATCCAAGAAATTCATTGTGCGTCCACCGTCAGAATAGTTCGCCCTGGGAAGTTTTTTTATTGGCTGTTACGTTTAGTGTGTCATCAACGAACCGAATTTTCAAGTTCTGCCCGCTGCTGACGGACGCTGCAAGTTTTATCGGTCGATCGTCGTCATCCAGAACAAGTACAAAACCACGGGCAAGAACAGAAGTATAGTTCAGGGCCGCAAAGAGCTTTGTTTCTGCGGACAGCCTGTCATGCAGTGATTGCAGCTTGTGGACAATGGCACGAGACTGGCGCACCACCACCTCGCGAAGCCTACGGGCTTGTTCCTGCTGGTGCCGTACAATGGGAGCGAGGGTCAATCTTCCCGCAACCTTCACAAGTCCCAGCCGGTGCCGCTGCAGATTTGCAGTTAGGGCAGGTGGTAGCCGCGCAGCGAGATTGTCCATGCGCTGGCGCACCAGAGCCAGGATTTCGTCTGGCTTGGGAAGTGCCCGTGAGGCGGCGCGAAGCTCGGTGCGGCGCTCATCGAAGTAGCGTGCCATGCCGCGCGCCTGCCGTGCATTAAGTGAGGCAAGTTCTGACAACAGGTCAGCACGCACCGGCACGGCTCGTTCAGCCGCAGCCGAAGGAGTAGGCGCGCGATGATCAGCCACAAGGTCAATCAGCGTCGTATCGGTTTCATGGCCCACGGCTGAAATGACTGGAATGCGGCTTTCGGCAACTGCCCGCACTACGATTTCTTCGTTGAAGCCCCAGAGGTCCTCAAGTGAGCCGCCGCCACGCGCCACGATCAGGAGGTCGGGCCCATTCTTCATGGCGTTGAAACCGCGAATGGCGGCGGCAACCTCGGCCGCTGATGTCTCGCCTTGAACACGTACCGGCCACACCATCACGGGCCGCGGGAAGCGGTCACTGAGACGGTGCAGGATATCTCGGATGACAGCACCAGTGGGTGACGTCACCACACCGATCTTGGCCGGCAGGAAGGGCAGGGCCTTCTTGCGCGCCGCATCGAATAGGCCCTCCGCTGCAAGCTTGCGCTTGCGCTCCTCCAGCAGGGCCATAAGGGCGCCAACCCCAGCAGGCTCAATGTTTTCAATGACGATCTGGTAGTTGGATTTGCCGGGATAGGAGGTAATCTTGCCTGTGGCGATGACCTCAAGTCCCTCCTGCATGCGCGCGCGCAGTCTGGAAAAACTGCCACGCCAGATCACCGCGTCCAGCTTGGCGCCCTCGTCCTTGATGGAGAAGTAGCAATGTCCAGAGGAATGCGGCCCGCGGTAGCCAGAAATTTCGCCCCGCACCCTCACATGCCCGAAGGTTTCCTCCAGGGTTTTTTTCAGCTTGTGAGAAATCTCGGTGACCGAATATTCGCCAATATTGGCCTTCGGGGTATCGATGATTTCGCCCGTTTCCGGGTCGTAGGGCCAATCAGTGGACATCTGCTCAGTTTTGCTTTGATTCCGTTCTATCAAATGCGAGAAGGCGCTTAAACGCAAGGATCGAATCCACATGAATGTTCTCCTGATTGGCAGCGGCGGCCGCGAACACGCCCTGGCCTGGGCCATATCGACGAGCCCGCTATTGACCAAACTCTACTGCGCGCCGGGCAACCCCGGCATTGCCAAGTTCGCCCAAATCGCCAGCATTGACGTGGCAAACCACGCCGCCGTCATCATCTTCTGCCAGACCTACGATATTCAATTTGTCGTCATTGGCCCTGAAGCCCCTCTCGTGGCGGGACTGGTGGACGATCTCAAGGCGGCAGGCATCAAGGCTTTCGGACCATCGAAATTTGCAGCCCAGCTTGAAGGCTCCAAGGGCTTCACCAAGGATATCTGCGCAAAGTACAGTATTCCAACCGCAGCCTACGGGCGGTTCACGGATTTGTCCAAGGCTCGCGCCTATCTGAATCGACGGGACGCACCCATCGTGATCAAGGCAGATGGATTGGCCGCAGGCAAGGGTGTGACCGTGGCCATGACGATGGACGAAGCCCATGCCGCTCTTGACAATATTTTCTCCGGCCGCTTCGGCGAGCCGGATTGCGTGATCGAGGAGTACCTGGAAGGCGAGGAGGCGAGTTTCTTCGTTCTGTCCGATGGCATCCATACCCTCGCCCTTGCTACTGCCCAGGACCACAAGCGGGTGGGCGAAGGTGATGTGGGACCCAATACAGGTGGTATGGGGGCCTATTCGCCAGCCCCCTGCATGACGGATGCCATGTGCACTGAGGCGCTGGAAAAAATCGTGAAGCCCACGATCAGCGCTTTACGCGACATGGGTCACCCTTACGTCGGCATATTGTTTGCCGGCCTCATGATCACCAGGGCGGGACCCAAGCTCATTGAGTACAATGTCCGCTTCGGCGACCCTGAAACGCAAGCATTGATGGTGCGCATGCGCGATGACATCCTCACCCTCATGCTGGCAACGGTAGACGGCGCACTGGACAAGTTGTCCGTCCGCTGGCGCCCTGAATTTGCATTGACGGTCGTGCTCGCCACCTCGGGCTATCCCGGAGACTACGTCAAGGGCAGTGAAATCAGGGGACTTGACCAGGATTTTGGCAAGGACTTGCAAATTTTCCATGCGGGCACCACTTTAAACCAGGGCAAGGTGATTGCCACAGGTGGGCGTGTGTTGAACGTGACTGCATTGGGAAATACGCTGCATGAGGCTCAGCGTAGAGCCTACGAGGCCGTTGCCAAGGTTGACTGGCCGCAAGGCTTTTGCCGCCGCGATATCGGCTGGCGGGCCTTGAACATATGAAGGTCGGCCTCGCTCTGGGTGGTGGTGGCGCGCGGGGGCTGGCGCATATTCCCATGCTTGAAGTATTCGACGAACTCGGGCTGAAGCCGGCAACGATCGCCGGCTGCAGCATGGGAGCCCTTGTCGGGGCAGGCTATGCTTCTGGTATGCGTGCCTCCGACATCCGCGCGCATGCCGAAAAAATCCTCAGCAACCGCATGGATGCCGCGCGTTATGTTTTCGGCACCAAGAAATCCAGAATCCGCGATATCCTGTCGCTGCAAGGACTCCTCACGCTGCATCTGCAAGGCGAGAAACTCGTGGAACTGGTGCTGCCCGACATTGTGCCAAAAAACATAGAAGATACCGACATTCCATTCTGCGTCATTACCACAGATTTTGAGCGCATGGAGGAACGGGTGATCTCGAGGGGAAATCTGCAGCAGGCGGTTGCCGCCTCCATCGCCATTCCCGGTGTGATCGTGGGGCCGCGCATTGATGGGCATATTCATGTGGATGGTGGTGTCACCAATCCGGTTCCGTTTGATCACGTGCGCAACGGCATGGACATTGTGGTGGCCATTGATGTCACCGGAAAGCCCAAACCGGCAAAACATGCCCATCATTCCAATATGGAACTGGCGCTGGGCTCCATGCTCATTATGTTCAACCAGATGGCCGAACTCCGCCGTGCTGCGAGTCCACCGGATATCTACATCACCCCCGACGTTGACCAGTTCGGCGCCGGCGATTTCTTCAAGGTCCGCGAGGTCTTCGAGGCCGCTACTGCCAGCAAGGACAGGCTGAAGCGGGCGCTGGAATTGCGTTTGGGCTAAGGGTTTACCTTTACCGCCGGTCCTTGAAGAACTCTCTCAACATCAACCGCGCACGCCCTTCACCAATGCCGCCATAAACTTCCGGCCTGTGGTGGCACGTGGGCTGGCTGAAAAATACCGGGCCGTGCTCAACCGCCCCCATTTTCTTATCCGCAGCTGCAAAATAGAGGCGCCGTATGCGGGCATGGGAAATGGCGCCGGCACACATGGCGCAGGGTTCGAGGGTGACGTAGAGATCACAGTCCACC
>Ga0315287_10000897_pt1 | contig 26572 bp, 31 predicted proteins | sample YL17G11_0_MG_FD_205037 | JGI IMG/M metagenome (GOLD analysis project Ga0315287, IMG submission 205037) | Sediment microbial communities from Yellowstone Lake, YNP, Wyoming, USA - YL17G11_0 | ecosystem: Environmental > Aquatic > Freshwater > Lake > Sediment | place: USA: Wyoming | collected... | reverse complement strand
AAAATTCCCCACTGCTGCCTCCCGTAGGAGTCTGGGCCGTGTCTCAGTCCCAGTGTGGCTGGTCGTCCTCTCAGACCAGCTACAGATCGTCGGCTTGGTAGGCTTTTACCCCACCAACTACCTAATCTGACATCGGCCGCTCCAGTAGCGCGAGGCTCTTGCGAGTCCCCCGCTTTCACCCGTAGGTCGTATGCGGTATTAATCCGGCTTTCGCCGGGCTATCCCCCACTACTGGGCACGTTCCGATGCATTACTCACCCGTTCGCCACTCGTCGCCAGGTTGCCCCGCGTTACCGTTCGACTTGCATGTGTAAGGCATGCCGCCAGCGTTCAATCTGAGCCAGGATCAAACTCTTCAGTTCGATCTTGAATTTGCTCTTAGGAATCGAAGTGAACTTCACTTCAAATTTCCATGAGCGTTTAAGGTCATGAGACCTGAGTCTTGTGATTGCTCACAGGACTCTGGCACTCGCCTTCAAACGCCCACGCTTATCGGCTGTATTTTGTTAAAGAACTGCGCCCTACGGGCGCCGCTGACTTTCGTTCAGCGAAGAGATGGGATTATCTGATGTCTTCAGATCCCCTGTCAAGCGCTCGGCTTCTCTCTTCCCTCGTGATCCTGCGTTCGACGACAGTAGGCGCGAAGCACGATGTAGCCCACGAAGCCCATCACTATAGCAGCATTCTGCGCTGCCCCGATCTGACAGGTAGAGAACTGCGACTAGGGGCGATTCGACGTGAACGCAGTGCCGGCCACCCGTTGAGGGTCGTCGGCAAGGAGCACTTGCGGCAATGCCGCGCGCAGCTTTGTCGTGTCAGCGCGCAGCACGGCCTGCTTGACGGCGGCGATCTGCCGCGGGTGCATCGAGAAGCTGCGCAAGCCCATCGCGAGCAGCAGCGCGGTGAAGGCTGGATCGCCTGCCATTTCCCCGCAGACGCTGACACCCTTGGCTGCGTCTCGCGCCTTGGTGATGGTCGCCGCGATGAGGCCGATCACGGCCGGATGCCATGGGTCGTAGAGGTGTGCGACGTGCTCGTCCGCACGGTCGATCGCCAAGGTGTACTGGATGAGGTCATTGGTGCCAATCGACACGAAATCGAAGTACCGCAACAAGCTGTCAAGCATCAGTGCTGCGGCTGGCACCTCGATCATCGCGCCGATCTCAATGTCGTTGAAGGCGCGCCCGGCATCACGAAGTTGCTGCTTGGCACGGTTCAGTGCCTCCAATGTCATTCGCACCTCACTCAGCTGAGCCACCATCGGCAGGAGCAACTTGACTTTGCCGTAGGCACTGGCCCGCAGGATGGCTCGCAACTGCTGCCTGAACATTGAAGGCTCTGCCACGCTCCATCGAATGGCGCGCAGGCCGAGTGCCGGGTTCAGGGTGTGTTCATGGCGCAACTCGTGAATAGTCAGCCGATCCAGCGGTTTGTCAGCGCCTATATCGACCGTGCGGATCGTCACCGGCAGGCCATTCATCGCCTGCACTGCGGCGCGATAGGCCTCGAACTGCTCGTCCTCGCCGGGCAGGTCGTGGCCGCGGCTCATGAACAGAAACTCGCTGCGGAACAGGCCCACGCCGACTGCGCCGGCATCGACCGCCGAAGTTGCGTCTTCCGGCAATTCGATGTTGGCCAGCAGTTCCACCGTCTCACCGTCAAGGGTGACCGCGGGCGTGTGCCTTAGGCGGTTAAGGCGTGCCCGCTCGAGTTCGTTCTGGCGCTGTCGGAAGCGGTACTCCTCGAGCACAATCGCTGGCGGATTGACGATCACCGCCCCGGCGTCGCCGTCGATCACGACCCAGTCGTCCTGCCGAATCAGCCGACTGGCCTCACGCGCCCCCACCACGGCCGGGATGTCCATGCTTCGCGCAACGATGGCTGTGTGCGAAGTCCGGCCGCCGACATCGGTGACGAAGCCCGTGAATACGCTGCGTTTGAAATGCAGCATGTCCGCCGGTGCAATATCACCGGCCACCAGCACCAGCGGTTCCTCGCCTCCGAAATCGCGCGGCGCCGCAGCGGCTATACGTTGGCCGCCTTTGGCATTGCGGGTCAGAGCGGCCAGGACACGCTCGGTCACCTGCTCAAGATCGGCTTTGCGCTCGCGGAGGTACTCGTCCTCCATTTCGTCGAAATGGCGCGCCAGCACCTCAAGCTGTGCGGAAAGGGCCCACTCGGCGTTGTAATGACGCTCACGCACCCAGTGCCCCGCGGCGCCGGTCAGCGATTCGTCATTGACGAGCATCAGGTGTACGTCGATCAGCGCGGAGAGCTCGGGCGGTGCGTCGGCTGGCATGTCGCGCTGCAGGGTGACGAATTCGGCCGCTACCACGTCACGCGCATCGCGCAGTCGGTCAATCTCGGCCTCAACCTGTGCTGGCGCCACGAAGTAATGCGCCACGTCGACGCGGCCCGAAGCAACCAGCACAGCGCGACCGATCGCGACGCCGCGCGAAACCGCCAGACCGAACACCTGGATGCTCATGCAATCGAATGTAGCAGCGGTGCTGTGCAGCCGGGCTACAGAGCCCTACTGACCCTCGCCGAAGCGATCGTCGATCAGTGCAACGATGGCGGTCAAGGCCTGCGCCTCGTCGGCGCCATCGGTCTCGATCTCCACCTCGCTGCCCATACCGGCCGCCAGCATCATCACACCCATGATGCTCTTGGCATTGATGCGTCGGCCGTTGCGGGTCATGTGCACATCGCACGCGAAGCCACCGGCCAGCTTGGTCAGCTTGGCCGACGCGCGGGCGTGCAGGCCCAGCCTATTGCTGATCGTGACGCTGCTCTTTTGCATCGGAGTCGGGTAGTTTGCGAGCCTGGTTTTGTGGCCGCGAAGGGCTGACCTGCATCGCCCCCTGCGCGGCGCCTGCCAAGGCGCGGGCCACCAACCTATCCAGCGGCTCGCTGGCATAGCACAGCGAGCGCCAGAGCATTGGCACGCTAACGCCGGTAACCACTTTGACCCGCACGCCGTCAGCCAGCCGCTGCGCCACATTGCAGGGCGTGGCGCCGAACACATCGGTGAGGATCAGCGCCTCGTCGGTACCCATGCGCGCGAGAAGCGCGGCGGCGCGGGCCTCGACATCTTCGATCGGCAGGTCAGCCGGGACATCAAGCACTGCGAGTGTGGCCTCACATTCCGGGTACACATGCAAAGCCACGGCGCGCAGTGCCGATGCAAGCGGGGCGTGAGCAATGACAAGCAGGCCAGGCATTTGGAGTCGCGACAGACGTCAGTGATTATCCCGTCTGTGGGGTTCGACTGCACCCGCACCACAGGAACCACACATACGAGAGGGTACAGCCCAGCGCGAACAGCCCGAATGCGGTCTGGAACGCCACCCCCCGCGACCAACCCACCCCCTGCAGGGCATCGATGGTCAGACCTATGCCCCATTGCACGCAGAACACACCCAGGAAGATCACCAGGTTGAACGCCGAAAGCGCGCGGCCCGCCGCCGCAGCAGGGAAGGCCTGCGCCACCGCAGGCTGGCTGAGCGCCACAAATGTGCTGGCCACACACCACGCTGCCCACCAAGCGGCGCCGGCCCGCGGTCCCAGCACCACCGCCCCGAACAGCAACAGCAGCGACAGCGGCACGCCCGACGCAATCAGCCGATCGACTTGCCAACCACGGCGTGTCAGCTGCGGCATGACGACACCCCAGCCGAAGAAGGCGAACAGCATCGACAAATTGATCGCAAACAATCCGCTCGCCGCGCTGGCTGCGTCGTGCCCGGCGACGTCGGTAAGCCACGGCCCAGCCCATAGCGATTGAACCGCGACCAGACCACCGTAAGCAAAGAAGGCCAGCGGCGCCAAGCGCACGAAGTACCGGTGGCGAAAGATTTCACGGTAGCTGAGCACGTGCGAAGCAGCCTGGGAAGATGTTGAGCGATCCTTCGGTACGGCCCAGGCGAGCAGCACTGTGGCCAGCGCCAGCAGTCCCGCCACCCCCCAGAACAACCCACGCCAGCCAACGCCCGGCAGCAGCCACTGCACCGGCAGCGTCGAGGCCAGCATCCCCAGCGAGCCGGTCATCAGCATCCACGAATTGGCTCGAAGCTGTGCGGGCGCCCCGAAGTGGTGCCGGTAGGCGGTGAGAGGCGCCATCAGGCAGGCCGAAACGCCCACACCAATCAGCGCGCGCGCGGCCAGCAGCGATGCAAAGTTGCGGGCCAGGGCAAACGCTGCGCAGGCGAGCACGGCCAAGGCGAGAAGCAACAGCAGCACGCGGCGCGGGCCAAAGCGGTCGAGCACACGACCCAGCGGCAACTGCATCAGCGAAAAGCCGAGGAAGTAAGCACCCGCGAGCAGGCCCAGGTCGCCGGCCGACAGGCCGAGTTCGGCACTGAATGCAGGCGCCAGCGTGGCAGTGACCGCGCGCAGCAGTGCTGAGAAGAAATAGGCGAAGGCGAAGGCAGCGAACATCATCACCGCAGCGCGCACCGTCACGGGCGGCGCAGGCAATGGCCGTACGTCGGCCCTCATGCCGGCAGACGCAGCGCGCCGAAAAACACTTCGACAGTCCGGACGTCGAGTTTCGCGCCGACCATCGTGGCCTGGAAGACCCGCGTGCCGCGTGCGAACACCGCGACCTGCTCCTCGACCCGCCGGTTGTCGCTGAGTTGCCCGGCGAACGCCTGCCGGCCGGTCTGGGGGTTGGGCGTCATGCCCTCGACGCGCAGTGGTGCCACGGCGTGCGGGCCCTCGGCGCCGATGTTGCGCGCCGCCGCCGCGGCCAATTCGGCGAGGGCTTGCCCAACCAACTGCGGCTGGCCGATGTCGGCAAAGGCCGCGGCATAGGTGACGCCGTCGGTGGTGCACGCGAACAGCGATAGCTCGACCCTCACGCCGGCCAAAGGCAGTTGACGGGCATGGCTGGCGGGCTTGCACGGAAACAGCGCCACCAGCCCCGATGACTCGGGTCGCACTTCTCGCCAGTCGAGCGTTGGCGTACAGGCTGTGCAGGCGCACGCCAAGACCAGGCCTGCAGTAACTGCGCGCACCCTCATGCGGGTGATTATCCGGGCAGCGCGCTTACGATCACCGCATGAACCAAGCCCCTGCCCCTGTCCCTGCGCCTGGCGCACTCGCCGGTGTTCGCGTGCTCGACCTGTCGCGCGTGCTCGCCGGCCCGTGGTGCACTCAGACCCTGGCCGACCTCGGCGCCGATGTGATCAAGGTCGAACGCCCGGCCGGCGAGGGTCATGCCGGGGGCGACGATACCCGCGGCTGGGGCCCTCCATTCCTGCAGGACAGGGAAGGCCACGACACTGCCGAGGCCGCGTACTACCTCGGCTGCAACCGCAACAAGCGCTCGATCACGATCGACTTGGCGCAGCCCGAAGGCCAGGCGTTGATCCGCCGATTGGCGATCGAATGCGACGTGCTGGTCGAGAATTTCAAGGTCGGCGACATGGCGCGCTACGGCCTCGATGCGCCGGCCCTGCTCGGCACGCAGCCGCGCCTGGTGTACTGCTCGATCACTGGCTTTGGCCAAACCGGCCCCTACCGCGATCGCGCGGGCTACGACTACGCAGTTCAGGGTATGGGCGGGCTGATGAGCGTCACCGGCGAGCGCGACGACTGCCCCGGTGGTGGCCCGCAGAAAGTCGGCGTCGCTGTGGCCGACCTGTTCACGGGTCTCTATTCGACCGTGGCGATCCTGGCTGCGCTGCGCCACCGCGACGCAACCGGCGTCGGCCAGCACATCGACATGGCCTTGTTGGACACCCAGGTCGCGATGCTCGCCAATCTTGGCGCCAACTATTTGGTCACCGGCGTGGCCCCGCAACGCGCGGGCAATGCCCATCAAAACATCGTGCCTTACCAAGTGTTCGAAGTCGCTGATGGCTTCTTGATCCTCGCCGTCGGCAATGACAGCCAGTTCGTCCGATTCTGCGAAGTGGCCGGCCGGCCCGAGCTGGCGCGCGACGAGCGCTTCCGGCGCAACGCGGACCGTGTGCGCCACCGCGATGTGCTCGTGCCGCTGCTGGCCGAGTTGATGCATGCACGCGGCAAGCACCAGTGGCTCACCGCGCTCGAGACAGCCAAGGTGCCGTGCGGCGCCATCAACGACCTGGCCGAGGTGTTTGCCGATCCGCAGGTCCAGGCGCGCAAGATGGCGGTGCCGGTACCGCACCCGTTGACCGACACCCTGCGCCTGGTCGCCAGCCCGATGAAGTTATCCGCCACGCCGGTGCAGGTGCGACGGGCGCCGCCGCTGCTCGGCCAGCACACCGACGAGGTGTTGGCCGAACTTGGTCTCGATGCAACCGACCGCGCGCGTTTGCATCAGCTTGGCGTGGTTTGATCAGCCGCCGAAGACCTTCCTCAGAATCGCGCTGCCGGTAGCCACCGGGTCACGGCGGATCTTCCTTTCTTCCTCGCCGATCATGAAGTACAGCCCATCGAGCGCCTTCCCGGTGACATAGGCCTTCAGGTCGGCATCTTCCTTCTTCATCAAGCCCATGCCGGCGGCCCTGCCGGCGACGGCGTCGTACTTCTGCGCCAGCGACACGTTGTCCGTTGCACGGGCGACGATTGGCAGGAACTTCTGACCGATTGGCTCGCGTGTCTTGACGCTGAAAAACTGGGTCACCGAGGTCTCTGAGCCGCGCACGATCTTCAGTGCGTCCTCGATCGACATCGATTTCACGGCAGCCACCAGCAGCGCATTGGCCTCCGGCGTGGCCGCCTCGGCGGCGCGGTTCATTGCTATCACCAGTTCATCGACCCGCTTGCCCTGGCCGGTGGCTTTCAACAGCTTGGCAGCCTCCTTCAGCGACCCTGGCAACTCGATACGCACCTTGGGGTTGCCAAGAAAGCCATCGCTGCGCCCGAGCAGGCTGACCGCACTGGTGGCGCCGCGCTCGAGGGCTGCGCGCACGCCGGCTGCGGCGTCGCTCTCGCTGAGAGCAAAGGCCGGCGCCCAGCCCCCCATACCGAACACCGGTACCGTGATGACGGTGGTCATGAATGGCCTGCGTCGCATTTGAGGTTGCTCCGTGAGGTTCAGCTTGCCGTAGGTCGTCAACGCGGTTGCCAGCGTTGCGTTGACCGCCCCCTCATCACCCGTGTTGCTTGTCACGGACCCGGGCCCGAGCCGCGCGACCCTTGGTCTTCCACACATTGAGCTGCCCACGTCGCTCGAGCACGGCCATCGTGTCGCGCTTGTGCTCGCGTTCGAGCTTGTGGAAGTTGGCCAGGCGATCGGCGTGAACGCCCTCACGCACGGCACACCCCGGCTCGCCTTGGTGCCGGCAATCGCGAAAGCGACAGCGCTGCGCCAGCGCCAGCACGTCATCAAAGCCGGCGCCAGCCACATCGGTGGCCGGCCGCAGAGTTCGCACTCCGGGGGTATCGATCACACAAGCGCCGGTCGGCAACTGATGCAAGGAACGCACGGTGGTGGTGTGGCGGCCTCGCCCGTCACCTTGCCGCACGCCTCCTGTGTCCTGCACGTGTGCGCCGAGCAGCGTGTTGGTCAGCGTCGACTTGCCGGCACCGCTCGAGCCGAGCATCACCAGGGTCTGCCCGGCAGTGAGCCAGGGCGCCAAGTGCCAGACCACTGCACCATCGAGCGCATTGACGGCCACAACGTTTTGCCCGGCGGGCAATCGCGCACGCAGGTCGTCCAGGCGGTGCTCGATCTCACCAGCGCACAGGTCGGCCTTGGTCAACACGACCACCGGCTCGACCCCACTGCCCTGCACGAGGGCAAGATAGCGTTCCAGCCGCCGCGGGCTGAAGTCGGAATCCAGGCCCATCACCAGCAGCGCAGTATCGACGTTGCTGGCAAACACCTGGGGCAGGCCATGCATGTCGCGTCGCGCCAGTTGGGTTTGCGGTGCGACCCGCAGATGAGCCCACCAGTCGCCATGGCGGTCAGGCTCGGCCAGCACCCAGTCGCCGACGGCCAAGGCATTGCCGTCGTCAGTCAGGCTGCGGTGCAACCGAGGCAGTACCCGCGTGACGAACTCGGCCACGCCGTCGTGCACACGCAGCGTCTCGCGGTGCACCTCGGTGACCCGCAAGGGCGCGCCGTTGGCTTGCTCGCGCGCCAGCGCAATCGCACGGGCCATCGCCCGCGACAGGCCGATCGGTCGCAGCCGATCGAAGTCCATTTCCTGCATCTTGATTTCCATCCATCGAAAGTCAGGCCGATGCGTGCTTGTGCATGCGGCAGCACGCTTCGCGCACGACAAGAGATCGCGTGAAGCGAACGGATCGAGGGGAATTCATTTCGGCGGACTGCGGGCCGCCGGTGCAGGCACCTGCCTGGGTTCAGCGACCGAGCGAGAGGGCCGAAACGATCCCGAGAGCGACGGCAAGGTCAGTCATGTGGCGTTCCATGTGCATCTCCTCTCCAGGGTTGGTTGATCGAGGGGCGCGAGTTTGATCGCGGCTGACGAGCACGTCAAGCGTGGTGTGTCGCGGCCAATCCCGCCGCTTGGGCCTGCTCGTCGGCGTGGTAGCTCGAGCGCACCATCGCGCCGACGGCGGCGTGCGAAAAGCCCATCGCCGCCGCCTCGCGCTCGAACATCTTGAAATTGTCGGGGTGGACGTAACGGCGCACCGGCAGGTGGTGGCCGCTGGGCGCCAGGTACTGGCCGATGGTCAACATGTCGATGTGGTGCGCGCGCATGTCGCGCATCACGGCCAGGATCTCGTCGTCGGTTTCACCCAGGCCGACCATCAGGCCGCTCTTGGTCGGCACGCCTGGGTGCAGGGCCTTGAACTTTCGCAGCAGGTTCAGGCTGAAGGCGTAGTCGCTGCCCGGCCGCGCCTGCCTGTACAGGCGCGGCACGGTCTCCAGGTTGTGGTTCATCACATCGGGCGGCGCGGCCTTCAGGATCTCCAGCGCACGGTCGTCGCGGCCGCGGAAGTCGGGCACCAAGACTTCGATCTGCGTTGCCGGTGACAACGCGCGGGTCTGGCGAATGCACTCGACGAAATGCGCCGCGCCGCCATCACGCAGGTCGTCGCGGTCGACACTGGTGATCACCACGTATCTCAATTTCAGCGCGGCGATGGTCTTGGCCAGGTTGCCGGGCTCGTCCGCATCAAGCGGGTCGGGACGCCCGTGGCCGACATCGCAGAACGGGCAACGCCGCGTGCACTTGTCGCCCATGATCATGAAAGTGGCCGTGCCCTTGCCGAAGCACTCGCCGATGTTCGGGCAGCTGGCTTCCTCGCACACCGTGTTCAGCCGGTTCTCGCGCAAGATCTTCTTGATCTCGTAAAAGCGCGTGCTGGGAGAGCCGGCCCTCACGCGGATCCATTCGGGCTTTTTCAGCGCTTCGGCGGGCACGATCTTGATCGGGATTCGGGCGGTCTTGGCCTGCGCCTTCTGTTTGGCACTCGGGTCGTAGGCAGGCGCAGGCGTTTCGTTGGTCATGGCGTGAACTGGCTGGCCAGGCGCGCGGCGAGCCGGTCGGCGGCCTCGTGCCAAGTGGTCGTGATGCCGAGTCTAGCCAGATCGACGGTTTGCAGTCCGGCGTAGCCGCAAGGGTCGATGCGCGTGAAGGGTTCCAGGTCCATCGCCACGTTCAGCGCCACGCCGTGGTAGGCGCGCTGGCGGCTGACCTTGATGCCCAACGCTGCGATCTTGCCCAGGCCGCGAAACGGGTCACGCGGGTCGGTCGGGCCCTGCAGGGTGGCGTGCGCAGACGGGTCGCCCAGACGCACGTAGATGCCCGGCGCGCCGGCAACGCGGTGGCCGGTGACGCGGTAGCTCTCGAGCACTTTGAGCACCGCGGCCTCGATGCGAAACACGTACTCCTTGACATAGATCGACAGACGCTTCAAATCGACCAGTGGGTAGGCCACCACCTGCCCCGGCCCGTGGTACGTCACCTGCCCGCCGCGGTTGCTCGGCAGCACCGCAATATCGCCGGCTCCCAGCACATGCTCGGGCCGACCGGCGACACCCTGGGTGAACACGCGGTCATGTTCGGCCAGCCACAACTCATCGGGCGTGACATCGTCCCGGGCTTCGGTGAAGGCCCGCATGGCGTCGGCGGTGGCAGCCCAATTGCAGCGACCGAGTTGGCGAACCAGCATGGTGACGGCAGTCTCGCACGGCCGACGCGATGTAAGGTCTTGGCGTGGCCCGCGACGCATGCGGTGGCGCAGGGTATCGTCTCGTCATTCACACCCGGAGTCCCGATGCGTGTCCTCGTGGTCGCTGCCCTGTTGACTGCTGCTGCGCTGGTGCAGGCGGCGCCGGCCCCGATCGACATCGATGCTGCCGTCGCCGCCTACGAGCGCGGTGAACTGACTCGGGCTCGCAACGCCTTCACGCGCCTGTCGCGCGCCGGCATGGCGGCGGCGGACTACAACCTGGCGGTGATGCACCTGCGTGGTGAAGTGCCGGGCGCCACGGCGGGCGAAGCGCTGCAATTGATGACGCGCGCCGCCCAGGCTGGTTTCGTCACCGCCATGGTGGGCCTGGCGCAGTTGTACGAGCAGGGCCAGGCCGGGACAGTCGCCGATCTGGTGCGAGCCAACCAGTGGTATCGCCGTGCCGCCGAGGCTGGCAGTGTCGACGCCCAGGTTGCCATCGCCACGGCGCATTACCTCGGCCGCGGCGCTGCCAAGGATGCCGCGCTGGCCGCACGCTGGTTCCGCATGGCCGCACAGGGCGGCGACGTCGGCGCGATGTATCTCTACGCGTCGATGGTCGAAAGTGGCGACGGTGTCGGCCGCGACTTGCAGGAAGCGCGTTACTGGTACGGCGTGGCAGCGCGCAATGGCGACGAAGCCGCACCGAGCAAGGTCAGGGAACTCGACGCCAGACTCGGTGCACCGGCGACCTGAGTTACAGCACGACCCTGACCATCGGGTGCGTCGAGAGTGTGCGGTACAGCTCGTCGAGCTGTTCGCGGCTGGTGGCCGTGACGGTGATCGTCAGACCCAGGTACTTGCCACCCTTGCTTGGCCGTGCTTCGAGAGTCGCGACATCGAAGGCGGGGTCGAACTGCCGGGCCACCGCGACGATGGCCTCGGTGAAGCCCTCGACCTGCACGCCCATCACCTTGATCGGGAAGGCGCTCGGGTAGTTGATCAGGCTTTGATTCGGCGGGATGCCCGCGACGTTCATACCGACTGCGTCAGCTTGGCCCGCTGGTACGCCTCGTAGAGCCGCGCGTACACCGGCCCGGGCTTGCCGCGCAGCGCGCCGTGGCCGACCGCTTCGCCGTCGATCTTGGTGACGGGCAGCACTTCCTTGGTCGCCGAGCTCAGCAGCACCTCGTCGGCAGCGCGAACGTCGGCTTCCGACAAGGGTCGCAGGTTGTAGGCAATGCCCTCTTCCTCGCACAGCTCGCGCAGCAGATCGACGCGGATGCCTTCGAGCACGTGCTCGCTCTTCGGCGGCCCTAGCAGCGCGCCTTCGTGCACCACCCAGACGTTGCAGGCAGCGGCTTCAGTGAGCCAGGGGCCGCCGTGGGCGCCGTCGCGAAAGAGGATGGTCTCTGCCGCGCCGTGGTCGGCCGACATCTGCCGGGCCAGCACGTTGCCGAGCAGCGAGATGCTCTTGATGTCGCCGCGTTCCCAACGGAAATCGCGCGCCGTGGTGCAGGCCACACCGTGGTGACGCTGCTCGGCGCTGGCCGGTCTCAGCGGATTGACCATCATGAAGACAGTCGGCACGATCCCCTCCGGCATCACGTGGTCGCGCGGCGCGACGCCCCGTGTGACCTGGATGTAGACCAGTTGATCGTCGGCTTTCGTTGCATCGGCCAAGGCCGCCACAAGGTGGCGGCTGCGTTCGAGCCATTCCTCGCGCCTGTGCGGATTGGTGATCCGCAATTTGGCCAGCGAGCGTTGCAGACGAGTCATGTGTTCGTCGAAGCGGAACAGTTTTCGGCCGTAGACCGGCACAACCTCGTAGATGCCATCGCCGAAGATGAAGCCGCGGTCGAGCACGCTGACCTGCGCGTCGCACAGTCGCAGGTAGCGACCATTCAGGTAGCACAGGGTCTCGGGCAGGGCGATCGTCATACGCGTTCCTCAGTCGGGCGGTCAGCTTACTACTTGATCCACAGCCGGATCGCGTCCCAGGCGCGGCCGAGCAGACCGGCCTGCTCCACCGCCTCCAGGACCACCAGCGGCACCTCAACCACGGGCGCACCGGCCACGGTCGTTACCTTGATCGTGCCCACGCGCTGGCCTTTGGCCAGCGGTGCCACCAGCGGCTCGGTGCGCTCGATGCGTGACTGCAACTTGTCGGCCTCACCGCGTGGCACGGCAATCACGACCGCCGCTTCGCTGCCCAAGCTGGCCTGCCTTTGCTTGCCTTTCCAGACCTCGGGAGTAGCAAGCGCCTTGCCCGCCTCGAAAAGCTTGATCGGGTCGAACGCCTGGTAGCCCCAGTTGAGCAGCTTCTGGCTCTCATTGGCGCGTCCCTCGCGCGAACCCGCGCCGAGCACCACGCTGAGGAGCCGGCGCTTGTTGCCGGCGCCCAGGTTCGGGTAGTCGCGCGCGGCACTGGCCACCAGGCAATAGCCGGCCGCGTCGGTGAAACCGGTCTTCATGCCATCAACCGTCGGGTCACGCCGCAGCAGCAGGTTGCGGTTGTCCTGGCGGATCTTGTTGTACGTCCATTCCTTGATGCTGTAGTAGCGGTAGTGTTGCGGGAAGTCACGGATCACGCGCGACGCAATCAGCCCGATGTCGCGCGCGCTGGCCTTGTGGCCGGCCTCGCCCATGCCGGTCACGTTCTTGAAGCTGGTGTTCTTCAGACCCCAGGCCAGCGCCTGCCGGTTCATCATCGCGGTGAAGTTCTCGACCGTCCCGCCGACGGCCTCGGCCAGTGCCACCGAGGCGTCGTTGCCCGACTGCACGATCATGCCGTGCAGCAGTTCTTCGACCGTCGGACGCATCGTGGTGTCGATGAACATCAGCGACGGGTCGCCCTTGCGTTCGTTCCACGCCCGCTCGCTGACCGCCACTCGCTGGTCGAGAGTGAGCTTCTTGTCGCGCAGCGCGCCGAACACGATGTAGGCCGTCATCAGCTTGGTCAGCGACGCCGGGTCGGTGGCCGTGTCGGCATCGCGCTCCGCGAGTGTCTGGCCGGTGGTGAGGTCGAGCAGGATGTATTGGCGTGCGGCGATTTCGGGCGGCTGCAGGGCCTGCGCCGAAACCCCCGAAGACCAGAGCAAGGCCAACCCGGCCGAAGCCACGGTGACAACAGTAGCGAACAGTCTCTTCATCGAAGTCACAGTCAGAAAAAGCGAGGGCTCAGCCCGCCGGCGCCGACAGGTGGCGCACCACCAGCGACTTCAGCAAGGACAGTTGCCCGTGAAAGAAATGTCCCCCGCCGGGCACCACCACCACGGGCAGCGCCTGCGGGCGTGCCCACGCCAGCGTGGCGGCCAGCGGCACAACATCGTCTACCTCCCCGTGGACGACCAGCGTACCCGCGGCGACCGGCGCCACCACGAAGTTCGCTGTCGCCGGGCCAATCAGCACGAGACGGACGGGGTGCAGGGCTGCGGCCGCGTGCGAGGCGACGTAGGCACCAAAGGAAAAACCGGCCAGCGCCAGACGCTGCCCAGGCTCGCACACTGCCGCGGCCACCGTCAGCACATCGTCGATCTCGCCACGCCCTTCGTCCCAGACGCCTGCCGAGCCGCCGATGCCGCGGAAGTTGAAACGCACCGCACGCCAGCCGCATTGCATGAAAGCACGGGCCAGCGTGGCCACCACCTTGTTGTCCAGCGTACCGCCGTGCTGCGGATGCGGATGGCAGATCACAGCAACCCCTTGCAGGGGGCCTTCGGGCTCGTCGATGGCACAAACGAGGTCGCCAGCCGGGCCGGCCACCGTGCGCCGTTGCGTACGCGGGTTCACGAACAGCGCAGCGTCAGTGGCCCACGTCCGGGGGCAGCAGCAGGCGCTCGACGACCTTGCCGCCTATCAGATGCGAGTCGACGATCTCGTCGATGTCACTCGGGTCGACGTAGTGGTACCACACAGCTTCGGGGTAGACCACCGCCACTGGCCCGCCGGCGCAGCGATCCAGGCAACCCGCCTTGTTCACCCGCACAGCGCCGGGTCCGTTGATGCCGGCCGCCTTGACGCGCGACTTGCAGTGATCGAAACCGGCCTGTGCGTTGTGTTGCGCGCAGCAGGCTTCGTTGTTGGCACGCTGGTTGAGGCAGAAGAAGATGTGGCGCTGGTAGTAGCTCGAACTCATTCGCCGATTGTAGGTGTGGGCTAGTCGCTGTCGCGCCGTGCCAGCCGTGCCAGCAGCCAGGCCATCGCCACATAGGGCCACAGCCAGCCGATCCATTGCGCCAGGCCGTGAAAGCGAATGAACTGGCCCTGTTCCCAGCCCCGCAGACTGGCGGCGTAGTACGGATCGGCGGGCGCCTGGGCGACCAGCACCACCAGTGCCGTCAACGCCGTCAAGCCCAATCCGGCAGCCACGCGCGGTCCGGTGCCGATGACCACGCCCGCCATGACGGCGCCCAGCGCCAAGGCGCGCCACGTTGTGGGTGACCACCAGGCGAGCGCGTGCTCCGGCCCGAAATTGAGCGCGGTCGACAGCGTGCTGATCGCCAGAGCGAGAAATGTCGCGCCGCCCAGCAGCGCCAGGCGGTGCCAACCAGCACGGGTGGTCGCAAAGGCCACCAGGCACGGCGCGGCCAGGCCGAGGGCGATCGCCAGCAGCTCGTGAGCGCGCGACAGTGGCACCAAAGCCTGGGCCTCGTCGGCCTCGCCGAGCCAGGCCGCCACGTCGGTGGCCCACGGCGTGCCCGCGAATGCTGACTCAGCCAACGCACTGAACTCGCCCCAGACCTGGCCGAGTCCGAGCGGTACGGGCGTCGGGAACAAGAGGCCCACCGGCCACAGCAGGAGCAGCACCAGCGCGCCCGCGCTGCGCCTGGCAAACCAGCGTTCGCGCAGGGCCTGCCAGCGGTCGACCCACCCGAAGGCCTGCACGAGGGCTCCGAGGGCCGCGCCCAGGAGGGCGCCACTGACATTGAACGCGCAGTCTTTGAGCGACGGCACGCGTGTGGGCAGAAAGTTCTGCGTGACTTCGACCACAAACGACAGCCCCGCGCTGCACGACACCGCGGCGACCACGCCTGCGACCGCGCCACCACCGCTGCGAAGCACGGCAACGAACAGCAACGCGCCCAGCGGCATGTAGCCCAGCAGGTTCGAGACTTCGTCGAAGCGATTGCGCCACGGAGGCCAAGGCAACTGCAGCAACTCCAGGCCACCCTGCGCCGGTGGCCAGCGCCAGCCACTGAACGGGTACAGGCTGGCATAGGCGACCAAGGCCGCAAACGCCAACGCGAGCGGCCATGCCGTGCTGCGGTGGCGCGTTGCGTAGCCGGCCATGCTCAGAAGGGTTTGACGACGACCAGTACCACGGCGGCAGCGAACAGAAGCACGGACAACTCGTTGAAGACGCGGTACCAGCGGTCGCTACGGCGGTTGATGCGGGCCGCAAGATCGCGCAACAGCAAGCGGCACACATGGTGGTAGCCGAGCGCGCAGGCCACCACCGCCAGCTTGGCATCGAGCCAGCCGCTGGCCGGCCCGCGCCCCACGCCATACACCAGCCACAAGACCACGCCCAAGGCCAGAGCCGGCCCCATCAGCAACCCCGAAAAGCGATACAGCTTGCGCGCCATCAGCAACAGGCGTTCGCGTTCGGCGGCACTTTCGGCGGGCACCAACGCCAGGTTGACGAACAGCCGCGGCAGGTAGAACAGCCCCGCGAACCAGCTGGCGACGAAGACGATGTGGAAGGCCTTGACCCAGAGGTAACCGTTGCTCATGAACGCAGATTAGACGCCCGCCAGAGTCATCAAGAAAAAGCCCCGGCCTCACAGCCGGGGCTGAAAAGCCTTATCGCTGTCATCACGCTAAGGCACCTGCTCAGGGAGGAAAAGCAGGGAATGACGGCCTTGCAGCTATCATTCAATGGCCACTTTAGCAGAGCGTGCGTTGTTTGTAACCGCCCTGTCACACACGCCAAGGCCATCGCTGGACGCAGCGGACGCAACTCCCTGATGCCATGCCCACATCCCCTGTGCCCCCCTTTCCCGCCAGCCGACCTCGCCGGCTGCGCCGCCATGCCTTCAGCCGCGCGCTGGTATGCGAAACCCGGCTGGCTGCGACCGACCTGATCTACCCGGTGTTCGTGCTCGACGGGGACCAGCGCGCCGAAGACGTGGCCTCGATGCCCGGCGTGCAGCGCCTGTCGATCGACCGACTGCTGCCGCTGGCCGAGCAATGCCTGCAACTGGGCGTGCCGGTGATGGCGCTGTTCCCGGTGATCGACCCGGCCAAGAAGACACCCGACGGCCGCGAGGCCCTCAACCCCGAGGGCCTGGTGCCGCGCGCGGTGCGCGAGCTGAAGCGCCGCTTTCCGGAGCTCGGCCTGATGACCGATGTGGCGCTCGACCCGTTCACGACGCACGGCCAGGATGGGCTGATCGACGACAGCGGCTACATCCTCAACGACGAGACCGTGGCGGTCCTGGTCAGGCAAGCCCGGGTGCAAGCCCAGGCCGGTGTCGACATCGTCGCTCCGAGCGACATGATGGACGGCCGCATCGGCGCAATCCGCAGCGCCCTCGAATCCAGCGGCGCGATCCACACCAAGATCATGGCCTACAGCGCCAAGTACGCCAGCGCCTTCTACGGCCCGTTCCGTGATGCCGTCGGCTCGGCCGGCAACCTGGGCAAGAGCGACAAGAAGGTCTACCAGATGGACCCGGCCAACAGCGACGAGGCCTTGCGCGAGGTGGCACTGGACATCGCCGAGGGTGCCGACATGGTGATGGTCAAACCCGGATTGCCCTACCTGGACATCGTGCGCCGCGTCAAGGACGAGTTCCGCATGCCGACCTTTGCCTACCAGGTCAGCGGTGAGTACGCGATGGTCAAGGCCGCCGCGGCCAATGGCTGGCTCGACCACGACGCGGTGATGATGGAGACGTTGCTGGCATTCAAGCGCGCTGGTGCCGACGGCGTGCTGACGTACTTCGCACTCGACGCGGCGCGACTGCTGCGCGCCTGACCCACGGCCGTCGATGCGCGTCTTTCACGTCGCCCCCGACCGCTTCACCGAACTTGACGGCCTGCCCGAGACGCTGCCCGCGACGGGTTTCCTGTGGATCGGCAGCTCCCGCGACGAATTCGAACGCCGCATTGCCGCCGTGCAGGAGCACCTGCAGGCCTGGGCCTCCGGCCAGCTGGTCGACCTGCACATTTCGGATCTGTTCAACCCGCAGCTGCCGAGCCACTTCGACTACACGTCATGGTACGACTTGCTGGTGTTTCGGCGGCTGGCAGCCGGCAACGACCTCGAGCCGTCACCGACTGACGTCAACCCAATCACGATCGCCTCGGCACGGCGGGCGCTGCAAGGCATCGACACCAGCCCGGTCGGGTTCGCGCTGTTCGACCATGTGCTGATCACGGTACACCCGTCGGACTGCGCGGTGCGCGAGCATTTCGCGCAACGCCTGACCGGTTTCGGTGCTGCTGGCGTCGAGGGGCGCGCCGGCGCACGCCTGCCGAGCAACCCGGCGGACCTGATGCTGCGCATGGTCAACCACATGGTCGACAGCTACCTCGACCTGCGCCGGTTGCTGACACGCCAGCTGGTCTGGCTGCAAGGCGAACTGCTGAGCCCGGCGAGCCGCTTCCGCGACTGGCCGGTGCTGCTCGAATCGCGCAATGCGCTGCACCTGCTCGAAGACACCTGTGAAGACCAGCGCGCCGCGATCCAGGAGTGGATCGATGCGCTCGACGAGTGGCCCGACGCCGCCGACGCCGCGGCGCGGCGCGAGCGCGAGTTGCTGCGGGTGCGCTCGCGCGACGTGCTCGAGCACATCGAACGTGTGCTCACGCATGTGCGCCGGCTCGAGCAATCGGCAGAAAACGCGGTGCAGATGCACTTCTCGGCCCTCGGCCACCGCACCAACGACATCATGCGCACGCTGACCGTGTTGACCGCGATCTTCATGCCGCTGAACCTGGTGACCGGCTTCTTCGGCATGAATTTCGATGCGCTGCCGTTGATCCACAGTGCCACGGGCGTATGGGTCACCATCGGCGTGATGACCGTCGTCGGCCTTGGGCTGGGCCTGTTCTTCTGGCGCAAGCGCTATTTGTCGACGCGGGGCTGAGACCGGCGCGGGTGCCGCGGTCAACAGCGGTAGGGGTCGGCAAAGCCGAGCGCCATCAACAGCGCGGTCTCCCGACCCTCCATCGCGCGGGCATCTGCAGCGAGCTCGTGGTCCGACCCCTGTGCATGCAGGGTGCCGTGGACCACCAGGTGGGCGTAATGCGCTACCAGCGTCTTGCGCTGCTCTCGCGCCTCCCGGGCGACCACCGGCGCGCACAGCACCAGGTCGGCAACGACCACTGGCTCGCGCTGGTAGTCGAAGGTCAGGACGTTGGTGGCGCAGTCCTTGGCGCGGAAATCACGGTTCAGCGCGCGGCCTTCGGCCTCGTCGACGATGCGCACGGTGATCTCGGCCGGCGCGTCGAGCGCGGCGCGGATCCAGCGCGCCACCCGGTGTCGCGCCAGCACGCTGCGATGCCGGCCGTCGGGCTGCTGCAGCGACAGGCGCAACTCAGGTCGCATCGCGCGGCTCGTTCTGCTGGGCCCGCTCGTAGGCATCGACGATGCGCGCCACGAGCGGGTGGCGCACGACGTCGGCCGACGTGAAACGGGTGAAGGCGATGCCCTCGACGCGGCGCAGCACCTGTTCGGCCTGCACCAGGCCACTTTCCATGCCGCGCGGCAGATCGATCTGGCTGACGTCGCCGTTGACGACGGCCTTGGCGCCAAAGCCGATTCGCGTCAGGAACATCTTCATCTGCTCCGCGGTGGTGTTCTGCGCCTCGTCGAGGATCACGAACGCGTGGTTCAACGTGCGGCCGCGCATGAACGCCAATGGCGCGATCTCGATCAGGCCCTTGTCGAAGGCCTTGGTCACGCGGTCGAAGCCCATCAGGTCGTACAGCGCGTCGTACAGCGGACGCAGGTAGGGGTCGACTTTCTGCGCCAGGTCGCCGGGCAGGAAACCCAGGCGCTCGCCGGCCTCGACGGCGGGCCGGGTGAGGACGATGCGCTGCACCTGGCTGCGCTCGAGCGCATCGACGGCGCAGGCCACCGCCAGGAAGGTCTTGCCGGTGCCCGCCGGTCCGATGCCGAAGGTGATGTCGTGGCCGAGCATGTGGCGCAGGTACTGGCGCTGGTTCGGCGTTCGTCCCTCGAGATCGGCGCGCCGGGTGTGCAGCACCACCGCGGCATCCGGGTCGTCGTTGGAGGCGGGTGCATCGCGTGACGCCGCGGGCGCGGCGGCCTCGGCCAAGGCAAACTGAAAGGCCTCGGCGCCGATCGGCCGCGCGGCGCGCTCGTACAGCGTTTGCAGCAGCGCCACCGCGCGCTCGGCGGCCGCCTTGGCGCCCTCGACGCGGAACGACTCGTTGCGCCGCGCGATGGCCACGCCGAGCGCGGATTCGATCGCCCGCAGATGGCCGTCGAGCGCGCCACACAGGTGCGCCAGGCGCTGGTTGTCGAGCGGAATGAAGGCGTGACGAAGGATCAATGCGAAGCCCTGCAGTAACGCACGAAAGCAGCGATTGTCGCCGCGCCGTTCGCTCCTCACGATCCTGCACAATCCCGGCCGACATGGCGCGCAACCGATTCTTCGATGGGCCACTGGCGCCGACGTTGGCCCTGGCCGCGCTGCTTTGGCTCGGGCTGGCAGCGCCGCTGGCCCGCGCCCAGGCCCAGCCGCTGGCGTTTGCCGACGCGCTCGCCGCCGACGACAGCGGTCTCGGTCGTTTTCCCGTCGAATCGGCGCAGCGCGTGGTCAACCTGCCCGACGACTGGGCGCGCACGCGGCCGCACCGCGGCACACCTGTGTGGTACCGGCTGCACTTCGACGCCACCGGCGCTGACAGCCGATCTGACCTGCTCGGCCTGTACCTCGAGCGTGCGTGCGCCAACGTCGAGATCCAGCTCAACGGCCAGCGCCTGCACGCAGTCGGGCGAATGAGCGAGCCGATTTCTCTCGACTGCCAGCGGCCGCTGCTGGTGCCGCTGCCGGGGGCGCTGCTGCAGGAGCGCGGCAACACCCTCGACTTGCGCCTGGCCGGCTACGCGCTCGAGCAAGTGGCCTCGCACCAGCGCGCCGGGGCGCTTGCCGCGCCACTGATCGGACCCTATTCACAACTGAGTGCACGCCTCGCGCGCGACACACTGCTGGCGGTGACGCTGCCGTTGGCAGCTTCTGCGCTGTTGCTGCTCACCGGCGCTCTGGCATGGCTGATCGGACGTTCTCGCCGACGCGACAGCCACCTGGGCTACTTCGGCGCGCTGGCCATCGGCTGGGCGTTGCTCACGGCCAGGCTGTGGTGGCACGACGTGCCGCTGGCCAACTTCGACAGCGAGTTGCTGTTGGCCTCGCTGCCTGCGGTGGTGGCGTTGGCGGCCGTGCAGTTTCTGCTGCACTTTGCCGGCTGGCGCTCGCGCCCGATCGAGGTCGCCCAGTACGCGCAATGCGTTGCCGTGCCGGCCAGCCTGCTCGTGGCCGGCCCGCTGCGCCTTCACATGATCGCCAGCTCCTGGTACGCGTTGCTGGTGCTGCAGGTGCTGTCGGCGATGGCCTTTTACCTGTGGACAGCACGCCGTGCAAGGCGCCGCGATTTCTGGGTCATGACCGTGCTGCTCGGCGTTTGCGCGGCGATGGTGGTGCTCGAATTGGCGGCACAGCAGCAACTGCTGCCGTCGCCCTGGCGGCAACTGCCGTCCCTGGTGATGCCGTTGGCCTTCGTGGCGATGGGATGGCACCTGGTGCACCAGTACGGCCGCGCACTGCAAACCGCCGAAGAGAGCCGCCAGGCGCTGGAAAGCCGTGTCCGCGAGGCCAGCGCCGAAATGGAAAAGAACTACGCCCAGATGGCCGAATTGCGCGTCGAGCAGGTCACCCAGCAGGAACGCAAGCGCATCGCCGCCGACCTGCACGACGACCTGGGCGCCAAGCTGTTGACCATCGTCCATACCAGCGAGAGCGAGCGAATCTCGACGCTTGCACGCGAGGCCCTCGAAGAGATGCGCCTGTCGGTTCGCGGCCTGACCGGCAAGCCGGTGAAGCTGATCGATGCCCTGGGTGACTGGCGCGCCGAAGTGGTCGGCCGCCTGTCGCAGACCGGCGTCGAAGGCGAGTGGAGTGCGCCATCGGAAGACATGCCGCAAACGCTGTCGGCACGGGCCTATGTGCAGACGACACGGATCCTGCGCGAAGCGGTCAACAACATCATCAAGCACAGCGGTGCTTCCCGCTGTTCGATCCGTTGCCTGATCGACAGTGGTGACTTCCAGCTGGCGATCCAGGACAACGGCAAGGGCATTCCACTCGAGCTGGACGGGCGCCTGGACCGCGGCCATGGCATGGCCAGCATGAAGCACCGCGCCAAACAATTGCACGGTCAGTGCCTGGTCGAGTCAGGCCCCGGCTATGGAACCGTGATCCGCCTCACGATCCCGCTCGAGCGGCACACCGCCAACCGCTGAGCCGCTGGTAGCATGCAACGGCCCCTTTCTGGGCCTTGTGAAAGTCGCGCCATGAAGACCATCCTGCTGCTCGAAGACCTGCCCGAAATACGGGCTTGGCTGAAGACCCTGGTGACGCAGGTCTTCCCCGATGGCCAGATTTCCGAGGCGGCACGAGTTCATGACGCGCTGGAGCTGGTTTCGGCGATCAAGTTCGATCTGGCGCTGGTCGACCTCGGCCTGCCCGACGGCTCGGGCGTCGACGTCGTCGAGAAGCTGCGCGAGACACAGAGCGAGTGCCAATCGGTGGTGGTGACGATCCACGACGACGACGAGCACCTGTTCCCGGCGCTGCAGGCTGGAGCCTTCGGCTACATCCTGAAGGAGCAGCCGCGCGAGCTGATCACCGAACAGCTGCAGCGCATGGCGCAGGGCGAGCCACCGCTGTCGCCGTCGATCGCCCGCCGCGTCATCGCCTACTTCGCCGCCCAGTCCAAGCCGCAGCAGCCCGACCTGATGCCGCATGTGTCACTGACCGAGCGCGAGAGTGAAGTCCTGCTGCGCGTGGCCAAGGGCTTCACGCTACCCGAAATCGGCGTGCAACTGGGCCTGTCGCGCCACACCATCGCCGACTACGTCAAACAGATCTACCGCAAGCTGAACGTCAGCTCGCGCGCCGAGGCAGCGCTCGAAGCGCAGCGGCTGGGCCTCTTCCGTCGATGACACGCCGATGATCGGACGCCTCACCGGCACGCTGGCGGCCAAGTCGCCGCCGCAGCTGCTGGTGGATGCCGGCGGCGTCGGCTACGAGGTCGACGTGCCGATGAGCACGTTCTACAACCTGCCCGCGCTGGGTGAACGCATCACGCTGCTGACCCATTTTGTCGTGCGCGAAGATGCGCAGCAGCTGTTCGGGTTCCTCACCGCCGATGAACGCACGACGTTTCGGCTCTTGATCAAGATCAGCGGTGTGGGCCCGCGCACCGCGCTGTCGATCCTGTCGGGCCTGTCGGTGGTTGAATTGGCGCAGGCCATCGCTGTGCAGGAGCCGGGCCGCCTGGTCAAGGTTCCAGGCATCGGCAAGAAGACGGCTGAGCGGCTACTGCTGGAGCTCAAGGGCAAGCTGGGCCCCGTCCTCGCGGCACCGGCCAGCCCGGCCAGCGACGCGCAGGGCGACATCGTGCAGGCGCTGGTGGCGCTTGGCTACAGCGATCGGGATGCCAACGCGGCACTGAAATCGCTGCCACGCGACGTCGGCGTCAGCGACGGCATCAAGCTGGCCCTGAAGGCCTTGTCGCGCTGATCAGTGCTTGTGGGTGTCGGCGCTCGGCACCGGCTGGTTCTCGACCTGCAGCGTGACGTCGATCTCGCCGGCCCTCTCGAACCGAAGCCTGAGCGGCACTCTGTCGCCGAGCTTCAGCGGCGCCTTCAACCCGGTGAGCATCAGGTGCAAGCCACCCGGTTCGAGCTTGACGCGTTGGCCCGGCGCCAGATCCAGCGCCGGCATTTCCCGCATCCGCATCACGTCGCCGTCCATACGCATCTCGTGAACCTCGACCCGCGCTGCTGCCGGCGTACTGCCGCCGAGCAGCCGATCCGGCGCCGTGCCGGTGTTGTGCACGCTCAGGTAGGCGCCTCCGGCGCCTTGCCCGGGCAGCGTCGGCCGTACCCAGGGGTGGTCGATCTTCAGCCTGCCCAACTGGTAATCGCGCGCGGCAGCCGCGGTAGCGGCGACGATGCCGGCCAAGGCCAGCGCGAGAATGAAGCGGTGTCTCATGCGGTGGATCATAGCGAGGCAGCCCGATAATCCGCGCCATGACGATCCAGACCGACGACCTCGGCGGCGGCAGCGCGGCGCCACGGCGCGTGCTCAGCGCCGCGCCCGTGTCGCCGAACGAAGAGGCGATCGAGCGGGCGCTGCGGCCCAAGGCGATGGCCGAGTACATCGGCCAACTCAAGGCTCGCGAGCAGCTGGAGATCTTCATCGGCGCGGCGAAGATGCGCAGCGAGGCGCTCGACCATGTGCTGCTGTTCGGCCCACCCGGGCTCGGCAAGACCACGCTGTCGCACATCATCGCGGCCGAGCTCGGTGTCAACCTGCGCCAGACCTCGGGGCCGGTGCTGGAAAAGCCGAAAGACCTGGCTGCGATCCTGACCAACCTCGAACGCAACGATGTGCTTTTCATCGACGAGATCCACCGCCTGTCGCCGGTCGTCGAGGAGATCCTCTACCCGGCGCTGGAGGACTACAAGATCGACATCCTGATTGGCGAAGGCCCGGCGGCGCGCTCGATCAAACTCGACCTGCAGCCCTTCACGCTGGTCGGCGCGACGACCCGCGCGGGCATGCTGACCAACCCGTTGCGCGACCGCTTCGGCATCGTCGCGCGGCTGGAGTTCTACACGCCCGAGGAACTGGGGCGCATCGTGCACCGCTCGGCCGGCCTGCTGAGCGTGCCGATCGACGCTGCCGGCACGCTCGAGATCGCGCGCCGCGCCCGCGGCACGCCGCGCATTGCCAACCGTCTGCTGCGCCGCGTGCGCGACTACGCCGATGTCAAGGCCCGTGGACACATTGACAAGGCCGTTGCCGACGCGGCGCTGGTCATGCTCGATGTCGACCCGCTGGGCTTCGACGTGATGGACCGCAAGCTGCTCGAAGCCATCGTGCACCGCTTCGACGGCGGCCCCGTGGGCCTGGAGAATCTCGCTGCGGCGATCGGCGAGGAGGCCGGCACGATCGAAGACGTGATCGAGCCTTACCTGATCCAGCAGGGCTACCTGCAGCGCACGCCGCGCGGCCGTATCGCCACGCTGGCCGCATACCGCCACCTCGGCGTCACCCCAAAGGCCGACACCGGCGCGCTGTTCTAGGCGAGGTAACCCCGCGCGTCGAGGTCGAAGACCAGCGCGGGCGTGTCGATCCCGCCCACCGACGGGCCCAGGCGCTTGGCGGTCATGACGTGACGTCGCTCGCTTCATCGAGCGCCGGATCCTCGAGGTGGAAGGCATCCGCCCAGCCGACCAGCACGAAACCCTCGTCGCTGGCCAGCAGGCGGTTGATGCTGGCGTTGCCCACCTGCCAGGTGCGCGGGGCATCGAGTGCGACGCGCGAAGCGGCCCGGTAGAGCGCATCGAGCACGCCGCCGTGCGTCACGACCGCGATGTGCTGGCCGCGGTGCCGTGCAGCGATGGCCGCCACGGCGCCGACCGCTCGCTGGTAGAAGCCCTGCAGCCGCTCACCCCCGGCGGGGCCGAAGCTGGCGTCACGCTGGCGCCAGCGCCGGGCCTCGTCGGGAAAGCGCCGCTCGATCTCGGCATACGTCAGGCCCTCGAAGATCCCGAAGCCACGTTCGCGCAAGTCGCTGTCGACTCGCACCTCGAGGCCGACGCCGTTGGCCAGCACCTGCGCCGTCTCCCGGGCGCGGGCCAAGTCACTCGAATAGACCGCGTCGAGGCACTCGTCTGCCATCGCCCGCGCCAGTCGTTGCGCCTGCCAGTGGCCGGTCTCGTTCAGCCCGATATCGAGCTGGCCCTGGATGCGCGTGTCGACGTTCCATGCCGTCTCGCCGTGGCGGATGGCGATGATGCGGGTCGCCGGGTCGGCGGCGCTCACCCCAGCAGGCGCCGATTCAGCGTGTAGGTGCCTGAATGTGTGGCCGCATCGAGCACGTGGCCGGCGATCGCCTGGCGCACCTGCGCGCCAGTGAACGTGCCCTCGAGCGGCAGCCGCGCCAAGGCCGTGGCATAGAGCGTGAACACATAGTGGTGCACCAGCGAATCGTTGAAGGGCGGGAACGGGCCGTCGTAGCCGAAGTAGTCGCCGGCCCTCTGCGGGTCACCCGCGAACCAGCCCGTGTAGTCGTTGAGGCCCTGGCGTGCGCCGTGCAGCGCACTCGGTCCGGGTTTGCCGCGCGGCGTGAAGCCGCGGCTGAACTCGCCTTCGGCGATCTGGGTCAGCGTCGGCGGCAGGTCGACCAGGACCCAGTGGAAGAAGTCCACTCTGGGCAGGTCGCTCGGGATTTCGCGGTCGGGCTGGTTGACGTCGTCCGCCTTGCTCGGCACGTCGAAATCGTGGCAGATCAGCACCAGCGACCGCGTGCCGACAGGCAACTCGGCCCAGGCCAGGTGCGGATTGACGTTATCGGCGAAGCTCACGCCGCCCGCGGCGTCGAGTTTGCCGGCGGCATAACGGGCGGCGATGCGGTCGCCGTTGGCCCAGCTGTCACTGCGCAGTTTCATGGCCTCATGTTCCCCAGACGATGACCTCGCGGGCCGCGTGGCAGCGGCGCAGCATTTCCACCAGCGGCCAGACGCGCTGGCGCAGCGCCACACCATCGCCGCGCCCGGGGCCCCGGGCCTCGGTTTGATCGTCGCCGGCCTCGTTGCGAGTGCGCGCCGCATCGTCGGCTGCCACCGCCGCCTGCAACGCAGCAATCAACCCCGGCATCGCCTCGACTTCGAAGATCCCGCGCGGCGCCGGCTCGCGACCGATCAGGCGCAGCAGGTGGTCGCCGTTCGGCCCGAGCATGATCACGTCACCGGCCGCCTTGGACTTGAACTTGTAGAGCATCAGCGCTGCTTGTAGATGTAGTCGCGCATGAAGGGGTAGGCCGATTGTGCCCCGGGCAGCGTCCCGGCCATCAGATCGCCCGACGGCCGGGCCGCCAGCACCTGGTGCAGCGACATCCATCCGCGCTCAAAGGCCATCGCGCTGCCGGCCAGGTAGAGCCGGTACGCGCGCAACACCGGCTCGCTCGTCAGCCGCCGCGCTTCGTCCAGGCGCGCCTCGAGGGCGTCGGACCAGGCCCAAAGCGTGCGCGCGTAATGCGGCCGCAGGTTCTCGATGTCAACGGCTTCCCACCCGGCCTCCGCCATCGTCGCCAGCACGCGCGACAGGTGCAGCAACTCGCCGCCGGGAAAGATGTAGTGCTCGATGAATTCACCGATCCCCGCACCTAGTTGCGTGTTGCGCGTACCGCCGGCGGTAATGCCGTGATTCATCAGCAGGCCGCCCGG
>Ga0315287_10000896_pt1 | contig 26595 bp, 14 predicted proteins | sample YL17G11_0_MG_FD_205037 | JGI IMG/M metagenome (GOLD analysis project Ga0315287, IMG submission 205037) | Sediment microbial communities from Yellowstone Lake, YNP, Wyoming, USA - YL17G11_0 | ecosystem: Environmental > Aquatic > Freshwater > Lake > Sediment | place: USA: Wyoming | collected... | reverse complement strand
CCCGGGGGGGGGCCCGCGTGCCCCCCTCCGCGGGCGCGCCCCCCCCCCCCCCCCCCCCCCCCCCCCCCCCCCCCCCCCCCCCCCCCCCCCCCCCCCCCCCCTCCCCCCCCCTCTCCCCAATTGGCTCCCCTCTCCACAGCTCTGGGCGCTGCTGCACTTCCTGCTCCCCGAAATCTTTTCATCCGCCGAGACGTTTGAGGAATGGTTCTCCCTGTCCCCGGAGGAGGCGGGCGGCGGCGGCGGCGAGGAGAAGGAGATGGTGTCCCAGCTGCACAAGGTCCTGCGCCCCTTCCTGCTGCGCCGCCTGAAGGCGGACGTGGAGAAGGGGCTGCCCCCCAAAAAGGAGACCATCCTCAAGATCGGCATGTCGGCGCTGCAGAAGAAGTTTTACGCGGCCTTGCTGCAGAAAGACATTGACGCCATCCAGGGCACGGGCGCCGACCGGTCCCGCCTGCTGAACGTGGTGATGCAGCTGCGGAAGTGCTGCAACCACCCGTACCTGTTCCAGGGCGCGGAGCCGGGCCCGCCGTTCGAGACGGGCGAACACCTGGTGGACGCGAGCGGCAAGCTGGTCCTCCTGGACAAGCTCCTGCCCAAGCTGCAAGCCCGCGGGTCCCGGGTCCTCATCTTCTCCCAGATGACCCGCCTGCTGGACATCCTGGAGGACTACTGCCTGCTGCGCCAGTACAAGTACTGCCGCATCGACGGCAACACGGCGGGCGAGGACCGGGAGGCGATGATCGACGCGTACAATGCGGAGGGGTCGGACAAGTTCATCTTCCTGCTGTCCACCCGCGCCGGCGGGCTGGGCATCAACCTGTACACCGCGGACACGGTCGTCCTGTACGACTCCGACTGGAACCCGCAGATGGACCTGCAGGCCATGGACCGGGCGCACCGGATCGGCCAGAAGAAGGAGGTCCAGGTGTTCCGCTTCTGCACGGAGCACTCCATCGAGGAGAAGGTCATCGAGAAGGCCTACAAGAAGCTGCGCCTGGACGCCCTGGTCATCCAGCAGGGTCGGCTGACCGAGAACACCAAGACCGTCAACAAGGAGGACCTGCTGGCGATGGTGCGGTACGGCGCGGAGCGCGTCTTCACGTCCGACTCGGCCAACCTGACGGAGGAGGACATTGACGCCATCATCGCCAAGGGCGAGAAGGCGACGGCCGACCTGAACGCCAAGATGCAGCAGTTCGCCGAGGGCGCCGCCAAGTTCACCCTGGACGGCGGGGTGTCCCTGTACGAGTACAAGGACGAGGCGGAGGCGAAAGACAAGGCGGCCGCCGCGGCCGAGGCGGCTGAAATGAACAAGCTCATCGGGCGGGCGGCCGTCTCGGCCTGGGACGAGGGGTCGAAGCGGGAGCGCAAGCGGGTGACGTCCTACTCGGAGGACCAGTACTGGCGCCAGGCCATGAAGGCCAGCGGGGCGGGCGGCGGCGGAGGCGGCGGGAACAAGGGCGGCGGGGGCGGGGGCGGCGTCAAGAAGATCGCCGACGTCTCCTACCCGGACTTCCAGTTCTTCGACACCACCCGCCTGGAGGCCTTGCTGTCCAAGGAGCGCGCCCACGCGGACTACCAGGAAATCGTGGAGAAGAAGAAGGCCCAGGCCATGAAGGAGGGCGCGTCGGAGGAGACGGTCAAGGCCGCCCTGGCCGCGCTGGCGGTGTGCGAGCCGCTCACCGACGCCGACCTGGCCGAGCGGGCGCGCCTGCAGCAGGAGGGCTTTGTCGCCTGGTCCCGCAAGGAGTTCACGTCGTTCTGCAAGGCGGCCGAACGGTATGGGCGGGCCGACCTGGCCGCCATCACCCGGGACCTGGAGACCAAGACCCTGGAGGAGGTGGCCGCCTACTCCGCCGTCTTCTGGGCCCGGCACGGCGAGCTGGCCGAGGGTGAGAAGAAAGTGCGCGACATTGAGCGGGGCGAGGAGCGCCTGAAGCGGCACGCCGCCATCACGGGCGCGCTAAAGGCCAAGCTGGCCGCGTACGCCAACCCCTGGCAGGAGCTGCGGGTGGCCGGGTCCGCGAGCGCGGGCGGGAAGGCCCGGGCCTTCAACGATGAGGCCGACCGCTTCCTGCTGTGCATGACCGACCGGCTGGGCTGGGGCGCGTGGGACGAGCTGAAAGCGGCCGTGCGCGCGTCGTGGCGCTTCCGGTTCGACTGGTTCCTCAAGTCGCGCACGCCCACCGAGCTGGCCCGCCGGGTGGAGGCCCTGGTCAAGCTGATCGAAAAGGAGAATGCGGGTGCAGGTGGCGGGCGGGCGGGCACGGCGTCCCGGCCGGCGTCCTCGGCCGGCGGAGACGCTGCCGAGGAGGAGGAGGGCGGGGAGGGCGAGGACGGCCCGCCCTCGGCGAAGAAAGCAAAGACCGAGGAGGTGGCGGCCTGAGAGAGAGGTGGTGTGTGTGTGTGTGTGTTTGGAGTGGATGCATTTTCCATGCGTGTGTGTGTTTGTGTTTGGAGTGGACGCATTTTCCATGCGTGTGTGTGTGTGTGGGTGTGGGTGGGTGGGGGGGTGGGGGGGGGGGGGGGCGGGGGGGGGGGGGGCCGGGCCCGGGGGGGGGGGGGGGGGCCCGCCGCCCCCCCCCCCCCCCCCCCCCCCCCCATGGAGAGAAAATGGAGAGAGATGGGAATGATGCCTTTTTTTCTTTTTGCCTTCCAACATGCCTTCGACCCACTCTCAGCTCACGGGGAGGGGCTTGGAAGCAGCATGCACGCACGCGGGAAAGGGGGCGGCGGGCGTGGGAGGAGCAGCTGATGTGCGGCCGTGCGACGGGAGCTGAAAAGAGAGGTCGGGTTGAATGGTCGGGTCAAGATGCAGCGGCACTCTTATTTTTCTTCCCATCATGACGGTCGACGCCCCGCCCGCCGCCGCGGCCGCCCAGCCACCGCCCGCAAAGAAAGCCAAGGCTGGGCCGGTGACCGATGACGCCGCCGCTCCCTCCCCTCTCGTTATCCGGCCCTCCCTGCTGACACCCGCCTCAGCGTCCGCGCTCGCGACCGCCTTTGTGACGGCAGCCCCTTTTCCGCACGCCCAGCTGGCCGACGTGATCGACCCGCCCACCCTGCGTGCCGCCCGGGAGGAGATTGTGGAGCACGTACAGGCCACGTACAAGGAGACCGACCTGTTCAAGGTCTTTCAGACAGGTGAATAATGAGTGAAGAGGGGGGGGGGGGGGCACATGCGCCGGCTAGCCGCCGGTCGCGACAGCGCCCGACGTCGCACAACCTTTCCTTGTCCGTCCTCACACACGCACACACACACGCCTCTCTCCTCCCTTTTGCAGGCGACCTGGGCAACCTGGACGCCCTCGACCCTGCCGCCGCCGCCAAGCTCCCCGCCCTCATGGCCCTGAAGGCCTCCCTCTACTCGCCAGCCTTCCGGAGCTTCATCCGGACTGTCACCGGCTGCGGCCCCCTCGCCCCGACCACCGACTGCTCCGCCAACGTCTACGCCCGGGGCGGCCACCTGCTCACCCACGACGACGTCATCGGCTCCCGGCGGGTGTCCTGGATCCTATACCTAACCGATCCGGACGAGGAATGGGACGTGGCGACGGAGGGCGGCGGCCTGGAGCTGTTCCCGCTCGCAGTCCCTGGCGCGGCGGGCACGCCCTCGCCCCGCCCGGCGACCGTCCTGCCGCCCTCCTGGAACTCGCTGGCCCTCTTCACGGTCCAACCCGGCATTTCCTTCCACGCCGTCCAGGAAGTGACGGTGGAGGCCAAGCCCCGGCTCTCCGTTTCCGGGTGGTTCCACGCGCCGGCGGGGGAGGGGGCCGGCGCCGCGCCCTCCGCCTCGCTCGCCCAGCTCCAGCTGCGGCGTGGGGAGGACTGCCTGGCCGGGCATGTGCCCTTTCCAGTCACCGAGGCGACAGGCGGCGACCTGAGCGGCGCCGATCGCGCCTTTCTGGCCGCCTGGGTGAATCCGGCGTACCTCAAGCCGGCCGCCTGGGCGGCCGTGCGCGCGCGCTTTGAGGCCGACGGGTCGGTCCAGTTGCACCGCTTCCTACGCCCGGACCTGGCGGCGCGGGTCGCGGCCCTCATTACCGCTGCGGATGCGTCGGACAAGCTGGGCGGGTGGCGGCTGCCGGCGGGCGCGGGCGTGGGCGAGGGGCACGGTGGGTGGGCTGTCGTGGGGCCGCCCCACAAGCAGCGTTACCTGGCCTTTACCGGCAAGGCCGCGGCGCCCAGCGCCCTTGGGGTCGTCGGAGAGGCGGAGAGTGCTGACCCGTCAGCCCCTGCTCCTATCCTTCCTGCCGACCCCGCCGCCGCCGCGGGCGCCGCCCTGGCGTCCATCCAGGCGCACCTTTTGACCTCCCCACCCTTTGCCCGCCTGCTCAAGGCGTGCACGACCGTGACCATGCTGGCCGTGTCACCCGACGGCCCGCGCCGCTTCCGCCCCGGGCTGGACTACACGGTCGCCCACTACGGCGCCATCACGGCCTCCCCGCGCCTGGACGCGGTCCTCTGCTTCGTGGACGAGGCTGGGGAAGGCGATTCTGAGACCAGCCCCTGGGCGGCGGGGGACGTGGGCGGCTTTGAGGCCTACCTCCTGGCGGACGAAGAGGAGGACGGCTCCAAGGGTGCATCTGCGTCCGCCGCGGCCGCCGCTGTCTACCGGGCCGCCGACGCGGACGCGGGCGTCATCAACGCGCCCGCCGCCGCCAACTGCCTGAACCTGACCCTGCGGGATGACGGGCTGATGCGGTTTGTCAAGTACGTGTCGGCCGGGGCGCCCGGGTCCCGGTGGGACGTGGCGGTGGAGTATCTGCCGGAGGATGACGGCGAGGAGGAGGAGGAGGAGGAGGGCGAGGAGGTAGAAAAGGAGGAGGAGGAGAAGGCCGGGGCGTGATGAGAAGAATGAAATGAGAGCAACGGGTTGCAAAGCAAAAAAAAAAAAATGCATGTCTACAATACCTTTCATAAACCGTGGAAAATCAAAACAGGCACTTATTTCGTACGCCCGGGTAGAACAGTGGACAGTTCGCGGCTCTCCTACAAAAACACAAGCAGTGGAAGAAAGGCTGGCGTTCGAGGTCAAAAGGTGTTTCATGATTGTCTGTTGGTCGATTCTTTCTTCATCACTCGGATCCCCATCCCACCATCATTCAAACCTTTGCTCGCCGCGCCGCCGCCCGCGACCCAATGCAAATTGAGACCAAGCCGAAGTCCTGGGTTCGACCCCCAGTCCGGGTGGCTCTGCCTTTTTGGTGGGCGGTGGCGGTGGGCGGTGGCGGTGGCGGTGGCGGAGGCGGTGGCGGGGCTGGGAGCGCGCGGGAGCGCGGGAGAAAGAGGTTGAGGATGGGGGTGGGGGGGTCTATTTCTCAACCTCTCATCTCTCTTTGTTCTCTTTTTTGGTCCATGCCGTGTCTCACACCACGGCGAAGGAATCCTCAGCGGGCGCCCAGGGTGCTCGCTGGTGGGGTGGCCGCCCACCCGCAGTGCCCTGTCAGTCGGCTCTCTCGCACCAGCACCGAGACAAACAAACAAAAAGCAAACATGATACAGCCACAGCACTCACTCGCTCCGCTCTGGGGACACCGATGGCCGGCCCCGCAGACCACCGCCGCCGCCCGCCCCTGGCCTCCCTCCCTCCCTCTCCTTCTTCTTCCTGGCCTCCGCCCGCTCCTTCTCGCCCGGCTCCGGCGACAGGCGGACCGTGCCCTGAAAGGCGGCCGCGAACGCGGCGGCGGCGGCATGGGCGGCCGACCCGGGGACGGCGGGCCCGGCATACACGCACCGCGCGGCCGCGTCGGTGTGTGCGGGCACGACCAGCCCGGCCCCGCCCTCCGTCCGCTCCGCCAGCTCGCTCAGGCGGGGCGGCGGGGGGATCGGCTGGGGGAAGTCGGGGGCCCCATCCGCGACCGCCACGGCCCGGGCGCCCGCCCAGGCGAGCGCCCGGGACCGGACCGGGTTGGCCAGGGCTTCCGGGGCCGCCCGCCGGGAGGACTCCCAGGCGTCCACCAGCGAGACGGCCGCGCCCAGCTGGGCGTCCGTGGGCGCGTCCCCCGCCGCTCCCGCGCCATCATCCCCCCCCCCCCCGCCCCCGCCCGGCAGTGGGAAGCCCGGGAAGCGGAGCGGGCGCACGTCCTCGGAGAACGGCAGCTCCACCAGGACAAAGCAGGCCGGGTGGTGGGGGGCGGGGAGGGGGGCCTGGGCGGCCGCCGCCGCCGCCGCCGCCCCACCACCGCCGCCACCGCCGCCGCCGCCGCCCAGGGCGGCCGCGATCTCGGCCTCCAGCGCGGCGACGTCCCCCACCACATCAAACTCGCCGGGCAGGGCCGGGTAGGCCGCGTACAGGCGGGGGCGGCCGCCGGCCTCGCCCCGCGCCCGGTCCACCCAGCGCAGGATGGCCGCGCCCCCGGCCCGCGCGGTGGCCCGGGCCAGGGCCGCCAGCGCGTCCCGGTTGCCGGGGCCCGCGTCGGGGGCGGGCGCCATCAGCCAGCCCCCGCCAGACGGGGACACGCCCGTGATCGGCGGGGCCGGCACCGCAAAGCCGACCAGGCCCAGCCCGCGCGGCGCGCCAAAGCCCAGGCGGTCCTTGACCGCGTCGGGGACGGGCACCCATTCCCCGCCGTACCGCCAGGCCGGGATGCGGGCGACCTCGTCGACGGCCAGTGGGACGGGCGCGTCCGGCGCGTCCGGCGCCGCCTCGTCGTCGCCGGCGGCGGCGGCGGCCGCGGCAGCCGCCTCGCGCGTGCCGGCCGGGTTGTACGTCCGCTCCGTCCCCACGTCCACCCAGGTCTGATGAGGCTGGCCGCCCGCCCCACCGGCAGCAGCCGCGGGCGGCGCGCCCTCCACGACGGCCTTCCAGGCGGGCGGGCGGGCGGGGGCGGTGCGCTTGGACAGCTTGACGGCCAGGGCGGGGAAGTTCTCCGGGAGGGCAGGGGACGGGCCTCGGCTGGAGGGAGCGGGGCCGGCAGCACCCCGAGCGCCGGCGGCGGCCGCACCGTCACCAGCAGGCGGGGGGGGGAGGAGGAGGTCCAGGTCGCCGCTCCAGTAGACCGTCGACCCGACGCCCGGGTCCGCCAGCGCGCCCGCGACGCCCTCCGGCCCCACCCCCACCCGCAGCTTGACGCGCGTGGGTAGGGCCGCCAGGAGCGGGGCCAGGGCGACCAGGGCGGGGTGGGTCGCGGGCGGCGCGCCCGGCCCGTCGCCCGGGGCGGCCGGCGGGTGGGCGACCACGACCTCCAGGCCCGCGCCCAGCGTGGCGGCGGATGCGCAGAAGGCCGCCACCGTCTCCGCCTCCGCGCTCCCGCTCGGGGGAGGGGTGCACATCGGGGAGATGAGGACCAGGCGGGTGGACGCGCCACGGCCCGTCAGGTCGGCCCGCCCGCCGACGCGGTCGTCGGCTGCGGTTGTGACTGCGTCCGTCGCGACCACCAGCGCGTCCATCGCGTCCGCCGGGTGGTGGGGAGGGGCAGGGACGGCGCCAGCTGCGGCACCGCCCGCCACCCCCAGCCCCGCGATCGCGGCTAGCAGGGCGGCCCGGCGGGAGGGGTGCCAGACGGAGAGCAGGCCGGCCGCGACGGGGCCATCCGCGTCGGCGCCCAGCGCGGCCGGCCCCTCGGGCGGCCCGCCCCACCGGGCCCGCGCCGCCGCCCGGGTCGCGTTGACGACGCCCGCGTACTGGCCTGACGCGCCGGCGGCCTCGGCCTCCGCGGCGGCCGCATTGTCGGTGAGCGATCCGCCGTACGTGATGAGGGCGACCTCCTCGTAGGGGCGGGCGAGGTGGGCCTGGAAGCAGGAAGGGGTGAGTTTTTGTTTTTTTGTGGACGGCGCTGGTGTGGTGTTGTGCCTCCCCCTCTCTCTCTCGCCCTCTCCATGTTCGACAAACCTTCATCATGACAGCCGCGGTCAAGGCGTCCCGGATAGCGGGCAGGAACGGGGCGGCAGGCGGCGAGATGTCGACTAGAAATATCGTGGTGGAGCGCTATGAAAGAAAAAGGGAGGTTGAGAGAGAAAAAGCAAAAAGCATTCGAGCGAGTTTGTGTGTGTGTGTGTGTGTGTGTGTGTGTGTGTGTGTGTGTATGTGTGTGTGTGTGTGTGTGTGTGTGTGTGTGTGTGTGTGTGTGTGTGTGTGTAGTGTCGTGCCTGGAAGGACACAGAACGCCCCTGTGCATGCAAAGCCCGAGGATCGCACCTTGGGAATGGCCATGGCTGCCAAGGTATGAGTGGGGTGGGCGGGATGGACGAGGCGACCACGCGCAAGCAAGCAAGAGAAGGGTGGCCAGCGCTCACTCGCCGGCCGGTCCCGGTTTTGAGCAGCGTCGCCCTTTGCCTTTTCTTCATCATTCTTTTTCGTTGCGCGCCGCTTCAAAGTCAAAGTAGAACGGCCCCGCCCGCAGCACGATGCTCTCACCACTCACGCCTGGCTCAGCCTGAGAGGTACATAAACACACGGCCTACCAATTCATTCGCATGGCCCACCCCAACGTTGGCAACGACGCCGCTGGCGGCGGCTTCTGGGGCGGACTGTGGGGGATGGGCGGCAGCGGTGCGGCCGGCGACGCCGGCGCTCGGCCCGCCTCCACGCCGCCCGCACCCGAGTTTTCGTTGGCCGAACTAAAGCGGGCGCACACGACGCTAGTGGTGAGTTCAGTGCGTGTGTGGTGTGGCTTTGGCGTGCGTGATGTGGCTTTGGTGCCGCAGTAAGGGCGCCCCACTGTCCTCTCCATTTTTTTCAACCCGCCCTCTCTCCTCTGTCCATCTCCACGTTCAGTCCCACACCGGCCGCCCCACCTCGGCCGCCACAGTGGAAGCCCTGCGCCGCACCGCGGAACTCCTGGTGTGGGGCGGGCGCCACGACGCCCGCCTGGTCGACTACTTTTTAGAGGCCGGCCTGCTGGGCTGCATCGTGCGGGCAGTCCTGGGCGTGCCGGCGGTGCCGCCGCCAGGAGGGCAAGAGGGCGCCGCCCCGCCGCTCCTGTCCGGCCCGGTCACCGTCCAGGCCCTTCAGACCCTGGCAATTCTGGTCGCTCACTTGGGCGGCGCCCCGCCCGCCTGTTACGCCCTCTTCTCGGGCGGTCACCTAGATGCGGCCCTGGCCGCGGGGTACGACCTCGCAGATGATGAGGTTTTGGGCCACTACGTCGCCCTGCTCAAATCCATTGGGGCCCGCCTGGACGAGGCGACCGTCCACTTTTTCTACCATGACGGCGTGGGGCCCGACGGCACGCGCACGGGCCCGCCCCGCTTCCCCCTGTACGCGGCGGCGTCGTCCCTGATCGACCACCCGGAACCGCTCGCCCGGGCGGCTGCGCGCGCACTGGCCCTCGGCATCCACGCCATCCCGGACCCGGCCGTGCAGGCCTTCATCGCCGCGGACGGGCGCGGAGATGGGCGGGGCAGCGGCGCGGGCTGGTTTGACGCCGCAGCCCGCCACGCGGCCGGGACGGCGGGCGACTTGCGCGACGCGCTCGCGGCCGAGGAGGCGGCCCTGTCTGCGTCGGCCGCGTCCAGGGCCCCGCCCTCCGCCGTCCCGGCCGCCCTGGCCCACGCCGCCGCGGGGTTGGAAGACGAGCTGGGCTACTGCGCAGACGTCCTGGCGACGCGGCCGGCCACCCTGGCGCCGCCCCCGCGGCCCGGGTCGAGGGCGGACCGGGCGGCCAGGGCGGCGGCCGCGGCTGTGGCGGCCGCTGGTGGTGGGAAGGGGGGTGCTGCTGCTGCTGCTGCTGCTGCTGCTGCTGCTGCTGCTGCTGCTGCTGCTGTGCCGCCGCCGCCGCCGTCGCCTCCTCCTCCTCCTCTCTCGTCGTCGCCCATGCTGGCTGCCACTCCTGGCGCGACCGCCGCCGCCGCCGCCCGGGAGCGGCGGCGGGCCAGCCTCGGCGAGGATTGGTCGTCCGAGAGCCCTCCCGCCGGTGCGGCTGCTTTTGGCGCAGCAACCGACGCCTCGCCCGCCAGCCCACCCACCTCCTCCGCCTCCCTCCCGCCCGCCGCCGCCCTCCTGGCCGACCGCCTGTGGGATCGCCTAGTCATACCCCGCATTCTGGAACCGTTGGCCGCCCTGGCGGCGGGCCTGGATGGAGAGGCCGCGCGCTCTCCCTCCTCCCCGTCCAGCTCCACCACACCCCCGCCGCCGCCGCCTGTCTCCCTGGCCGCCCGGGCCGCGCTGCACGCGGCCCAGGTCCTGTTTCAGGCTGCCCCTGACCCCGCGGTCGCGGGCGCTGTTGCGGGTGCGCTGTTCAGGGGGCGGGTGCGGGCGACGTGTGGTGACCAGGGCGGCAGGAGCGGCCGCGCCCCCCCCCCAACCCCTCCACCCCCACCCCTCGACGACGACTGCCCGCCCCAACCCCACCTCACCCGCCCCCTGGAAGCTCGGGCCGCCCGGGGCGCCCTGGCCGCCCTGCTCTGCCGGGGTGATGGCGCCCTGGCCGCCGCGGCCGTGGGCGCGGCGGTTGCCGCGTCCAGGTGTGGCGGGGTGAGCGAGGGCGACCTGGAGGCCGTCGGCCTGCTGCCCGCCGTCCGCCGCAAGCAGCGCGACTTGCTGGGCCGCCTGGTGGGGGCTTTCACTTCGTCGGGTGACCTGTCGGCGGCCAGGAGGAGCAGCGTGGACGATGGCGAGGGCCTGGACGGCTCGCTTCCCGCCCCGTCCTGGGGCGACGCGCTCGCGGCAGCCCTCGCCTCGCCATCCCTCCTCCCGCCCTCCGCCGCCCGGTCCGCGGCGGGCGCGGTCGCGGCCCTGGCGGCCCGACGCCTGCCTGGCGCGCCCGCCGAGCTGACGCCTGCCACGGCGGCGGCCCTGGGCGAGGCGCGGGGCGGCGCCCGGGGCGGGCTGGCGGCTGCGCTCGCGGGCCCCTGGGGAGACGTGCTCCCGGCCCTCATCGCCGCGGAGTGGGCGCCCACCCGCAAGGCCCTGCTGGACGAGCCCCGGGCGTCCGTGCCCGCATCCGCCGCCGCGGTCGCCTGGCGGGAGGCGGCAGCGGACGCGTGCTGTAGTGTGAGCTGTGAGGGTCGGGTGTCGGGCGCCGCGTCCGCCTTGGCCGCCCTGCGGGCCGCCCAAGCCTCTGTCCTCCTCTCCCAGCTGACCAGCCTGCTGGAGTGTGGGGCCATCCCGGCGGCGCCCCCGCGCGCCGTGGTGCGGGCGCCGCCGCCGGCGGACGTGGCGGAGGGCGGGCTCGCGTCTTTGCTGCCCGGCGCGGCCCGCTCCCGGTGTGCGGTCGCCTTCGCCCGGGGCGCGGAGCGGGCGGCCCTGCTGGGCGTGGGGCTGCCGGCAGAGGGGGAGGGTAGTGGTGGCGCTGGAGTGGCTACCACGACCAGCCGCGCGCGCCCGCCCTGCCCCTCAGCCGTGCTGGTGCCGGCAGGCGAGGAAGGCGGGGATGGCGCGGGCGGCGCTGGCCCGACCACCACCACCCCTGTCCCGGTCCTCTCCGCCGCCCCTCTGCTGGGCGCGTCCGCCACACCAGACCCCCGCCAGCCGGCCTGGCTCCACATCGAGGTCCGCCCGCCGGCCCGGGGCCTTTTGCGGGCCGCCAAGGCGGGCGGGCCCCGGCCGACGGGCGCCGGCCTGGCGTCGGCCCTGGTGGACGGAAAGTGGGTGCTCGCCTTTCCAGATGGGGAGGCCGCGCTTGCCGCGGCGGCCGCGTTGGGGGCCGCCGCAGAGGACGCGAGGGGCGGGCTGAGGTCTGATCTAGCCGAATTGCTGCTGGAAGAGGGAGGAGGAGGAGAGGGTGGGGCGGTGGAGGAAGAATGAAATGAAACAAAGTCGCTACCCCATCCCGCGCCCCCCCCTTCTCTCTCTCCATCCCCGCTATTTTTACCGCCCCTTTCCCCCGCCCCCCGGAACGGGCGCGGACCCCTGCCGCCCAGGTGTGGCGTCGGACGCCACCGGCAACGCGGCCCGTGGTGGGCGACCGTCCGGGCGCGGGTCGGCGCCGGCAGAGGAGGCGGGTGGGCCGCCGCCGCCCACTCCTGGACCACTCCAACCCCTACCACCGCCACTCCCGCCACCTGGCCCAAACCGGGAGGTGGCCGGGCCAGTGCGATCCCGATCCAGGGCACTCAACAGCAGCGCGTCAGCCGCGTCGAGGCCACCGCCCAGGCCGCTGACGACGCCGCCGTGGCCCAAACTGACGCTGTGGGCAACCGAAGTGGGGCGGGGCAGGCCTGCGGCGGACGCCCAGCGGCCCGGGGCGGGCGGTGGGGACGGCGCCCGCCCGGCCGACGCCCGGGGCGGCCGCTCCGCCACAGGCAGGTCGCTGTCGTCCACGCTGCGGCGGCGGGGCCGGTAGGCGGCAGTGTCGGCAGCGGTGGCGTCCGGTGGCAGCGGGGCGACGCCGCTGCCGCCGCCGCCACCGCGGCCGGGCGCCCCGCCGCCACGCACAGACCAGTCCTCCTCGACCTGCCTGCCGCTTGCCAGGCCACTCAGGCGGGCCGACGACACTCCGGATCCGGGCAGGGAGGGTCGGGTGGAGGGCCCGGCTTTGCGGAACAGGCCAGAGCCTGGGTCGGCAGGAGCAGCGGGCGCCTGGGGTTGGTCGGCAAAGGGGCTGGTGATGGTGGGCAGCGGCGGGCGGCCGCTCCTGTCCCCTCTGCCGCCGCCCTCCCCGCCCTCCCCGCCCTCGCCGCCCCCGCCACCCCCACCTCCACCATCCCACCCCGCCGCGATGGCCGCCGCCAGGGCGCCCGTCGGCAGGTGCACCACCATGGCCTTGGTCAGGCACACGTACGCGGCTGGCTCGGGCGGCAGCATGCGCGGGGCGGCCAGTTCGGGCGAGCCGGGGTCTGGCATGAGGATGGCCGCGGGGGGCGGGGGCCCAGGCGACACCTTGGCGGCGGCGGCCGTGCTGCCACCGCCCTTGGCCGCCCGGACGATGCGGCCAAAGACGAGGAGGCCATCCCCCGCGGCGCGCAAGGTCGCGCCCGCGCGCAGGGTCTGCACCGTGCCGGCTCGGAAGGCGGCCGCGACCGCGTCCAAGGGTTGTCCCATCAGGGAAGGGCCACCATGGGCGAGGGCGAGTGCGGCCGCCGTCGCCTGCCACGCCCGCCGCGCGACGGCCAGGTGGGCATCCACCGCTGCCGCCAGCGCAGAGGCCGGCACCCAGTACGCCTGGATGACGGAGGCCGCCACCGCGGCGGTCGGGTGCGGGACGCGGAGCATGACAGGATGGACAAAGAGGACCGTGCCGGGGCCCGCAGTCGACGCCTTGCCCGGTGGGGGCATGCCCGGGAAGGCATGCCCGCCCGACATGCTGCGCCCCGCGGAGGCGGCGGAGGCGGCGTTCCCACCCCCTCCACCCCGCCGGCCGGCGCGGAAGGTGGGCGGGCGAAGGAGGCCAGGCGTCGCGTCGTCGGGGGCGGCGGGGGCATGCACTCCCGCCCCGCCACCCACGGCCGCGGCCGCCGCCGCCGCGGCCAGGGACGCGCTCCGGGCGCTCGGCCCGCCACCACCACTCGCATCCCACACCAGAGCGGACCCCCGAATGATGAAAAGCACGTCCGTAACGGGCCGGCCGGGCGTGCACAGGGCTTCCCCTTCTTGAATAACCACCAGGCGTGCGTGCGGTACGATGTCTGCTTTAAATTGATTGTCCGTCAGGGAGGCCAGGATGGGGTTGCACCGCAGCGCGTCCCGGGGCCGGCCCTTCTCAAAGGGTGGGGGCGTAAAGTGCAGGGCCTTGAGCTTCTTCTCCACCAGGCCGGACAGCTGGGCGACCTCCGCGTCCGCGATCAGGCCCGTCCGGGCAACCTCCTGCAAGTGCGCCTCCTTGACCAGCAACAACTCCTGGGTGAGCTGGCGAGTCTTGATGGCCCGCAACACCTCCGGCCACGCCCGCCGGGTCCGCCCGATGAAGGCGGCCGCCCGGCGGACCTCGTCCCGGGATTCCAGGAGGACCTGGCGGGTCACGTTGGCCTTCATCTCGTCCAGCAGGTCGTCCACGCCGGGCACGCGCGCGCCCGCAGGTCCAAGGGAGGACGTCGCGTCCAGGGTGGTGTGGATGGTCGCACCACCGGGCGGCGTATTGATGGCTGCGGGCGCGGGGCCACCGCCAAGGCGGGTGGAGGCGAGGAGTCCACCCCCACCTCCTCCGTTGCCCCACACGTCGGCGATGTCCCGGGCCGTCACGTCGTGGGCGTGCATGAGGGCCAGGGCGAGCGTGGCGGCATTAGCCAGAGAGGCCAGCAGGCGGGCCTGGGCCCAGGCGGCCACGGCCGGCCACCGGCAGTCCGCCAGGGCGGACGCCGCCCAGGCCGCGCCCGGGCCAACCCGGAGGGCCGGCGCGAGGCAGTCCCAGTCGGACAGGGGGCCAGCCGTGACCAGATCCAGCGCCGTGTCCGCCGACCCGCGCAGGCGGTAGATCTGGCCCGAATCGATGAAGGCGTCGTGGAAGAGGTCGTTGTAGGTCTGGCGGACGGCGGCCAGGAGGCGGCCCCGGCGCTCTGCGAGCAGGGCCCCCCTGTTCATGCGGGCGGCGACGGCGCGCTCGTGCGCCTCCTCCTCCGCGGACGCCACCGCCCAGGCGTCCCGGGGGGCGCCAGCTGACGGACGCTGGATGATTGTCGCAGACGCGACCATGCGGGCGGAGCCCCAGACGGCGGAGGCGGTGCGGGTGCAGGAGCACAAGAGGCGGGCGGCCCTGGCTTTCGCGCGCGCCCACAACCCGGCCAGCCCCTTGGCCCGCCGGCCGTCGGCCAGGGCAGCCCAGGACTCGCCCGCGCCGGGACCCGCCCCGTTGTTCTCCCATGACGCGACCGCCGACCGGTGGACCCCGACCGACGCGTACCGGCGCAGGACTTCGTTGGTGTCCAGGGCGGACGCCTCGCCGACCGCCTTCCAGTCCGGGTCCCCTAGGAGCGTGTCCACCCCGCCGACGCCGGCCATGTGCGCGTCGGACCGGGCTTCGACGGCCCGGAGCAACTGCTTCAGGAAGGAGCGGCGCACGGAGGGGGGTTTGGTGAGGCCCAGGGCGCGCAGGAGGGGCGTCATCGTGCAGCCTTGCACCAACAAGGTTAACAGCGTGATCGCGCCCATGAAGAAAAAGGAGAGGACCCGGAACTGTTGGTTGGCGATCAGGGGGTCCAGCAGCACAAAAAGGGATAGCGCCAGCCCGACCGCCCCACGCAGGCCCGACCAGGACAGGACGACCGCCTCCCGCATCGAGATGCCGTAGCCCATACGTTTCAAAGCGGGCCAGAACAGTGCAAACATGGCCGCCCGAATGACTATCAATGCAAACCACAGGTAGATCGCGTACAAGTAATCGAACCAGCGAATGTCGGAGACGGCCGCGTTGCTCGCGTTAACGTAGATCTTGCCGGCGATGATGGCGCCCGACAGAATGAAGATGAGCGTGTTGGCGCAGTGCTCCAAGGTTTCCCAAACGACGTGCAGGGGGCCTTCCACCCGCCGGGAGATATGATTGACCCCCGATGCCGCCATCCACAGGCCCAGCGTGACGACCGCCAGCACGCCGGAGACGCCCAGCAGGCGTTCAGATACCAGGAAAGTCATATAGGCGCCGGCTAACGTCAGCGTGATCTCCGGCATGGGCGCGTTGTACATGTAGCGCAGCCAGAGCGTGGTGGCCACGCCGGCGACGAGGCCGGTCGCGACGCCGCCGGCCGCCAGGCGGGCAAAGGCACCCATGGCGGACCCGCCCGTCACTTTATCGCCTTCCACGGACGCCTTGATCACGGAGAAAGCCACGAAGGCTGTACCATCGTTGAGCAGGGCCTCCAGGTCCACCAGGGTGCGCAGGCGCTTGGACAGGCCCGCCTCGCGCAGGACGGCCACCACGGCGACCGGGTCGGTCGCCGAGAGCATGGCCCCGAATAGCAGGCACTCGCTCCACGTCCACCCGTGGGGAAACGTGTACTTGACGAGCGCGGCCGTGGCGGCCGTGCCAAAGATTACGCCCGGGCCGGCGAGCAGGAGGGAGGAGGCCATCAGGCGGCGGACGACGTGCCACTCGAGCGCAAACGCGCCCGCGAACAAGAGCACTGGCAGGAAGCCCGCCAGGATGAGGTTGGGGTCCATGTTTTCCCACGAACGGGTGCCCGAGGCGAGCATGGGGGCGTCCTTGCCGACCGTCTCGATGAGGAGGCCCACCAGAACGCCCCAGACGAGCAAGATTGCCGTGTAGGGGATCCTGGCAAAGGACAGGCACTGCAGGGTAAAGACGCCGATGAGGAGGGACAGGGCGAAGAAAAAGAGGGCAGCCGACGCGGCGTGGCCTGGGTGCTGGTCCGCGCCGCCGGAGGAGGAGGAGGAATGCTCGGCAGCCGGGGTAGCGGCGCCAGCAGCAGTCGCCTTCACCCCAGGCGGAGGGGGTGGAGATGCTGGAGTGGCAGCCGGGTTGTCGGCGCTAGCCAACAAAGACAGGCCCGGCGACGCGCCCGCCGGGAGGGCAACGAGGTCCCTGTCTGCGCCAGTGCCTGGTAGGGAGACCAGGCATGCCAGCGCGACTAGGCTGGCCAGGGCCAGGGCTGTCAACCCGCGGCCAGGGCGGCCGAGGCGGCCTCGCATTTCGAGAGGGACGCGAGCACCTAAACTAGAATCGTGCAAGAGGCGTGATGGGAGCGCTTGAACGTGCCCGATTGCCCAAACTAACGGACGTGGTGAAGAGGAGAGGCTGCCTGGGGCTACTGGGGATGTGTCGAGTGGGGCCGGAAGGGGGCCGGCCCGAGGCGAACGGGTGCGTGAGGGAAGGAGATGATGCTTTGCAGAGGGATGAGAGCGTCTGCGCCCTCACTCCCTCACTCCTCTCTCTGCAGAGATTGCGCAATGCTCGCTCGCCTCGCCCTCCTGTCCGCCCGCCGGGCCAGCGCGGGCAGCCATGGCCTGTCCGCCCTCAATGTGGCACTCCCAGGGTGCGGGGTAGCCACGGCCAGCGGCGCCAGTGGCGCCCTCTCTTTCGACCAGGTGGCGCGGCGCGGCCACGCATCAACGTCCGACGATGCGGCGTCCTCCTCCGGCCACATGCCCCACCTCGCCCGACCCTCCCAAGACCGGCGGGCGGAGACAACCAAGTGGAGTCTGCTGTACCAGCAAGGGCACGACGTCAACCCGTGCAATAGCAAGTGAGTAGAATGGATGGAGAGCGAAGCGAAAGAAAAAAAAACGCGACCCACCACCCGCCTTGGTCTTATTTCTTTCTCCCGTCCATCCACCCCCTTCAGACTCCACCCGGCCGTCATGGAGGGCGCGGTCGGCGTCGACGCCGCCCGCTCCGAGCTGGCCGTCCAGGAAGCCTACACCCCGGAATCGCAGTGCTTTGGCTGTGGCCCCGCCTCGGCGGACGGCCTGCGCCTGGCCTCCTTCCGGGCGGCCAACGGCGGGCTGACCGCCCGGACGCGCCTGGCATCCAAGTACCAGGCGTTCCCGGGCATCATCAACGGGGGCGCCATCTCCACCCTGTTTGACTGCCACGGCAACTGGAGCGCGGCCATCGCGCTCATGGACGGGTCCTGCCTGCCCCGGCCCCCGCTGACGCTGACGGCGGAGCTGCTGGTGAGGAGATGAAGAAAGAGGAAAGAGAGAGGCAGCTGCTTTCCATCTCCCCCCATCCCCACCGTCATCCTCCCTCACCTTCCCTCTCCTCTCTCTATTTTCTCAGGTCAACTTCAAGGAGCCGACCCCGCCCGAACAGCCCCTGGTCCTGCGCTCCCACATCGTCAAGATCAAGGAGGCCCCGGCCGCGGGCGGGCGGGCGTCGGTGCAGGTCGACCTGACCCTGCACCTTGAAAAAGTGGACGGGACGGAGACGCTGTTGGCGGCCGGGACGGGCATCTTCAAGAAGCTGGGCGCGTTGCGGGCGTTGTGAGGGAGGGGGTGAGGGTGGAGGGGGTGGAGGGGGTGGGTGGGTGGAGAGAGAGCATGTGTGCGTTGGGTGGGTGCTCCGGAGGGATCAGCGTGCGGGTTTGGTTGCGTTTGATCATTTTCACACACGCCCCCCTCACATCACGCGCCTCTCTCTCTCTCTCTCACCATCAACGTTTCTTGCCCGGCACTTTCTTCACGGGCCCCTTCTTCTTGGCCGCCGCGGTGGGGGCAGGCGCGGCAGGGGAGGTGGCAGGCTTGGCGGGCGCGGCGGCCTTGGCGGCCTTCGCAGCAGCAGGCGCCGCCAGTTTGGAGGGCCCAGGCTTTGCGGCGGCAGCCGCCTTGGCCGCCTTTGGTGCGTGCTTCGGACCCGCTGCCGCGTCCAGCTCGGCCGCCGCAAGCTCGGCCGCCAGCTCGGCCTTGGCCTCACGGACGAGCTTGGACTCCTTTTTGGCCTTCTTGGGCGCCTCCACGGGCGTGGGCGGGGCGGCAGCGGGGGCAGGCCCCCCGCGCTTGCGGCCACCACCAGGCGCGGCCGCCGCCACCGCCTCTGCGGCCTCCTCCCCCCCTCCATCCTCGCTCTCCTCCCCACTCCCCGCCCCGGCCTTCTTGCCGTTGGCTACCTTCACCAGTTTGGCCACGAAAAAGCCGTCCAGGTTGTGGGTGTGCGGGTAAAACCGGCGGGCGTGGGTGAGGGAAGGGTGGAAGCGGTGCTCGCGCCAGCGGCCCAGGCCGGGGCGCCCAAACCCGAGCCCGGCGTCCACGACCTTGACGTGCCGCTTGCGTAGGGCGTAATTCACCACGTTCTCGTTCTCCTCCACCATGATGGAGCAGGTGGAGTAGACCACCACGCCCCCCGTCGCCGAGTTGGCGTCCACCAGGTCGATGGCCGCCAGGAGGAGGGCCTTCTGCAGGTGGGCGCACCGCCAGATGTCGGCCTGGGACTTGCTCCCCTTCACGCCGGGGTCCTTGGCGACGACGCCCGTCCCCGAACAGGGCGCGTCCAGCAGGGCCCGGTCCGCGGACTTCTCGCCCAGGACGCGGGGCAGCTCCCGCCCATCGTAATTGCAGACGATGCCGCAGGTGACGCCCAGGCGGGAGAGGTTGGCCGAGACGGAGCGCAGGCGGGACGGCGCGGCCTCGTTCACCCAGAGCACCCCCCTGTTCTTCATCATCGCGCCGATATGAGAGGCCTTGCCCCCGGGCGCGGCGGCCAGGTCGACGACCGTCTCGCCGGGCAGGGCGCCCAGGGCCATCACGGGCAGCAGGGAGGCCGCCCCCTGCAGCATGTAGTGGCCGGCCAAGTACTCGGGCGTCGCCCCCAGCGGCACGGGGCTCTCGTACACGACCAGCCCCACCTTGCTCCAGGGCCCGACCGGGTCGAGGGCGACGCCCCGGGCGATGAGGGCGGCCGCCACATCCCGGCGCCGGGACTTCAGGGTGTTGGCGCGCAGGGTCGTGGGGCGCCGGGCCTCCTGCGCCTCGACCAGTGCGAGGGCTTCGGCGGGGGGCAGGAGGGCAAAGATCGCGCCCGCCAAAAAGTCATTGTACCCGTAGTAGCCGGCCACGTCCTCGACCAGGCGGGCCACGTAGGCGGCCCGGGGGTGCGCCGGGTGGGCGAGGGCGGCAAAGTCGTCGAGGACGCGGGCGACCTCGGCGATGCGGCGGCGGACTGTCTTGGGGTCGTCCGCCTCGCCCGGGGTGGGCAAGGGGACGCGGGCGGCGTCGTCGGCGGGCGCGGCCGCGCGGGCACGGGCACCGGCAGCGATGTCGGCCGTCTCGGCGGCCGCGCCCGCGGCCTCAACGGCGGCCTTGGCGTCCAGGCGGCGGGAGGCGGCCTCGATGTCCAGTTCGGGCGGGTCATCGGAATCGGTGGAGGACGGTGAGGCGCCGTCGCCGTCGCCTTCCTCGCCTTCCTCCTCCTCCTCCTCGTCGCTGTCGTCGTCCAGGAGGTTGCCCAGGGCGGGGGCGGGGGCGCTGTCCGAGTCGAAGTCGTCGCCCATGGCGCCTGGAGATGAGAGAGAGAGAGAGAGAGAGAGGATGGAAATGAGGAGGTTGAAAGCAGGCGCTGCTTGCCCGACCCCGCCTCTCTCTGTGCAAGCGGGGTCCCGCCGCGTCGCCATGTTCCCCCCACCTATCCAAACGCACCATCGCTGTCGTCGCTGTCGTCTGCACCTGAGGACGGCGCGCTGTCAAGCTCTTCGTCGTCTGAAGAGGAGGCGCCCATGCGTTCGTCGTCGTCGTCCTCGCTCTCCTCGTCCTCGCTCGCCACCTCCTTGGCGGGCGGCGCCCGGGCAGGCTTGCGGGAGGGCTTGAGCCAGGCCTTGTTGGAGTCGGTGAAGCCGGGCTGTGCGTGCAAAATAAAGGAGAGAGACGACGAGCGGCGTGAGAGAGAGCAGAGACGGCTAGGCGGCGGCGGCGGCAGCGGCGGCCCGTCTTTTTTGTCTTGACGCAGAGCAGGGAACTCCTCTCTCCTTTTACTCACCTTTTTCCCGGCTTTGGCGCCACCGCCAGTCTCCGCGGGCGGGCCAGTTTTGCCCCTGTGTGTGTGTGTGTATGTGCGTGTGTGTGAGTGAGTGTGGATTTAGTGAGCGTGGATGTGGGGGAGGAGCGCGGTTATACGAGCGTCTTTTGGCTTGGCGGCGGCGGCCGCATGCGGGGGGCCGTCTCTCACTCACTACGCACGCGGGCCCTCGTACACTCACCGTGCGGCCAGTGCGGCGGCCTTGACGACGGCCTTGGATTTCTTGGTCGTCGTCATGATGGGTGAGGCGTGTGGATGCGGTGTGTGGCGCTGGGGGTGCGTACACACGCCCGGTTTTTATGTGTGCAACACTCCACCTCGTTGCACATCATCTCCCGCCCCCGCCACCGCTCCAAAGTCCCTTCCCCGTCTACCAGAATAGGGCTACACCTCGTCCACACTCGGCGGCAACCCCTCCCGACCCTCCAGCCCCCGCCCCACTGGCCGGGGTGGTGAGCACGGGCGCCGCCGCCCCGCCCTCTGCCCTTCCCTCCCTGCCCGCCACCCAGCCGTCACCGCGCGCAGGCCGGCTTCCGCGGCGGCCAGGTCGCACGCCAGGCGAACGCACGCCGCGCGTGCGCCAGCGAGACGGGCCGTCAGGTCCGCCACCATGTGCGAGACAGCCAGCGCCCCGGCCGCCGGGTCGAGGGCGGGCGCGTGCGTCAGGGTGGCCACCCCATCCGCGCCCAGGACAAGGGCCGGCACACTGGCACTGCCTGCCACCGCCGCCAGGGCTCGTCGCAGGCTGTCTCTCTCCGCCTGGGCAGAGTCCAGGGCGGCCTGCAGGCGGGCGGCTTCCACGGCAGCCGTCAGTCGACCCTCGCTTACAAGGTCGGCTTCCAGGTCGCCCGCCTGCGCGGCAAACGCGGCCCGCCAGGACGGCGCCCTGCCCGCGGCGGCGTCCTGCGGCACCGGGCACACGGCCCTGAGGCGCGGCCTCCACAGGCGTGCATCCTCAGCGATGATCAAGTCCCGCCACCGCGTGCACACGGCGGCGGCGCGGGCCAGGTCAGCCGCTGGGAGAGCCGACAAGGATGTGAACAGGGCGAGGTCTGGCAGGTCGTCGGCGCGGGCCAGGTCATGAACGCCCCGCTGCGCCATTAGGAGCTTTGTGAGGGGAATGCACTGCGCGGGGGGAACGCATGAGCAGAGGACACGTCCTGGGGAGGCGTGACTCGAGGCGAGGGCGCGGGTGACCGCGGCGGGCGACCGCGGCGGTCGTGGCGTCGGGCGGGGGCCAGCGCGTTTTTTTTTTTCCGTTCTGGATGTGACCTGCATCTCCTTTCATTCCAAATCATTCGGGCTGCGGGGGGTCACATCCACACACATCCACACACACACACAAACACAAACACTACCAGCAATGCCCCGCCGCCCCCAGCCAACCACCCTCGCGATCGGCGCGGGCGCCGGCTTGGCCATCCTGGCCCTGGCCGTCGTCGGCTCGCTCGCAGGGTGGTGGCCGCATGGCGGCGGGCGCCGAGGGCCGCCCCCGCCCGTCTGGCCGCCCCGGTACAAGGTGCGACATGCGGCCCGTGGGAGGGTGTTGATGCAAACGGTGCACCCCCTCCGTGGGCGGGGGTGTCGTTTCCCTCCCGCCCCCGGGCCCCTTGGGGTCGCGGCTAGGATCAAAACGCACTGAGAGGGCGCACAACAAATGGACGTGCTCAATTTTCTCTCCAACCCCCGTCCACCCCTCCCAGGTCACCTACACCATTGCCTACCCGGAGACCCTGCGCGTCCAGCCGACCGAACTGAAGTGAGTTGAGAGGGTGTGGGAAGAGCAGAGAGAGGAGAGAGGAGAGAAAAAAGGAGACGAGGGCTAGGGCGCGACCGCGCTGAAAGAAAGAAAGAAAGAAAAACTCAACCTTCCGCTTCTTCTCGTCAGGTACACCCTCACCGCCTGGCGGGACGGGCCGGGCGGACGCCAGCGTGTCGAGCGAGATGGCCAGGAGACGACCCTGGAACTGCTGGCCAATGTGAGTGGATGGAGAGGGACAGAGAGAGAGAGAGAGAGAGCAGACGGCCAAACCTCTTCACCCATCCATCTCATTGTCTCCCTTTTCTCTCCTCTCTCCTCTCTCCTCTCTCCCCTCTTCCCAGAACACCGTCTACCAGCGCTACCCGCGCGTCCACGAGTTTGACTGCACTGCCGGGCCCATCAGCGACGAGGACGCGGCGCCCGCCCCACGCCGCAGTGGCCGCCAGAGCCACGGCGCCCTCTCCGGCAGCGGCGACGCGCCTGCTGACACCCCCGCCCTCTCCATCCAGGTCCCCGACCTGGCGTCGGGCGGGTGGGTGTACAACGGCACGCACACGCTGGCCGACCTGCCCCCCCGCGTGAGCGACATGCGGGACCCCCTGGGTGGGGCGCCCTGGCCGACCGGGGCGGCAGCAGGGGCCCCGCGCCCCCGCCCCCACCCCCGCCCGTCCCCGCCCCCCGCCCCGGCCGGCCCGGTCACCGCGCACGCCTGGGTCCGGGCCTTCAAAGCGGGCGCCGGCTATGGTTCCTACGACACCTCCTACACGCTCTACGTCTCGGCCGACGGGGCCGACACCCCCCTCCGCCTGGTGGCCCGGGGCCGCAACCTGTGGAGCGATGGCCATTTTGATGCGACGACCGCTGAGTACACGGGGTGGGACCCGGCACCCTCCTTTGCAGGCAGCGGCGGCGGCGGCGGCGGCGGCAGCGGCAGCGGCGGCGGCAGCGACGCCGTCACCTTTGCCATCCCGCCCGGCTGCTGCCCCGCCAGGGCGCCGGGGGGTGGGAAGGGGGCCGCCCCGCCCCGCCCGCCCCGCCCCGTCCTGGGCGGCGTCCCGACGCCGACGCCCGCCAGCCTGCTCGCGTCGGTCCTGCCCAACCCGCACGCGGGCGCCTCGCCGCCGTACGACGCCTGGCTCCACGGGGCCCCTCACCGGCGCACGCGCACCCCGGCCGAGTACCGGGCCCGGGCGGCCGCCTTCGAGGCCGCCACCGCCCGCATTGCCGCCCACAACGCCCGGCCCGGCGTGACCTACACCCTCGGCCTCAACCACATGGCCGACTGGCTGCCGGCCGAGCTGCCCGGGAACGCTGTGGCGGGGGGGGGGGGAGCACCGCCTCCCCTGGCCTCCTCCCCCTCCTCCTCCTCCTCCCCTTCCTCCCCTAGTGTTGCTGGCGGGCCCCGCCCGGGCGATGCCTGGCACGCCCCGCCCCCGGCTTTCGACCCGGCCGCCCTGCCGACCTCCCTCGACTGGCGGGGGTCGCCCGCCGACTCGCCGGTGAAGGACCAGGCGATGTGCGGGTCGTGCTGGGCGTTTGGGACGGTCGGGGCGCTGGAGGCGGCGGTGTGGCGGGCGACCGGCACCCAGGTCCTCCTGTCCGAGCAGCAGCTGGTCGACTGCGCGTGGAGCCCGCGGGCCTACGCGGGCAAGTCGCCCAACGCCGGCTGTTTTGGGGGCTTCCAGACGACGGCCTATGACTGGCTGTTTGCCCAGGGGGCGGCCGCCTCGGAAGCCGCCTATCCTTACCGGGGCGTCAACGGCCTGTGCGATTCCGACGCGCCCGCGTCCGTGCGGTTCAAGGGCAAGTACGTGTGGGTGGGCGGCGGGGATGACGGGTTGAGGGAGGCCTTGATGGCCAAAGGCCCGATGACGGTCTCAGTCGACGCGTCGCCCGACGACTTTGCGCTCTACCGGTCCGGCATCTACAACAACACGGCCTGCGCGACCAAGCTGAAACGCTTGGACCATGCCGTGCTCATCAGCGGGTACGGGCGGGACCCGGCGACGGGGCAGCCGTACTGGCTGGTCAAGAACACGTGGTCCCGCCTGTGGGGCGAGGGCGGCTACATCCGCATCGCTGCCGAGCCCGACGGGTGCGGCATCACCGCCCAGCCCCTGTACCTGGACCTGTCGGACGTGGTGATCGGCAAGGGCGAGGAGGGAGAGGGGCTGGGGCCCGGTCAGCCGGCGGCCGAGCAGGCGGGTGTGGCGGACGTGTAGAGGTGTGACGGATTTTACACGCCCCCCCATTTTTCCCACGCCGTCGCCGGCCGTCGTCATCATTTCACGTCGCCCCCGCCGCCACAACCCCACCCCCTCCTCCGCCCGCCTTCCCCACCACGCCCGCCAGCCAGGGCAGCAGCCGCGCGTGCACCTCCCCCGGCCGGTCATCGTGCGGGCAGTGCCCCACGTCCGCCAACAGCTCAAAGGCGGTGCCCGGGCGGGTGGCCGCCAGGCTGGTGGCCCACTGGCCCACGGGGCCGTCGACGGGGGTGAACGGGTCGGCATCGCCCCACACAAATAGGAGGGGGCCAGTCCAGCCGGGCAGCAGCTCCTGGGGCTTGGGGCCCGGGTCGCCGGTGATGATGGTGATGAAGGCCGCCAACGCCCCGGCCTCCCCCGCGGGCCGGGAAATCAGGTCGACCAGGTCGTCGTCCACCGCGGCCGCATTGCGGTAGACGGACAGGAGCACGCCCTTCAGGTTCGCGGGCGCCCGCACGCCGTCAAAGATGCGGCGGGCCAGGGGGCGAATGGACAGGAGGAAGTCGATGAGCGCAAAGAGCGGGCGGGCCAGCTGCAGGCGCCAGTCATCGTCCAGGCCGCGGGCCTTGGAGTTCATGCCGCCCGCCAGGTTGAGGCAGACCAGGCCGGCAAAGGTGGCGGGCGAGGCTGCCGCGGCGGCCAGGGCGACCAGGGAGCCCAGCGAGTTGCCGACCAGGACGACCTTTTTTTTGTTGGCAGCGGCGGGCGGCGGCGGCGGCGGGGAGGCTTGCGTGACCTTTTCGGCCACAAAGTCCAGCAGCTGGTCCCGCCACAGGTCCACGCTGTACGCCACGTCCGGCTTGGCCGACCCGCCAAAGCCGAGCAGGTCCAGGGCAAAGACGTGGTAGCCCGCGGCCGCCAGGGGGCCGACATTGAAGCGCCAGTGGTCGGCCGACGCGCCAAAGCCGTGCGTGAGCAGGACGGCGGGGCCGGCCGGGTCGCCGGCCTCCACGAACCGGCAGGCGTGGCCGCGCCAGGTCCAGGCATGCTCGGTCCAGGGGCGGGGAGGCGGGGTGAAGGGCGGGGGCGGGAGTGTGGCGGCGGGGCTGCTGGTGGCGGTGGGCGGAGCGGCCGGGCGGCTGGCGGCCTGGCGGGCGGCGGGCGAGCGCGCCGCGGGGAGCGCCGGGGCGCGCCGCACGCTGGGCGCGCAGGACGGCCATGCGGCGACCGCCGTCTGCACCCGCTCGCCGCGACAGGGGACGCGGCACATAGGCACTAGCATGATGTGGGTGTGAGTGGTGGGATGTGGGCGGCCCGGGAAGTGGGGTGCGGGGACGCGGTCGTGTGTGAGTGTGTCTTTTTTATTATTATCTTTTCGTGGGTGTGGCAGGCTGTCTCCAGTGTCACGCTTCTTTCGGCAACGAAAAAAACACGTCCATTTTCTGGGGCGCACGCACACTCATCGAACCTGGGGGCACACCACAACTGGTGGCCCACGCTCACGCCTTGTAGTTCGCACCCTCAGCAGTCCAGCCTGCCGGGCTCGGAAGCAGGCGGGGCCTCTCTATTTACTAGACACACGAATGCGCCTCAACCTTGACACCACCCTCACCTCGCCCGCCCTCCCGTCCATCCGCCTCGTGCCTTACACCGCCGATCATGTTTTCCAATACCATACATGGATGGAGGATGAGGACCTGCGAGCAGCCACAGGGTCGGAGCGGTTGAGCGCGGCGCAGGAGGCGGCGATGCAGGCCGCCTGGGCGCAGGATGGGGACAAGCTGACCTTCATCATCCTGGACGCGTGCGCGCTGGCGGACGCGGAGCGGGCGGGCGTGCCCCGCCGGCAAGCCGAGCTGGCCGCGATGGTCGGGGATGTCAACTTGTTTATGCAGGCGGCATCATCAGACGGCGAGGACGGCGGCGCTCCAATCACGCCACTGGCCATGGGCGAGGTCGAGATCATGGTCGCCGCCCCGGCCGCCCGCGGTAAGGGCATGGGGGCCGCGGCCGTCCGCCTTCTCCTCACGTACGCCCGCGCCCACCTGGGCCTCGCCCGCGTTGTGGCCAAGGTCGGGCGGACAAACATGACCTCTCTGGCCCTGTTCACGTCCAGGCTCGGCTTTGTGGTCGTCAAGGAGGTGGCCGTCTTTGATGAGGTTCATTTGCGGGCGGACTTTCCAGATTTAGATGTTGGGGCAGGAAGTGCAGAGGTCCACCCTGCCTTGGTAGGAGTGGTGGAGGAGGGCGCGTACGGGGCGTGGTTGGATGGGGAAGAAGACGCCTAGTCGCAGGCGGCGCAGGCCCGCCGCCGGCGCAGCAGCGGCGGCGTGCCCCCCCCCCCCCCCCC
>Ga0315287_10000894_pt1 | contig 26629 bp, 22 predicted proteins | sample YL17G11_0_MG_FD_205037 | JGI IMG/M metagenome (GOLD analysis project Ga0315287, IMG submission 205037) | Sediment microbial communities from Yellowstone Lake, YNP, Wyoming, USA - YL17G11_0 | ecosystem: Environmental > Aquatic > Freshwater > Lake > Sediment | place: USA: Wyoming | collected... | reverse complement strand
GTGTCATGCGGTCATGATGGTCCAGTGTCGCATGTCATTTCCTCCACCACGATGTTTTCGTTCGTGTAAACGTCGATGCCGGCGGCGATGCTAAGCGCCGTGCGGACGATCTCCACGGCGGAAAGGTTGCTGTGGGCGATCAGCGCCCGGGCCGCGGCCACGGCGAAGTTGCCGCCCGAGCCGATGCCCAACACGCCGTCGGTCGGCTGCACCACGTCGCCGGTGCCGGTGACCAGCAGAGTGTGCCGCGAATCGACCACCGCCATCATGGCCTCCAAACGCCGCAACACGCGATCGGTGCGCCATTCCTTGGCCAGTTCGGTCGCCGCGCGGGGCATGTTGGCCGGGTAATCCTTCAGCTTCGCCTCGAACCGCTCCAGCAGGGCGAAGGCGTCGGCCGTGGCCCCGGCAAACCCCGTGATCACCTTGCCGTCCATCAGGCGGCGTATCTTGTTGACATCGGCCTTCATGATGGTGTTGCCGACCGTCACTTGGCCGTCGCCGCCCATAGCCGCCACGCCTCGGTGGCGGACGGTAAGAATCGTCGTTGCGTGCGTTTTCATGGAATATCACCGCTATTGCCGGGAACTTCTCACCCCGTAAAACGACTAATATGGCGGAAATCATCGGTTGGCACCAGGGCATACTGGTCTATGACACCACCCGATGGCTGGGTAAGTTCCGTTCGTGCGGTCGGAATCCAAGAGCGTTACCCTCCAAAGAGGCCCAAAAAGGTTGCCGACGCGATGAGGGCAAAGTAGTGTATTTCATTGGGTCGTCAAAAATCATCTTGATGCCGGCCGATTGTATCGGCGAGGGTGTTTGGGTAAGATATGCGGTTGCAGGTGCCCGTTTCGTTCTTTCTCTTTCTGAAACTGGGAGGTGTTAGCCATGCGACGACAAATCGCAGTGATGATGGTGACGTTGATCGCCGTGCTGTTGATGGCGACCGATGCGGCTTGGGCGTGCAAGTTTCTCGATGGCCTGTTGGGCCGTTGCTCTGCCCGCCGCTGCTGCGTGAGTACCGTGAGCTGCTGCGAGGCCATGCCTGACTGCTGTACGCCGGCGGCGTGCGAGCCGGTGGTTTGCGGCCCGGCGACTGCCGCAAAGGCAGAGGGGGAAGCTGCACCGACCAAGGCGCCGGAAGCAGCCGTCCCGGCGCCGAAGCCGGCGGAAGAGAAGCCGGTGGATAAGGCATATCAGCCGCCAGCCGAGAAACCCGCTGAAAAACCGGCAGAAAAGCCCGCTGAGCAGCCGGTGGCAAAGCCCGAAGAGAAGCCCGCTGAGCAGCCGGTGGCAAAGCCCGAAGAGAAACCCGCTGAGCAGCCGGTGGCGAAGCCGGAAGAGAAACCGGCCGCCGAGCCGGCCACTAAGCCTGAGGAAAAACCGGCCGCCGAGCCGGCCACTAAGCCGGAGGAAAAGCCGGCCGCCGAGCCGGCCGCCAAACCCGAAGAGAAGCCGGCCGCCGAGCCGGAGGAAAAGCCCGCCGCCGAGCCGGCTAAGAAGCCTGAAAAAAAGGCCGAAGACGATCCGTTTGGCCAGAACGATCTACAGCAATTGCGGCTGTGGACCGACGCCAGCGGCAAGTATCAGGTGGAAGCCCGGTTCACGAGCTTTGATGGCGGCAGCGTCCGCCTCCAGAAGGCAAACGGCCGGTACGTCCGCATCCTGCTGCAAGACCTCTGCCAGGTCGACCAGCGGATTGTCCGGCAGATCGAATCGGTCGCCACGGCCCGGTAAACCCCGGTGCGGTGGTACGCGGCGTTGGGGTGGCAGTTCAACTGCCACCCCAACACCGTTTTTCTTATCACGGCTTGCGGGCAAGCAGCGGCACACGCTATGCTGTCGGCCATGGAAACGAATCGTTGCCTGCCGCGCAGTCCGGAGTTGATGTCGCGCGGCGATACTGCGCTGTTGGTCGTCGACGTGCAGGAGAAACTGGTCGCCGCCATTGCCGATGGTCCCCGAGTGGCGTGGAACGTTCGGCGGCTGATCGACGGCGCCAAGGTTCTCGGTTTGGCGGTGGTTGCCACCGAACAGTATCCCAAGGGCCTGGGGCCGACCGTGCCCGAACTGGCCGAGCGGCTAGGCGCGGTTCCCTCGAAGCTCGCCTTCAGTTGCGGCGGCTGCGGGGGGCTTCTCGATGGGTTGCAGGCTCGCGGAATCAACAAGATTCTGGTCTGCGGCATCGAGACGCATGTGTGCATCCAGCAAACGGTGCTGGATTTGCTGGCCGACGGCTGGCGGGTGTACGTGGCTGCCGATGCGGCCGGCTCGCGGTTCGACGTCGACCACCGCACCGCCCTGGGGCGGATGGATTCGGCCGGCGCGACGATCACGACCACCGAGGCGGCGCTCTTCGAATGGTGCGAGGCAGCCGGCACGGCGGAGTTCAAGCAGATCAGCCAACTGGCGAGGGAAGGGTAAACCCCTTGTCTCTGTTACAAGTGCGGACGAGAGGACTTGAACCTCCACACCCTTTCGGGTAATGGCTCCTAAGGCCATCGCGTCTGCCATTCCGCCACGTCCGCAAATGATCCCATCGTAATGTATTCGTCACGCTCCGCGTGACGCAATTGCCTCACGCGGAGCGTGAGGAGTACTTGAAAATGCGTCACACTTTCTCGTTGTGTTGTTCCAACTCGGCGATTTTGCGATTGCGGCGGGCGTGGCGACCGCCTTCGAAGGGCGTCTTCAACCAGATTTCCACCAGCCGGTCGACCAGCTTCTCGCCCAACATGTCGCCCGAGAGGCACAGCACGTTCAGATCGTTGTGGCGTCGGCTGAGTTCGGCCGTCACGTCGTCGTGGCAGGGGGCGGCACGGACGCCCGGTATCTTGTTGGCCACGATGCACATACCCAAGCCGGTGCCGCAGATCAGGATCCCCCGATCGACATCCTTGCCGGCCACTTTGCGCGCCACCAGCGACGCGACATCGGGATAATCGACGTCGTGATGGTCGTGGGTGCCAACATCGACGACCTCTTGGCCCAACCGATGGAGCAAGTCGACGAGTTTTGCCCGCATGACCACTCCGCGATGGTCGCTCCCGACAGCAATTCGCATCATCCCCTCCACGATTTCCCGCAAGGCTCTATGATAGCCTCGGCAGGGCGATATGGCAATGGATCACCACTCTGGCGGGGTAGTCGGCTGCGCACGCCCGTGTTGTCTTGTCAGGATGGCAGCCGGCAGTTAGGCTGGTGGGTGAACTCGAAAAGGATACAAAGGATCCATGAACACCCTCGCGCCAATCTTTGCGTTAGCAACAAGCGGTTCATCCCTTGCCGGTTTCGACTGGCTGACCATCGGCGCCTACTTCGCCGCTCTGCTGGGGCTTACGTGGTATTCCGTGCTGAAGAGCCGCGACACGGCCGACGACTATTTTCTGGCCGGCCGCAACCTCGGCTGGTTCATCGTGGCGGCTTCGATTTTCTCGTCGAACATCGGTTCGGAGCACCTGGTAGGGCTGGCCGGCTCGGGCTGCACCGATGGCGTGGCGATGGCCCATTACGAGTTGCACGCCTGGTGCTTGCTGGTGCTGGCCTGGGTGTTCGTGCCGTTCTACGCCCGGAGCATGGTCTACACCATGCCGGAGTTCCTGGAGCGGCGGTTCTCGCCCGCCGCACGCTGGGTGCTGTCGATCATTTCCCTGGTGGCCTACGTAGTGACGAAACTGGCCGTGGGGATTTTTGCCGGCGGCGTCGTGTTCAAGACCCTGCTGCCGGACGTGAACCTCAATGTCGGCGGAGTGGAACTCGACGCCTTCTGGCTCGGCTCGATTGCCGTGGTGGTGTTGACCGGCCTGTACACGGTCATTGGCGGGCTGCGGGCCGTGGCCTACACCGACACCCTTCAGACGATCGTCTTCATCATCGGCTCGGCGATGGTCACGGTGTTCGGGCTGATTGAGCTCGGCGGCTGGGAGGAACTGCGGAACCAATGCGGCTCGAACATGTTCAATCTCTGGAAGCCGCTGGTTCCGGCGGGAATGACCGGCACGTGGGAGCCCGTCAAGGAAACCGGCCGCATCGCCTGGTACTTCAACGATAACTTCCCTTGGTTGGGCATGCTCTTCTGCGCCCCCATTGTGGGCCTGTGGTACTGGTGTACCGACCAGTACATCGTGCAGCGGGCCTTGGCCGCGCCGAACGAAACGGTCGCCCGGCGCGGAAGCATCGCCGCCGCCTTCATGAAACTCCTCCCCGTGTTCATTTTCATCGTTCCCGGCATGATCTGCTACGCACTGGCTAAGCAGGGATACGAGGGCTTGAGCACTTTGATCGACGCGAACGGCCAACCCGTGCGCCGCGAATGTCAGGCGGCCTTCCCGCTGATGGTGGCGCACGTGTTGCCCATCGGGCTGCGTGGCATCGTAGTGGCCGGGCTGCTCTCCGCGCTGATGAGTTCGTTGGCCGGGGCCTTCAACGCCTGCTCCACGCTATTCACTATGGACCTGTATCAGAAATTCCACCCGCAGGCCTCGCAGCACCGGTTGGTGTGGACCGGCCGCTTGGCGACGGCCGCGATGGTGCTGATCGCGCTGCTGTGGATCCCGGTCATTCGCGGGCAGCAGGGCCTGTACTTCTATCTACAGGCCGTGCAGGGTTACTTGGCCCCGCCGATCTTCACCGTGTTCTTTCTGGGCGTCTTCATCAAGCGGCTCAACGCCAAAGGATGCCTCGCGGCCTTGATCGTCGGCTTTCTGCTGGGGATCTTCCGCCTGGCAGTCGATACGCCCGTGCTGCTGGCCGAGGAGTCGGCGCGGGCCACGGTCTACACGAGCGGCTCGTTCTTCTGGATCGTCAACCACATCTACTTCCAGTACTACAGCGTCTTGATCTTCTTGGTCTCGGCCGCCGTGATGATCGGCGTCAGTCTGGCCACCGCGGCGCCATCGCTGGAGCAGATTCAGGGACTGACCTACGGCACGGTGACCGAGCAACAGAGACGCCAAACGCGGATGAGTTGGTCATGGAGCGACGTGGTCGCCTCGGCGCTGGTTCTGGTGGCCATCGCCGCGGCGTATTTGTACTTCACCGGCTAGTTCCGCCAATCACTTTTCACTTTCGCATGGACCAGCACGAAATCGACATCTGGCATATGCGGCGGGCGCTGGAACTGGCCGCCCACGGCGAAGGGCTGGTCGAGCCCAACCCGATGGTCGGCTGCGTCATCGCCCGGGGGGCCGAGATCATCGGCGAGGGCTGGCACCGGCGGTTCGGCCAGGCCCATGCCGAGGTTGAGGCCCTGCGGATCGCCGGCGATCGCTCAGCCGGGGCCACGCTCTACGTGACGCTCGAGCCCTGCTGCCATTTTGGCCAGACGCCGCCCTGCACCCGGGCGATTCTGGCGGCCGGCCTGCGGCGCGTGGTCGTGGCCCAGCGCGACCCGTTCCCCGAGGTGGCCGGCCGCGGCATCGCCGAGTTGCAGACCGGCGGCGTCGAAGTGCAACTCGGGCTGTTCGAGGCGGAAGCCCAGCGACTCAACGCCCCGTACCTGAAGCTCGTCCACACCGGCCGGCCGTGGATTATCGCCAAATGGGCGATGACCCTCGACGGCAAGATGGCCACCCGCGCCGGCCAGAGCCGCTGGATCTCCTGCCCCCAGTCGCGCGAAATCGTCCACCGGCTGCGCGGGCGGGTAGACGCGATCTTGATCGGACGCGGCACGGCGGCCGCCGACGACCCGCTGCTGACGGCCCGCCCGCCCGGACCGCGCACGCCCGTGCGCGTGGTGGTCGATACGCTCGCTTCGCTCCGCAGCGAGAGCCAATTGGCCCGCACTGCGAGGGAGACTCCGGTGCTGGTGGCTGTGGGGGACGAATCGGCCGAGACCAGCCGCGCGCGGCTTCGCGCCGCCGGCTGCGAAGTCTTCGTTTGCCAGGGCGATACTCACGCCGCGCGGCTCGGCGCGCTCATGGACGAACTGGGACGCCGGCGGCTGACGAACCTTCTGGTCGAAGGCGGTGGGCAATTGCTCGGCGGTCTGCTCGACGCGCGGCAGATGGACGAGGTCCACGTCTTCATCGCGCCGAAGCTCGTCGGCGGCTCATCGGCCGCCGCGCCGATGGCCGGCCAAGGCATCGCCGAGATGTCGGCCGCCCTGGAACTGGAAACGTCGCACATTCAACAGTGCGGTGTGGATTTGTACGTCACGGGCCGATGCTGCGCGGGCTCTTAGCGAGGAAATCGCGCGGACCGCGAGTCGTGTAGTACGGATAGGTGACCGTGCCGGTCGGCGGACCGGACTCGACAACCCCGTCGTCACCGCCGCGACCGTCGTCAAGGCCCCGACCGCCAGAGTGGCGGCAGCGGAGCCGGCCCGGATCGCGGCCGTTGTCGCAGTCGTCACAGGACTGGCTGTTCGCGGGCGCTTGGGCACAACTGCCGCATGTGCATTTCGACGGGCGGCTTCCCCGTTGCGCAGCGCAGCCGCTTAGGCCGGCCAACAAAACCACCGCTGAAATCAGGAGTATCGCGCGTTTCATGTCGGACGCTTCCTTTTTTTCGTGTTCTGGTGTGGGGCGGGCAATGGGTCTGGATGCGGGTGCGCCCGCCCCCCTTCCACAGACATCGGCCTTGCAATCGCTAGAGTCCAGAAAATCGGCAGATCCGGCGTTTCCCGCAGGAGCCGCAATCTCGGCTCACCCGGCAGGCGTGGGCAGCTCAGTGTAGAATGGAGAATATAGCCAGACTTTGCGGGCACGTTGCCTCGAAAGTACAAGGTTGGGGTGGCAGTTGCACACAAGGTTGGGGTGGCAGTTGCACTGCCACCCCCATACGGTACGCTTAACAGATTATGGTCGCTTCCGCGCAGTATACCCAGAACATCATCACCGCCTTGGATCAGGCCGCCGAAGCCAATCGGCAAACGCCCGGCCGGCAAGGGAGCCTCGTGACGCTCACGCCGGATCTGGGCGAGGAGTTGATGGTCACAGGCGATCTGCACGGGCATCGGCGAAACTTCAACCTTATCAGACGGGTTGCCGACCTCGACGCCCATCCGCGCCGTCACTTGCTGCTCCAGGAAGTTTGTCACGGCGGACCCAGCTATCCGCGCAAGGAAGGCTGCATGTCGCACACGGTGCTGGAAGACGTGGCGCTGTTGAAGGTGAAATATCCCGAGCGGGTCCACTTCATCCTCGGCAATCACGAATTGGCCGAGATGACCGACTATCCGATCCAGAAGAACAGGCAGTTGCTCAACGTGCAGTTCCGGCGCGGACTGCGACACATGTATGGCCCGGCGGCCGGGGAGGTCCGCGAGGCGTACGTTCGCTTCCTACAGAGTTGCCCGCTGGCGATGCGGCTGCCGCACGGCATCTTCATTTCGCACAGTGTGCCGGAAGCGGTCGATGTCCAGGGTTTTGACCTGGGTGTCTTCGCCCGCAATCTCGAATCAGACGACTGCGCCGACGGCAAGGACGTCTTCCGGCTGGTTTGGGGGCGGGATTACCGACGCGAAAACGCCCGGGCGTTTGCCCAGTTGGTCGGCGCCCGAGTGCTCATCAGCGGCCACGAACCGTGCTACGAGGGATTTCTGTCCCCCAGCGACTTGCAGATCATTATCGACTGCTGCGGCGACAACGCGGCCTACGTGATCCTGCCCGTTGGACAGGAACTCAGCCACGGCGAGATCATGGGACGGGTGAGGAAGTTGGAAGAGGGTGAGGGATGAGGGAAGAGGGATGAGAACATGTTTGGAAGTCTCCCCTCTCCCTTTTGGGAGAGGGGCTGGGGGTGAGGGCAACTATCTCCCCTCGCCCGTAAACGGGAGAGGGGTCGGGGGTGAGGGCCGCTATCTCCCCTCGCCCGCACTCGCCCGCACGCGGGAGGACTCGTTCTGGGACTCGTTCTCTCGTTCTGTCTCGTTCTGTCTCGTTCTGGGGTCAGAGCGCCCTTTGTCAATAGCAGGACTTCCCTAATGACTGAGTGCGCTCTGACCCCAAGGTTTCCCTTCCGTCCATTCTCTTGCTGGAAATCAGTGATGTCCCCTTTTCCGACTCTTTTCCGACCTGGCCCAGACCGGTGGCGAAGCCCAGCTTCCACGTCTTTTCGCTCAATTCGAGGGCCATGTGCAAAACCGCCTGGGACTTGGTACAATCGCTCTTCTGGGTCGCTGACATGTCTAAGCTCCTTGAAAAAAGGTGACGCCAAATACTTGGAGCTTAACGCAGCGACCCGCTTTCACATAGTATCTTTTCCGACCCATGAACTTGCTCGGCGAGCAGGCCATTTCTGACTCTATTGTTCGTGGACCCTGCGGACTTCTTCCGCTGAGAGAGCCCGGGCCCAGATCATCACGTCGTCGATCGTGCCGTTGGCGGTGAACTGGTTTCCCCAGTCGGTGCCAAAGAGCTTGCCGCCGCCGAGATGGACCGGGGCGCGGTCCGACCGCAACAGACCAGCGTACGGCTCTTCCCCCTCGAGCTTGCCGTTGATGTAAATCTTCACCTTCGCGCCGTCATAGGTGCCGGCCAGATGGTACCATTTGCCGGTTTCCAGTTTCGTCTCGCTGGTGACGGTCTTCCCTCCGCCGTTCTGGCTTCCGGTTTCGTTGCCCACATGAAAGACGGCGGGAAACGGGCCGGGCTTGGCGGGCCATCGCGGCGCGCCCGAGCCTGAGCCTTTGTTGTACCCGAGGAAGAATGCCGGGTTCCACCACAGATCGTCTCCCTTATTGACGAGATAGCCCTGCTCGTTGCCATATCCGCCGGGCCCGAACGACGCCAGTTTCACCCAAACCGCCACCGTGACTTCCTTGCGGATCTCCAGGCTGTCCGAGTTGGGAGCAGTGATATGATCGTTTTCGCCGTCGAGCAGATACGCGCCGCCGGAATGCCCGTCTCGGACGTATTGGGCCTCGGAGACCGCGCCGTGATTGCCCTTGCCGCTGCAGTCGCTGACCTTGTCCGATTTTTCGTCGAACGAGTAGTGCAGTACCAGGCCGTGGGGCAGGACGGCGTCCGCCGCGCACGCTTCGATGCGGGTTACTTCGCCGGGCGGAATGATCAACGTGCCGAACAAGGTCTTCAACGCCAGTTTGTCCGGCCATTCCGCGATTCCTTTGAGATGGTCGCCGCCTTTCAATATGACGTCGACGGTTCCGCGATCCGTCTGCACCACGACGGTTTGCACAAGCGAAATGGGCAGGTTCGCTTCGCCATGCGGCAGCCTCACCCGGATCGTCGCTTGCTCCAGGCGGCCCTTGACCCGCGAGCTGTCGCGAAGCTCGAATGCCATGTTGCAGGTCCGTTTTTCCGCGTTCCGGACCCGAGCGATCCGGACTTTGTAGACTTGACTCAACTCGATCTTGAAGGTTCCGAAATCGGTCTCGATCTGGAAATGCTTGTCGGTGATCTTGCCGACGATGTCAAAGGAAGCCGTCTGGACCCGGTCCTGCCGGCTGGTGGGCACGGTGCTTGACTTGGGGGCCGCTGGGTGTCCCGTTGCCCAAGTCTCGTAGGCTTTGAGAATCTGAGCCACGCGGGCCCGTCGCTCGACGTTCTGGTCGTTGACGCGTTCGGCCACGATCGGCTTGAGCATCGGCCCCATCTCGACGAGCTCTTTCTGGGCCTGCTCCCGCTCCTGAGAATTCGTCGAGGCCAGCGCGGCGATCAGCGAGCCGACCCGCTCGACCACCTCGGGACGGCTGTCCATTCCGGGCGTGAAACCGACAAGATCGGCGATCGGGATCTTGAGTGCGCCGAAAGCCGTATTCACGCCGATCTGGTCAAGCTTCGGTTTGCCGGTGACCTTTGTTCCGTCGAGCAATTCGACGCTGATCCCATCGGCGGCACCGGGGACCACGGTAATGTTCACGTCGTCGAAGAAACCGATCGAGCCCCAATTGAAGCCGGTCGTCTTGGTCCTCGATCGAACGCTGAAGATGATGCTATCGCCCGGCTCTAGGACCAGCGCGTTGATGTCCAGTTCCGGCAGAGGGATGCTCTGCAGTGCGTCGGCCGCGGCGGTCTTCACCACGGTTGCGCTATAGAGCAGGTGGATGCGGTCACCGTCGGACGCGTCGGTCCAGCCGATCATCACGTCCGCTTTCGAGCCGGCCGGAATGTACGGCCCGAAGACTGCGCTGAAACTCGAACTCGCGGCCGTCAACGATACCGTTATCCGCTCCGCCGACGGATTCTTCCATCTCAGCAGGGGCACATTCGCGTAGTGATCGCCGTTGTACGACTGATTGTTAGGCACATGCCCGATGCCCTTGCGGCTGGCAGTTGGCGGATTGTCATAGAGCTTGGCCCAGGTGCCGCCGCTCCAGTGGCCGTCCCAGACCATCAGCCCGGAGGAAGGCAGCGTGTACCACGGCGCAATCCCGTCGCTGGTGTCCAGGTCGCTGCCCTCCGGAACATTGAGGATGTACTCGGCTTGCCACACCGCATTGCCGGCCGAGTCCTTGCACGGGTTACCGCCGGAACTACCGTCGGCCGTGCCGAACTTCCAGTCTGCCCCCCGATTCCAAGTAAACCCGACACCGCAGGGCGACGCGGTCTGCGCGGCGGCGGCCAGAACCGTGACGGATACCGCCACCACACCACTGAGAACTATACTTCTCAACATGACCGCCTCTCCTCGTGTAATGCGTTTTGCCGCCGGTGCCCTCCTATGCCAGGTTAGACGATCCAGGGGCGGAGAAGGTTCCCGCAGCCCATGATACCGCACCCCAAACCCTGACGATGTAACGAGTTGGTAACAACTGGCCGAAGTTCAATACCAGCAACCATTTCATTGCAGTGTCCTTTCCACTGCACTTTCTGGGTAATTCCGGGGGGTAATTCCGGGGACGCCATACATGGTAATTCCGGGGACGCCATACATGATTATGGGCTTGAAGCCCGCTTGGGACCAGGTTTTTGCCGCCGTAAGACACGACGAATTCCGGGGACGCAACGAATTCCGGGAACGAATTCCGGGGACGCTATACGCAACTCTCAAATGCTCGCCATCGTCAGCGCCCGTTGGGCCGATTCCGGCAACTCGATAGGGGTGAAGATGGATGCCGGATAGAGATAGCCGTCCGGCTCGGATTTGTCCTCGTCGATGACGCGGAGCATGTTGTGCGTCTCTGCCTCCGCATCGGGCAGCCTGCGATAGACTTTGCCCAGGATCAGGCTCGCCGGATTGCTGTCGTTGCTAATGCAGATCACAAAATCACTCATGTCGCCGAGGATCTCAAATCCTGCCGTCATCCATCCCCCTGCGTCTGGCCCGCCCGATGCTCGGCAAGTGCGTCATTGGCAAGCGATGTCAACTTGTCGGCCGATGCGGTAATGGCGCGATCGAATTCGTCTTCGTCTGCCAACTCCGCGAGCACGCGGGAAGCCAACAAGTCTTGTTCGTCCGACGAGAGTTTGCCTGCTTCGGCGAAAGCGCGTTCCAACAATTTGGTCATTGCCAAAACCTCTCAAGCCCCCATAGCGAAATGCGCTAACAACCCCACCTAAGTAAGTATACCGCTGCGCCCGTGTATCCGCAAGAACTCCAAACGGGTGATACCACGGGCATAGGCTCACTAAGCACACTATTGTCCCCAGCCCACCCCAACCACCCAGCCAGTCATCTTTCCCTTCCGCTCTTGGTCCAAACGGCGGAATCTGCTACAAGGACTGCCGCTAGTCCGTGTTGGCAGACCGTAGGACGGATTTCCTAATCCGTCCGATGCAACGTGCAACTGGTTGACGGACTAGGAAGTCCGCCCTACGGTCCGTCCTACGGGCAGACTGTTTCCTGCGGCCTGCCTTACCACAAAGGCACGAAGCCACTAAGAACACCATGAATTTCGGCCGAGTCGTGCGGATGGCGATCCGCTACAAGTTCACTTTCGCGGCGTCGATCGTCTGCGCGCTGGTGGTGGCGGTGCTCTGGGGGGGGAACATTGGCACTCTGTACCCCATCGTCGAGGTGGCGTTCCAAGGCAACTCGCCACAGCAGTGGATCGATGCGAAAATCGAGTCCTCTCGGCAAACGATCGCCAAGGAGTCGGCTAAGCTGGAGCAACTCTGCCAAGAGGCGTCGGCTTCCGCAGCGGAAGAAGAGGCATTGGCCAGCCCGATCGCCTTGGCCGAAGGCCGAATTGCGGCGGAACAGACGGCGCTGAAAACCTACGGGATTCTGAAACCCTACGTCGAAGCCTACCTGCCCAGCGACCCGTTTCGGACCGTGGTTTTGGTCGTGGTTCTGCTGCTGGCGGGCACGGTTGTCAAGGATGCCTTCCTGATTGCCAACAACATCTTGGTGTCGCGGCTGGCCCAACTGGCCACCTTTGATCTGCGAAAGCTTTTCTATCGCCGCACGCTGCGGATGGACCTGGCCACGTTCAGCGAGGACGGCACGGCCGACCTGATGAGCCGCTTCACGAACGACATGAACCAGGTGGCGTCCGGCTTGGAGGCGCTGTTCGGCAAACTGATCCGCGAGCCGATGAAGATGGCCGCCTGCCTGATCCTGGCCGGTTTTATCTGCTGGCGGCTGCTGCTGCTTTCGTTGGTGGTTGCCCCGCTGGCCGGCTACCTGGTCCGCTGGCTGGCGCGCTCGCTGAAGCGGGCCAATCGCCGGGCGATGGAAGAGATGGCCGTCATCTACACCACGCTTGAAGAAACCTTCCGCAGCATCAAGATCGTCAAGGCATTCACCAACGAGCGCCAAGAACGCAAGCAGTTCCACGACAACAGCAAGAGCTACTACGCGCGATCCATGCGCATCGCCGGCTACGATTCGCTGACCCATCCGATGACCGAGGTGATGGGCATTGTGGCCATCAGCCTGGCGCTGCTGGCCGGGGTGTGGTTGGTGCTTTCCCGCCAAACGCACCTGCTTGGCATCCGCATGAGCGCCCGCCCGTTGGACTGGGGCTCGCTGCTGCTGTTCTACGGCCTGCTGGCCGGCGTGGCCGATCCGTTGCGAAAGCTTTCCGACATTTTCAGCCGTCTGCAAGCCGCCAGCGCCGCCGCCGACCGCATCTTCTCCCGGCTCGACCGCGATCCGGGCATTCGCGATCCGAAGAACCCCGTCGCCATCGGCCGCCACCATCGCGATCTGGCGTTCGAGAACGTCAGCTTCGCCTATCAGCCGGGCAAGACCGTGCTGGAGGAACTCAACCTGCGGATCGGATACGGCGAGACGGTGGCCATTGTCGGACCCAACGGTTGCGGCAAGAGCACGCTGGCCAACCTGATCCCGCGCTTCGCCGATCCCACGGCCGGCGTAGTGAAGCTCGACGGCGTGCCGCTCTGCGACATCCGACTGCGCGATCTTCGCGGCCAGATCGGCCTGGTCACGCAAGAGACGATGCTCTTCGACGACACGATCTTCGACAACATCCGTTACGGATTTCCCAATGCCACGCGGGAGCAGGTGCTCGCGGCGGCCAAGCAGGCCCACGCCCATCGCTTCATCGAAACCGAATTGCCCAACGGCTACGAGACCATGGCCGGCGCCTTGGGCAACCGCCTTTCCGGCGGGCAGCGGCAGCGAATCGCCTTGGCCCGGGCGATCCTCCGCGACCCGGCCATTCTGATCCTCGACGAGGCGACCAGCCAGGTCGATCTGGAGAGCGAGCAGGCCATCCAGCAAGTGCTGGAGAAGTTCACCCGCGGCCGGACGACCATAATCATTACCCACCGGCTTGCGGTGCTTTCGCTGGCCGATCGAATCGTAGTGATGCAGGGCGGACGGATTCTGGATATCGGCACGCACGATGATCTCCTGACCCGCTGCGGCCTCTACCGCCGACTGTACCAGATCCACTTCGACGATCTGAAACAGATCGCATAAGGCTGCCGGCCAGCAGGCGTGAGATACCCGTAGGACGGATTTCCTAATCCGTCCCGCTTGTGGACGGATTAGGAAATCCGTCCTACGGCATGTCTTGGCACACCGTTTGCATTTCTACGGATCGGCGGCCAACCGAGGCGAACGGGAGGCAGCCGACGAACAGGTTTTGCGGGGCCGCTACAGAGAAGAGGCTACCTGCGGAACTGGAAGAGGAGACGACGCGAGAACGGAATCGTCGGGGAATTAGCAGATTACGTCCCCCTTGGGGATGGAGAAGTGAGGCACCCCCGACGGATCGGAAGCGATGGCTTCCGACTACGATTGGCGAGCTGAGGATTGGTTGCCCGAGCCGACCTCAGCTCGCCTGTTTTATTTTGATACAGCAAAACTGAACAGTTGTAGCAGAATCGGGTAGTGGCATAACAGTATGTTGCTACCCTCGATCAAGAGCGTTTCGATCCGGGGCAACCACGGCGTGCTTGACGGCGTTGCGGCGCGGAACGCCGCAACGAGGTGCAAGACCCGAGCGCACCCATCACCCGCCCCTGTGCTGCGCGGCGCCGGCGGCGACGTGGTGCGGCTTGTCGTCTTCCACGGCCCACAGGTAGCGCTGCGAGGCGACGTACAGCACGCCGTCGGACACCACCAGGGTGGAGCGAACCTGCGAGCCCAAGCGGATTTCGGCCAGGAGCTTTTCCTGCCGGCCGGCCGCCAGCGCGACAACTCCTTTCCCTTCCCCATCGGTCGCTCGAGCCAGTTCCCCTGGTCTGCCCCCATTACCGAGGGGTATCTTCGCCGCCTTGATCTTCCCCCGCCTCCACCTCCAGCCGTCACCCGAATGTCCCCTCGTCAGAGGAAGCCGCCACCAATCGGCTAGGGGTTCAACGCATGTTCCCTAGCCGCAAAAGTCCCGTCAGCGTCACAACTTAACACCAAAAAAGAATCCCCGTCGGCCGTCTCGACTTCTACGGTCGTCACGACCGACACTAACCCTAGGACTAGTCTGACCACAGGGGGACCGCTTGCCGACAGGTCGCAGCAGCAGTATGATCAATAACGAGTTGAGCAGAACGGCGGCTAACCATCCTGCACAGGGAAGTTGGCGCAGCGATGCCCCTTCTTCGAGTCGAATGCTCTTTGAGGAGGCCGTTACGGCGTATGCACAATCGCCCCGAAGGCAGCCGTCAGCCGCTCCGCATGGAGTGCGTCGTCCCCCCACGAATTCCGCCAAGAAACTGCCCATGTATGTACTGGAAACCCGCAGCCTGAAGAAGAGCTACGGGAGCCTGGACGAGGTTCGAGTCCACGCCCTGCGCGGCGTCGACCTCCAAGTCAGCCGCGGCGAGTTGCTGGCCATCATGGGCCCGTCGGGCTCCGGCAAGAGCACGCTGCTGCACATCCTTGGCGGAGTGGAGACCCCATCGAGTGGGCACGTGCTGCTGGAGGGCGTCGATCTGGCCACGCTCAACGACGACCAGCGGACGATCATCCGCCGGGAGCGGATGGGCTTCATCTTCCAGTCGTTCAACCTGTTGCCGGCTTTCACGGCCGAGGAGAACGTGGCCCTGCCGCTGGAGTTGGGCGGCACGGCTTCTTCCGAGGCCCGCCGCCGCGCGGTCGATACGCTGAAACTGGTCGGCATGTCGCACCGGCGCAGCCACGTGCCCAGCACGCTGTCGGGCGGCGAACAGCAGCGGGTGGCCATCGCCCGGGCGCTGGTCATGCAACCGGCCCTGCTGTTGGCCGACGAGCCCACCGGCAACCTGGACAGCGCCAATGGGCAGCAGGTGACCTCGTTGTTGCGGCGCTTGGCCAGCGAACGCAACCAGACGATCGTCATGGTGACGCACGACGCCAACGTGGCCGCGCAAGCCGATCGGTTGGTGCGGTTGCGCGACGGCCTGGTGGAGAGAGACGCGGCCGTCGAGCCGATCGCCCGTTCCGCCGTTGCCGCCCGCCCCGTCCGGACGTGCTTGTTCAAACGAGTGTAAGCGATGGTCCTCTGGAAGTTCACTCTCCGCGAAGTCAAGAGCCGCCCGGGCCGGGCGACGCTAACCCTGCTGAGCATTGTCATCGGCGTGGCGGCGGTGGTGGCGGTGCTTGTCGGCACGGCCACCACCAACCAAGCCTCGCAAGAGATGTACGCCAGCATGGCCGGGCGCGCGGCGCTGGAGGTTGCGGCCGAAGGCGGCGGATTCTTCAGCGAAGACGTAGCCGACAAAATCGCCAAGTTGCCGGGCGTGAAGGCCGCCATCCCCACGGTCCAAAAACTCTCCGCCTTGCGCTACGAAGGCAACAGGGTCGGTCTGCTGGCCATGGGCATCGATCCGACGCGCGACGAAGCCGTCCGCGATTACGAATTGGCGGAAGGCGGCTTCTTCAGCAACAAATACGAGGCCCTGCTGGAGACCGGATTCGCCCGCGGTTTGGGCGTTGGCGTCGGCGACGAGGTGAAACTGGCAACGATGAGCGGTGGGCTGAGCGGCAGCCTGAAGACGTTCAAGATCGTCGGGTTGCTTGCGCCCCGCGGCGCCGCTGGCTTCAACCAGGGCGGCGTCATCTTTATCCCGCTAAGAACGGCCGCCTATCTCTTCAAGCAGACCGGCAACATCAACATGATCAGCGTGGTCTTGCAAGAAACGGCCGACGAGCAGGCCGTCGCCGAGGCCATTGCCGGCCTGTTGCCCGCCGGCGTGAGTATCCGTTCGCCGATGGCCCGCTCGCAACTCTCCCAGGAAATCCTTCAGAAGGTCGAAAAGGGGCTGAAACTCTCCAATGTGATGATGCTGGCGCTGGCATTCTTTACGATCCTCAACACGTTCCTGATGAACGTGGGCGAGCGGCGGCGGCAATTGGCCGTGCTTCGCGCCATCGGCGCCACCCGCCGGCAGATCATTCGCATGTTGCTCCTGGAAGGCCTGACGTTGGGGTTCGTCGGCACACTGCTGGGCATCGCGGCGGGGCTCGGCGGCGCGCTGCTGTTGGCGCGTTCGATGGGCCAGGTCTACTCGACCACCGTGCCGTCGCTGTGCATCACGCCCAAGCCCTTTATCCTTGCCGCGATCCTTGGCCCCGGCGTGTCGCTCTTGGCGATGTTTGTTCCGGCCTGGATCGCCGGCCGCGTGTCGCCGCTGGAAGGCATGCGGTTCATCGCCCCGAAAGGCCGCCGCATCGTGTCGCCGGCCTATGTCCTCTTTGCGATTGTCGTGTTCCTGACCACCGGACTGGCGCTAGCCGGATGCATCGCCGGCTATCTGCCTGTCGGTTGGATCATCTTCTTGGGCGTGTTGTTCACCGTCGCATTCCTTGCGCTGGTGCCGATCATGCTCGGCGCGCTGGCCTGGATTGCGGCAACGGCGCTGTATCCGTTGCTCCGTACGGAGGGCCGTATCGCCCACCGGCAGATTCTCCGCCGCCGCGTGCGCACTACGCTGACCATCGGCATCCTGTACATTGCCGTCAGCATGGCCGTGAGCCAGGGAACCCTCATCCTCGACACCGTCAATGAGATTCACACTTGGATTGAAAAGACCCTCAAGGGCGACTTCTTCATCCGGATATTGACGCAGGACCAGGGCACGGGGGAATCGCCCAAAATGCCCGAGTCGCTGGTCAACGACCTCCGCGCGGTCGAAGGCGTGTCCAATGTCGATTCCGTCCGCTACATCAGCGGCTCGATCCACGTCCCCGGCAGCGAAAGCACACAACGGGTGATCGTCTTCGTCCGCGACTTTACCGACAAGGGGGTCTTGCCCCTGTTGATCAAGGACGGCGACGCCGCTACGCTCCGCCAACGCCTCTCCCAAGGTGAAATCGTGCTGGGCACCGTGTTGGCGCATCGCATCGGCGCGAAGGTGGGTGAGGAGATCACTTTGGAGACCCGCGAAGGCCCCAAACGGCTCCGCGTGGCCGCCACTACCGTGGCCTACATGGTCGGCGGCATGGTCGTCTACATGGAAGGCAACACCGCCCGGCGATTGCTCAACGCCGACGGCGTCGATATGTATATCGTCAATACCGCGCCCGGCATGCTCGGCTCCGTCGAAGCCAAGCTCCGACCCATCTGCGATCAGTCGGGCCTGATGCTGCATTCGTTCGCCGACCTCCGCCAACGAATCGACGACCTTACCCGCGGACTGATCGCCGGCCTGTGGGGATTGCTCGTGCTGGGGCTGATCGTCGGCGCCCTAGCCATTGCCAATACGTTGACAATGAACGTGCTGGAGCAAACTCGTGAACTGGCCTTGCTCCGCGTCGTGGCCATGACCCGCTGGCAGGTCCGCAAGACAATCTTCGCCCAGGCAATCATCATCGGCTGCATCGGGCTGGGGACGGGCGCGTTGGGCGGCATGATCGGAGCCTATGTGACGAACCTCAGCTCGGTGCCCCTGTTGGGCCATGCGCCGCAGTTCGCCCTGCACCCATCGCTGGTGGCCGTCTGCTTCGGGATCGGCATGCTGGTGATTCTGGCCGCGGCCTGGTTGCCGGCCGAGCGCGCCGCCCGGCTGAACCTGCTGATCGCCTTGCAGTATGAGTAGATGACCTAGAGACTAAGAACAAAGCTGTTTGTCGGGCCAATATATGTAAGCACCGCATGGGCAAGAAAGTCACGACCTAGTAGACACTGAATATTCTGCCCCTTTAGCGGGGCCTCAGTGAAAACAGAGTCGAAATTCACCGGCATCAAAAGACCGCCAGTAGGAAAAAACATTAGCCGCAACAAATATTGCATACACGGGACATTTTCGGAGGATGGCGTGTTTATCAATTGCGAACTGACGGGAAACACGCCCAGTTGTTGCGGAAGCCCGGATTGGATTACGCTATTAGACGCTCCTGTGTCGATCATCGCTGAAACAGAGATTGGCACAGGTACGGGTGAACCCGCCTTTTGCATGGCCTGAATCGCCATTGGATTCGGCCCAATTTGCACATCGATAATTGGTCCGATGGCCTGAAGGTTGGATACTTGAGTGGCTACGACAGGCATTTCATATTGCCAATAGACTGCTGACAAAATTGGCCGGACTATCCACAGCAGTTACCTGCTTGACCAGAAAGGGTACATTGCCAAATTTCACGTACCCGGCTTTCACACCATCGGTGAATGAATCGAAGAGGTCAACTATCCCATCATCCCGAATCAGAACAAACTTGCCTTCGGCGGTGCTGAGTAGGTTCGGCTTTTCTGCCTCGTATTTTGCCAGTTCTTTTTCAAGCACGGCACTACCCACAATCATTTTCCTTTGTGTAATTTTAGAAGCTGTCCGGCGGACCACCCCTACCCAGAATGATACGCCGCTGAGTTCACCAATGGAACGCCCAGCACCAATAGAACAGCCCCTATAGTACCATCATTCGACGCTTAGCAATAGTAGTTTGCACGGAATTCGCGCAAAATTAGTCAAACCGGGGGGGTTGGGCATCGCAAAAGCCAGAATACCAGGACACTTTGCCACTTGACGGCCCTTCCACCAATCGGCGGATCGCCTATAATCATGAGTCTATCTGCATCCAGCCAAATGATTATTGCAAAGTGGTACTGAACTATGCCTAAGATGAAAACCCACAAGGGAACCAAGAAGCGGTTCCGTTTGACGGCCACCGGAAAGGTCAAGCACCGCTGTGCCGGCACAAGCCACTTGGCCGCGAGCATGAGCGCCAAGCGCAAGCGCAACCTCCGCGGGACCACCGTCGTCAACAAGGTCGAGGCCCAGAAGATTCGCGACGCCCTGGGCCGCTACAGCTACTAACACGTCATCGAATCGCCGTTCGTTGGGGTGGCAGTTCAACTGCCACCCCAACAACGGCGTGTGCGATATGCCACAAGCGGGACGGGCAGGATAACGCTCCCAACGTCATGGGAGGGCCTGGCTCCCGCCAAGACCGGAAGGTTTGTTTCCATGAGAACCACCAAAGGTGCGGCCCGCACGAGGGCCAAAAATCGCCTCTTCAAGAAGGTGAAGGGATTTGTCGGCGGACGCGGACGCTTGTTGCGCACCGCCAAGGAGACATTGGTCCGGGCGGGCGTGTACGCCTTCCGCGACCGCCGCAACCGAAAACGCGATTTCCGCAAACTGTGGATCATCCGCATCAACGCCGCGGTCCACCTGCACGGGCTGCGCTACAGCGAGTTCATTGCCGGGCTGAAAAAGGCCAACATCGAGTTGGACCGGAAGATCCTGGCCGACATGGCCGTCGCCGATCCCGAGGGCTTCGAGAAGGTCGTCGAACTGGTCAAGCAGGCCAGCGCGAAGTAAGACAAAAAGGAAGTAGGAATGATGAATGGTGAATGATGAATGAAGGACGGAAGATCGGCCATTCATCATTCATCATTCATCATTCATCATTTCTCATGGCACTTGCTGAATTTCTGGCGGAACTCGATGCGTTGGCCCGCGAGGCCACGGCGGCTTTCGCCGCCGCCGGCGACGCCTCCGCGTTGGAAACCGCGCGAGTCCAGTTCCTCGGCGCCAAGAGCGGCCGGCTGAAGGCCGTGCAGAAGGGGCTTGGGCAGGTCGATAAGGCCGGCAAGCCCGCCGCCGGCAAGCGGTTCAACGAGGTGAAGCAGCAGATCGAATCGGCCCACGAGGCGGCCGTTCAGCGTTTGGCGCAAGCCGCCAGACCGGCGGCCGAGGCGCGGCGCTTCGACCCGACCGTGCCCGGCGTGCGTCCCCGCCTTGGCCATCTGCACCCGATCACGCAGACGATCGAGGAACTCAAGGAGATCATGGGCCGGCTGGGGTTCAGCGTGGCCGACGGGCCGGAGGTCGAGGACCCCTGGCACAATTTCGAGGCCCTGAACATCCCGCCGGAACACCCCGCCCGCGACCCGTTGGAAAACTTCTACTTGAGTCGAGAGTCGAGAGCCGAGAGTCGAGAGAAAGTGGCTCCGCTCTCGACTCTCGACTCTCGACCCTCGACCCTACTCTTGCGGAGCCAGACCAGCACGGTGCAGATTCGGGTGATGGAGCGGACGCCGCCGCCGGTGCGGATCATCTCGTGCGGGCGGGTGTATCGGCCCGATACGGCCGACGCCACCCACTACCCGATGTTCCACCAGATCGAGGGCCTGCTGATCGACCGCCGGGTGACGATGGCCGACCTGAAGAGCGTGTTGCGGCTGTTCGCCCGCAGCGCCTTCGCCGACGACGTCCACATCCGTTTCCGCCCGTCGTTCTTCCCCTTCACCGAGCCGAGCGTCGAGGTGGACATGAGTTGGCACGGCGGGTGGATCGAGATGGGCGGGGCGGGCATGGTCGATCCCAACGTGCTCCGCGCGGTGGGCTACGACCCGGAGCAATTCGCCGGCTTCGCCTTCGGCCTGGGCATCGAGCGTATCTGCGCCCGCCGCCACGGCGTAACCGACATTCGTGAGTTTTATAAAAACGACGTGAGATTCTTGCATCAGTTTTGAGAAGAGGGATTGGGGATTAGGGATTAGAATGAGCCGTCGTTTGGAACGGTGAACATGGTAACGAAGGCACATATTCTCCAGGAAATCAAACGAACCGCCGAAGCAAACGGCGGGGTGCCGCTCGGAATGCTACGGTTCGAGTCTGAGACCGGAGTCAAGCCATCTGATTGGAAGGGAAGGCATTGGGTTCGTTGGGGCGATGCCATCCGTGAAGCTGGCTACCTTCCCAACCAGCTTAAAGGACGGGCCGACATTGTGGCAGTCTTGGACAAGTATGCCGAGCTTGCACAAGAGTTGGGGCATCTTCCCGTAAAGGCTGAGATGCAACTTAAGCGGCGTAGCAATCGCACGTTCCCTAGCTACGACGCAGTTCGGCGGGTCGGCCCAAAGCTGGAACTCGTCGAACACCTTGCCAAGTATTGTCGAAGTCACGGTGTTTATGGCGACGTTGTTCACTTGTGCGAAGAATATGCCTCTCAGGCTCAGCAAGAATCCGTTGACGGGGCTGAGGATGGGAAAGAGGTAATTGGCTTTGTCTATCTCATCAAGTCAGGCCGGTTCTATAAGATCGGCAGAAGCAATGCGGCCGGCCGCAGAGAGTATGAGATTGCGATACAGCTTCCAGAAAAAGCCAAGAGGATTCACGTTATCCGAACGGATGATCCTAGCGGTATTGAGGCATATTGGCACAAACGGTTCGAGGCAAAGCGAAAGAACGGCGAATGGTTCGAGCTTAACGCAACAGAGGTTGCAGCGTTCAGACGACGCAAGTTCATGTGAGGCCGCTTTCCTAATCCCCAATCCCTAATTCCCAATCCCTTCCGATGCTTGTCTCCTGGAACTGGCTGAAGCAGTACGTGCCGTTGGACATGCCGCTGGAAGAGCTGCAGCGGCGGTTGATGATGGCCGGGCTGAACCACGAAGCGACTGCGGAGGTCGGCGGCGATCTGGCCATCGACTTGGAGGTGACCAGCAACCGGCCCGACTGCCTGGGGCATATTGGCGTAGCGAGGGAGATTGCCGTTCTGTGGGGGACCGAGTTGAAACTGCCGGCCGCGCAACCGGGGGCAGGTTTGCCCCCGGCTATTGGAGCTGATGCGGAAACTGTTCCAACAGTTGACCACCTGGTCAAGGTGCGGATCGACTGCCCCGATTTGTGCCTGCGTTACACCGCGCGGGTGATTCGCGGCGTCAAGATTGGCCCCAGCCCCAAGTGGATGACCCGGCGGCTGGAGACGGTCGGCCTGACGCCGATCAACAACGTGGTCGATATCAGCAACTACGTGTTGATGGAGTGCGGCCAGCCGCTGCACACGTTCGATTTCGGCAAGCTCAGGGAGAAAAGGGGACAGTCCCCATTTGTGCGAAGCACCCAAGGGGCCGTTCCGGCAAATGGGGACAGTCCCCTTTTCTCCGGGGTCGAGATTATTGTCCGCCGTCCGCTGCCCGGCGAAACCATCGAGGCGATCGACCACAAGACGTACCCGCTTGGCCCCGAAATGTGCATGATCTGCGACGCCGCCGACCCGGTGGCCATCGGCGGCGTGATGGGCGGGGCGCAAACGGAGATCTCCGCCGCCACGCGCGACGTGCTCGTCGAAGCCGCCGAGTTCGATCCGATCTCGATTCGCAACACGGCCCGGCAACTGAACCTGCACAGCGACTCGTCGTATCGCTTCGAGCGGCGAATCGACCCGGAGGGGTTGGATTGGGCCAGCCGCCGCTGCTGCGAGTTGATCCTGGAAATAGCCGGCGGCAAACTTGCCGCCGGAGTAATCGACGTGGGCCAGCCGCCGCCGAAGCGCGAGCCGATCGTGCTGCGGCTCTCGCAGTTGAAACGCATCCTGGGGATCGACGTGCCGGCCGAGCGGGTGCGGGGAATACTGCTGGCGTTGGGCAATACCGAGGGGTCAGGGGTCAGGGGTCAGGGGCCAGAGGAGAGGGGAGAGAGGAAAGAGGAGAGGAAAGAGAGGCGAGGGGACCAGGGTTCAGGTTCCGACATTCATCATTCATCATTCATCATTCATCATTCCGACGATCCCCGCACCCCGTCCCTCACCGTAATTCCGCCGAGTTGGCGGCGCGATTTGACCCGCGAGATCGACCTGATCGAGGAGGTCGCCCGCATTCACGGCTACGAAGAGATCCCCGAGGACGTGGGCGTGCCAATGGCGCCGTCAGCGCGGACGCGCTCGGATCGGGTGTTGGAAAAGATTCGCCGCGTGCTCAGCGCGGCCGGCTTCGACGAGGCGCTGACGCTCAGCGTGGTCGACGAAGTGGCCTCGGCGGCCATCAGCCCGTGGACCGATGCCGAGCCGTTGCGTAGCCAAATGCCGGTGATCCGCGGGGCGGACTGCCTCCGCCGCAGTCTGACGCCCAGCCTGCTGGCCGTGCGTCGGACGAACGAGGCGCTGGCCAACGCGGAGATCGAGTTGTTCGAGACGGCCCGCGTATACCTGCCTCGGCCCAAGGAATTGCCCCAAGAGGAGCCGATGCTCGGCATCACCAGCGGCCGCGACCAGGCGATCGTCAAGGGCGTGATCGAGGCGATTGCCGCCGAACTCAAAATTGCCGAACCGCTGGAAGCCGACGATGCGAGTCTCTCGATCCTGGATCCAACCGCGTCCTGCCGCCTGCGGTTTCGCGGCGAGATGCTCGGATACGTCGGCCGCCTGAGCGGCGACGCCCTGCGGCAGTTCGATCTTCGCGGGCCGACGACCGTGGCCGAGGTGCGGCTGTCGCCATTGATCGCGGCGGCCAACCTCGTGCCGCAATATGCCGCGCAATCGCCCTACCCGGCCGTCACTCGCGACGTAAACCTGGTGGTCGATGAGTCGATCCGTTGGGCCGACGTGGCGGAGAGCGTCCGCGAACAATCGCAGCCCTATTTCGAGGGCCTGCAATACCGCGACACCTACCGTGATCCCGAGCGGATTGGAGGGGACAAGAAGAGCCTGTTGTTCACGGTTTTGCTGCGCGGGAGCGAAGGCACGCTTACCAGCCAGCAGGCCGACGAGGTCCGCGACCGGATCGTCGCAGCCTGCCGGGCGAAACACGGGGCGGAGTTGCGAGCGTGAGGAAGGGGGCAGAGGTTAGTGCACGGCGATGGGACTTATAGGACCTATAAGTCCTATAAGTCCTATAAGTTCCATCACCATGTCCTGACCACCAACCACTGACCCCTCCCATGTCTTCCCTTTCTTTTCCTGAAGCCCTCAACCGCGGCATGCTGGTCTTCGACGGCGCCATGGGCACGGAGATCTACCGGCACCACGTGTTCACCAACCGCTGCTTCGACGAGCTTTGCCTGTCGGATCCGCAGTTGATCCGCCGCATTCACGCTGATTACCGCGACGCCGGGGCCGACGTGCTGACCACCAACACCTTCGGCGCCAATCGGGTAGCGCTGGCGAAGTTCGGCCTGGCCGAGAAACTCCGCGACATCGTGGGCGCCGGCGCTCGGCTGGCCCGCGAAGTGGCCGACGCCGCCGACCGCCCCGTGTACGTAGCCGGCTCGATTGGCCCGCTGCCGTCTCAGCCGCAATACGAGGCGCAGTTTGACGACATGGTCGTCGAGCAGGTCGAATCGTTGATGGAAGGCGGGGCCGACTTTGTGATCTTCGAGACCCAACCCAATCGCGCGGCCGTGGAGAGCTGCGTCCGGGCGATGCGCCGCCTGCCCGGCGTGCCGTTTGTGCTTTCCTTTGTGATCGTCAGCGCCGGCGAGACGGCGTCGGGCGAGTCGGTCGAACGGATAATGGCCCCGCTGCCGGCCGACTGCCCGCAGCCGGTGGCCTGGGGCCTCAACTGCGGCCTCGGTCCGGACGGCCTGTTGGGTCCGGTCGAGCAGGCCGTGCGTCTGACGCGGCTGCCGCTGATCGTGCAACCGAACGCCGGGATTCCCAGGGAGGTGGAGAACCGGCGGATTTATCTGTGCTCGCCCGAGTATCTGGCCGAGTACGCCAAGCGGTACGTGGGCCTGGGCGCGACGGCCGTGGGCGGCTGCTGCGGCACCACGCCCGACCATATCCGCGAGGTGGCCCTGGCAATCAAGCCGCTCAGCCGGGCGCGGACGGCCGTAGTCGTGGCGATGCCGGCGGCGGCCGAGCAGAAACCGCCCGCTCCGCTGGCCGAGAAGTCTCAATTGGGCGTCCGGCTGGCCAATCGCCAATGGATCGCCACCGTCGAGCTGGTGCCGCCTCGCGGCTACGATCTGCGATCGACGATCGAGAAGAGCAAGCTTCTGCGGCAGCGCGGCATCAACGCGATCAACATCCCAGACGGCCCCCGGGCGAGCTCGCGGCTCTCGTCGCTGATTACCGCCGAGCGGATTCTGCGCGAGGCGGACATCGAGCCGATCCTCCATTTCTGCTGCCGCGACCGGAACCTGATCGGCATGCAGGCCGATCTGCTGGCGTGCGCCGCCTGCGGCATCCACAACATCCTCTTCGTCACGGGCGACCCGCCCAAGCTGGGCGACTACCCGCACGCCACCGGCGTGTTCGACGCCGATTCGATCGGCATGGCGGCCGTGCAGCGGCGGCTGAACTGCGGCATCGACCTCGGCGGCCAGGCCATCGATCCGCCGACCTACGCGGTGATCGGCGTGGGGCTTGACCCCACGGCCCTCGATCGGAATCGCGAGTTGGACCGTTTTCGCCAGAAGGTCGAGGCGGGCGCCGAGTTCGCCATCACCCAGCCGGTATTCGATCCCGACACCCTGCTGCGATTTCTCGACGAAGTGCAACACTACGGCATCCCGATCATCGCCGGCGTCTGGCCGCTGGCCAGCTACCGCAACGCCCAGTTCATGCAGAACGAAGTGCCGGGCGTGGTGGTGCCCGATTGGGTTATGCAACGGATGGCGTCGGTCGAGAGCCGCGAGGGGCAGCTTGCCATGGGCGTTCAGATCGCCCGCGAGGCCGTGGCTCGGGTGCGCGACCGCGTGGCGGGCATTCAAGTCAGCGCCCCGTTTGGAAAAATCGAGACGGCGTGCGCGGTGATTGAGGGGTGAGTACAACTGTAGCCCCAACGAACTCCGCGATTTCGTCGTAGAGCGGATTTTAATCCGCTCAAACCCGTCTTCTACAGTTTGATTTTGTATCTATCATCCCTACAAGGGTTTACGACGACGTCAATGCGTCTTGGCACCATGCGCCCGTCAGCACAAGGGGGGGTAGCACCACTTACTCCTCGACTTTCTGTATGCTCATGGGAATCGCGACGCCCGCGGCGCGGAACACGGCGGCGGTCGTGGCGGCCAGGTCGCTGCGCAGCAAAAATCGCTTCTTTTGGTTCTCGACTTCGGTGTACTGCAAGGCTTCCAGATCGCGAAGCAACTCCGCCCATTCGAACTTGTCTCCCTGAGCCTCCAAGCGGTCTTGCCGTTCTTTCCGCAACAGCAACGCCAGAAAACTA
>Ga0315287_10000893_pt1 | contig 26651 bp, 30 predicted proteins | sample YL17G11_0_MG_FD_205037 | JGI IMG/M metagenome (GOLD analysis project Ga0315287, IMG submission 205037) | Sediment microbial communities from Yellowstone Lake, YNP, Wyoming, USA - YL17G11_0 | ecosystem: Environmental > Aquatic > Freshwater > Lake > Sediment | place: USA: Wyoming | collected... | reverse complement strand
TGCCCCAAGGGTGCCTCGGGCATGTACAACACCTACGACCCGTACCGCCTGAAGAAGCCTCTCAAGCGAACCAACCCCAAGAAGGGCCCGAACGAAGATCCGGGCTGGGTCGAGATCTCCTGGGAGGAGGCGTTCAACACCATCACCGTGCGTCTGGCCAAGATCCGAGCCGAGAACCCTTCCAAGCTGGTCTGGCAGCACGGCCAGGGCAAGTACCTGATCCAGGAACAGTTCTGCGAGGCCTTCACCAAGGCCTTTGGCACGCCGAACATGGTGCACCGCACGACAGCCTGCGAAGCCGCGCGCCATGTGGCCGATGAGCTCACCTGGGCCAGCGCCAATATCCTGCCCGACCTGAAGCACTCCAAGCTGCTGCTGAACTTCGGCGCCAACTACCATGAAGGCGAACAGGCCTCGCGCTGGCTCGACTGGCAGTCTGCAATGAGCCGCGAGCAGAACGCGATGAAGATCGTGGTCGTCGAGCCGCGCCTTTCCGGCGTGGCCGGCAAGGCCGACGAGTGGGTGCCGGTGCGGCCCGGCAAGGATGTGGTGATGCTGCTGGCCATGGCCAAGGTGCTGATCGACGCCAACACCATCGACGAGCCCTTCCTGGTCGAGTTCACCAATTCGCCGCAACTGGTCGATGCGGCCGGCATCATCGTCAAGGACAAGGACGGCAAGACGCCGCTGGTGTGGGACACGGCGACGAATTCGGCCAAGCCCTATGTGACCGGCGTGACGCCGGCACTCAAGGGCAGCTACACCGTCGATGGCAAGCCCGTGCGCACGGCCTTCACCGTGCTGTCCGACAGCCTGAAGGACATCACGCCCGAGTACGCCGAAGAAGTGGCGGGCGTGCCCGCCGCCACCACGGTGCGCCTGGCGCAACTGTTCGCCAAGGAGGCGCGCATCGGCGAGACCATCGAGATCGATGGTCAGAAGCTTCGCTACCGGCCGGCGGTGTTGTACTCGTTCCGCGGCCTGTCGGCCAAGGAATACGGCGTGCAGGGCTGGCGCACGGGCCTGATCCTGAACATGCTGGTGGGCTCCATCGACGCCGTTGGTGGCTTGATGCTGGTGGGCGGCGCGTATGCCCGGCCGCAGTACTTCGATGTCAGCGTCTGCGAGTACCCGCCCAAGCGGGCCGACCTCGCGCAGAGCGTCTTTTTCCCGTACTCCAACCACCACATCGCCCAGACGCCCAACCTCACGGTGCAAGACCCGGGCGCCTGGGGCCTGAGCTACACGCCCGAGATGCAGATCTTCTACGGCACCAACCGCGCGGTGTCGATTCCGAACTCGTGGCGGCAGTTCGAAGGCCTGTCCAAGACCTTCAACGTCGCCATCGACATCGTGATGAGCGAAACCTGCTGGTACTCCGACATCGTGCTGCCGGACAAGACTTACCTGGAGTCATGGCACTGGGCGCCGACCCGCGGCACGCCCGACACCGGCCACAGCGCCATCCGCCAGCCGATGACGAACCCCTTCAACCTGGAGTGGGACGCCTTCACCATCATGTGGGAGCTGATGAAGCGCCAGGGGCTGCGCGACAAGTTCGTCGAAGAGTGCAACAAGTCCTGGGGTCTGAAGGACGTGAAGTTCGCGACGGGCAGGGACTACACCCAGCGCGAAGGCGTGGAAGTAATCTGGGCCGACAAGACCAAGAAGGATTTCTCCGTGGCGATGGAGCAGGGCTTCGTCGGCAGCAAGAAGAACGCCAAGAGCAAGTACATGACCGGCGCCGAAGACAAGTTCAGAGGTCCGGGCAAGGCCAAGATCAAGCTCTACGCCGACCAGCTGATCGACAGCTACTACAAGGTCGAAGGCATCGTCAAGAAGAACAACCTGACCAAGATCGACCTGGCGCAGTACAAGATTGCCTACTCGCCGCTGCCCAACAAGGACCATGCGTTCCCGACGCCGCACCGCGAGGCCAAGGACTACCCGTTCTACGTCATCACGCACAAGCGGATGTACCGCAACCAGTCGGGCAACACGGTCAACAACGCCATCCTGAACCAGGCGCTGGGGCCAGACGCAGCGACCAACTACGTGCAGATGAACGTCACGGCCGCCGCGGCCGCGGGCATCAAGACCGGTGACACCGTCACGATCGAGACACGTGTGGGCAAGATCAACGGCACGGCCCAGGTCGTGCAGGGCATCCGGCCTGACACGATTGCAGTGTCTTACCACTACGGTCAGTGGAGCAAGGGCTACTCCCCCGCAGGACGAAAAGGGACGGCGATCAACCAGGTGCTGGAGTACCACCCGGATCTGATTTCCGGCCACAACTCGTTCAACGACACCAAGGCCAAGGTCTACAAGGCCTGACGGGAGGACGCCACCATGACCAAGCTTGTCCGACTCATCGACCAGAAGCGCTGCATGGGCTGCCGTGCCTGCATCGCCGCTTGCGCTGTCGAAAACCACTTCACGCCCGATGCACCGTGGAACACGATGATCGAGTACGAAGTGGGCACCTTCCCCAAGGTGAAGAAGATCTACAACACGATGAACTGCATGCACTGCGAGAACCCGTCGTGCAAGGCGGCGTGCGATTCGGTGGGCGCGATGGCGATCACCAAGAACGCCTTCGGCGTCGTGCTCATCGACTACGACAAGTGCATCGGCTGCGGCTACTGCGCCGCGGTGTGCCCGTACGGCGTGCCGCAACTCAACACCGAACTCGCGCCGCTGTACCCCGGCAAGCCCAAGCAAGGCGCCGAGAACATCGCCTACGCCGACCGCCACCCCACCCACCGCAAGAAGGCCAAGGTGGCCGAGAAGTGCACCTTCTGCGCCCACAAGCTCGACCAGGCCGTGGCCGACGGCAAGGTGGACCGCATCGGCAAGGACCAGGCCTACACGCCGAGTTGCGATCTCGTCTGCCCGACGCAGGCGCGCATGTTCGGCGACATCGACGATCCGAATTCGGATGTTGCCAAGCGCATCAAGGCTACCGGCGCCAAGCAGTTGAAGCCACAGTTCGGCAATGCGCCGCAGGTCTATTACGTGCTCGAAGAAGGAGCCAAGTCATGAAGCGCCTGACCCTGCTTGCCGCGCTCGTGTTGAGTCTTTCCGCCGGGTCGGTATTGGCCGCGGATGTGCCCGCCAAGAAGCCTGTTTCGGCCGCCACGAAGGCGGCGAAGGCCATGAAGCCCTCGCTCGGCGAGAAGGGGCGCCTGCACGCCGTGCACAAGGCCGAAGATGTCGAGTGCAAGGACTGTCACAGCAAGGACGATGTCGATCCGCTGTTCCTGCGTGCGGCGGAATCGCAGGGCAGCCAGGGGCCTGTCGACCGCGAGGGTTGCATGGTTTGCCACAAGAGCCCGAAGAAGCCGTCGTGGTACGTCGGCGTCAAGAAGTAGTCTCCAGTGAGCGACCGCGCGGACGAACGGGCCACCCTTGCAGCGCGGCGCAGCAGCACTTGGTGGCTGCTGTCGCGGCTGGTCACCGAAGCGCCAGACGTGGGTTGGCTGGACGAACTTGAAGGCGTGCTGGCCGCGGTCGATCCCGATCCGGACACGCCGCTCGGGCCGCAGTCCAGCGCATTGCTTGTCGCGCTGCGTTCGGCCCGTGCGCAGGAGGGCGGCGTGACCGCGTTGGCGGTGGATCGCACACGCCTGCTGGGCGGAATCCTGCAAAACGTTGCGATTCCCGCGCCCTACGAAACCGTCGCCCTCGGCGATGCGATGAACACGGCCCGCGTGCTGGACGTGATCGACGCCTATGCCGATGCCGGCTTCGGGGACCTGGCCCCCGAACTGGGACCACCGGATGCGTTGGGCACCGAATTGCGCTTCATGGCGCTGCTGTGCTACCGCGAAATGGAAGCGCACCGCGGCGACGATTGCGGCCTGGCCCCAGCCTGGCTCAAGCGCCAGCAACGCTTCATGGATGAACACCTGCTGGCCTGGGTTCCAGCGCATTGCGAGCGCCTTGCCGCGCAGGCTGCCACACCGTTTTATGCGGCGCTCGCCACGTTGCTCGGCCAGGCCTGCCGCATCGACCGCGATGACATCACCGCGTTGATGGAGCCGGCGCCCACCACCGCGACGCCGGAGCGCGCGTTGTGAGCGCCGGGCGCTGCATCGCGACGCTGACGCCACTGGCCCCCAACACCTCCGCGCTGCCCGACGCGGTGTTGTTCGAATCGCGCGGCGCGGTGCTGGTGATCGGTGACGATGCGGGCATTGCGCCGGTGGTCGAAGAAGTCGCGAAGCACCACCGCACCACGGTATTCGCACCCGGCATCGACGACGTTCGCTTCCCCGTCCGCGTGACCACGGTCGGCACCCGCGTTGCCGTGCTGCAGGGCCGCTTCGGCGCCTTCCGCGGGCAGGTGCGGGGCCCTGAGGGCATGAAGGACATCGGCGCGGCAAGTCCGAACCGTGACGGCCTGTTCGACCTCGTGCTCGACCTGGGTCGGCGACCACTCGTTGCGGCCGAGGTCGCGCCGCTCGGCTACTTCGCGCCCGGGCCCGACCCTGCGGCGCGTGCCGAGGCCATTCAGACGATGCGGACCTTGGTTGGGTTGTTCACCAAGCCGCGCTACTTCAACTACCAGGTCGAGTTGTGCGCACACGGAGCCAGCGGCCTGACCGGCTGCACGCGCTGCCTCGATGTCTGCTCCACCTCCGCCATCGCGTCGGCCGGCAGCCAGATCCGCGTCGACCCTTACCTTTGCCAGGGCTGCGCCACCTGCACGCTGGCCTGCCCCACCGGCGCGCTGAGCTTCCGGCTGCCGACACGCGACACTCTGCGGCGGCGGCTGGCAGACACCTTGCGGGACTCTTCGGCGCCGGCGCGACCGGTGCTGGTGGTGCATGCCCAGGCGCAGGCTGAGGCTGTGCGAGGTGCTGCCAGCGCGCACGCGGTGTTGACGCTGGTCGCCGACCCCCTGCCTGCGTTCGGCGAAGAGTTGTGGTTCGAAGCGTTCACGCTCGGCGCCCAGGCTGTAGTCCTGATCGACGACGATCGCCTGGCCCCGGCCTCGCGCGCACTCATCGCCGAGCGCGTCGCGCAGGCGTGCTTGCTGCTGCAGCCGTTTGGTTTGCCGGCGCATCGGGTCGGGTTCGTGCCGATCGGTGGGCTGACGTCCTGGCTGGATGATCTCGCTCCCAGCTCCGATACCCGGGCCGGAGACTTACCCGATGCGCGGTCGGCCGCAGCGCCGAGGGCAACCCCCGCCACCAAACGTCTGGCGCTGCTCGACGCGTTTGCTCGGCTGGGCAACGGTGGGGCCGCAGCCGCGTCGGCAGAGTTGCCCGCCGGCGCGTGCTTCGGTGAGGTCTTGGTCGATCGCAAGCGCTGCACGCTGTGCTTCGCCTGCGTTAACTTGTGCCCGACAGGGGCGCTTTCGTCCGATGACGGTGGCACGCCCCGGCTTCGCTTTGCCGAGGATGCCTGCGTGCAATGCGGTCTGTGCGAGCGGGGCTGCCCGGAGAAGGCGGTATCGCTGCATCCCCGTTTCAGGACGCAAGCCGACGCGCGCGGTGCCACGCGGGTGCTGAACGAAGACGAGTTGCTGGCCTGCACGACCTGCGGCACGCCGTTCATCAGCCGCAAGCTGCTGGCCTCCAGCTTCGAGCGCCTCAAAGGCCATCCGGTGCTGGCGCAGGGCGGGCGCGAGCGGCTGATGACTTGCACTGCCTGTCGGCAAATTGGACTGCTGCAGACCTGATTGACACGCTGCGGCAAAGCGGAGCGCTGGCCCTTTGTTCCCGAAACAACAGCAAGACGAACGCTTCGGCGCGTCAATCAGGCCGCCGCCTGCAAGGAGGCGATCAGTGGACAGCGCAAGTGACCGCGGGTCGAAGCGCAACGGTCCACCAGCGCGCTGAGCACGGTTTCCATGCGCTGCAGATCCGTCAGCCGCTGGCGCACATCGGCCAGCTTGCCCAAACCGATCTGGCGCGCCTGCGCGCAGCGCGTGCCATCTTCCAGTTGCAGCAGCTGGCCCACCTCGTCGAGCGTGAAGCCGATGCGCTGAGCCGCCTTGATGAAGCGCACCCGCGCGGCCTCGGTCGCGCCGTAGCGGCGGATGCTGCCCGGTGCGCGCGGCGGCTCGGGCAACAGGCCGCGGCGTTGGTAGAAACGGATCGACTCGACGTTGACGCCCGCCGCCTGCGCCAGGGCGCCGATGGTCATGTTGCCGGTGCTCATGAGGTCGATGGAAGATTTCGGCATATCGCTTGACTCCGTACCCAGGTACGGTCCGAAGCTTAGGCCATGGCGACCTTAGCCTCCCCATCCGACCCGAACTCCACGACGCTCGGCGCCCGCCTGGCATTACTGGCTGGCGGCGCGTCCGCGCTGCTGGCGTCGACCTGTTGCCTGGGGCCACTGGTCCTGCTGGCGCTCGGCTTCTCCGGCGCTTGGATCGGCAACCTGTCGGTGCTCGAACCCTATCGGCCCTGGTTCATTGGCGCTGCGCTCATTGCGCTGGGGCTGGCATGGCGCCGCATCTTGCGGCCCGCGGGCAGCTGCGCACCCGGGGCAGCCTGTGCGCTGCCCAGGGTCGGACGCGGCTACTGCTGGATGTTCGCCATCGTGGTGATGCTGGTGCTGGTCGCACTGGCGTTTCCGATCGTCGCGCCCCTCTTCTACTGAAAGGCGAGAGCCATGAACCAACTGCTTGTACTGGCCCTTTGCACGTCATTGATTGCGCCTGCGTGGGCGTCGACCAAAACGGTCACGCTGACGGTCCCCGGCATGGATTGCCCGGTCTGCCCGATCACGGTGAAGAAAGCGCTGACCCGCGTCGGCGGCGTCAGCCGCGCGGAGGTGAATTTCGACAAGCGCCAGGCGCACGTGACTTTCGACGATGCCAAGGTGAACGTGGAACAGCTGATGCGCGCCACCCGTGACGCGGGCTACCCGTCCACCCTTGTAACTGGAGCGAAATGACCACCGCCGTGCTCGACTCGACGCTGACCTGCCCGCACTGCGGCCTGGCCGCCACGGAACGCATGCCGACCGATGCCTGCCAGTGGTTCTACGAATGCCGGCAATGCCACGCCTTGCTCACGCCCAAGCCAGGCGACTGCTGCGTGTTTTGCTCCTATGGCACGGCGCCGTGTCCGCCGGTGCAGCAGCAAGCTGCCAGCGGCTGCTGCGGCTGACCTGCCAGACACCGGTGTCAGAAGTACACGCGCAGCGAAACCTCGAGCCGTCGGGCTGCCGCCTTCTCGCCGAATTCGCTGAGCGCCGCGCCGTGCAACAACACGGCGCGCGTGCGCAGCTCCACGTTCTGCCAGCCGGTGTAGACCAGCTCGGGTGTGAGTTGCCAGCTGCGATCATCGAGATTGGCGATGGCCGTGAGGGCGGGGTTGAAGTACAGCCAGTCGAACGGATCCTTGGCGCTGAGGCGCAAGTACGCGTAGCGCTGGCCCGGGTTGGTGCGCCCGTAACCCGATTGCGCAAGCGACACCGCCTGCGCCTGCATGGCCGCCGAGCCCGCTGGGCCGAAAGCCCTGTCGAGCTGGCGATAGAACACTTGCAGCTGTGCCGCGTCGAAGCCGGCCCCGTTGCGGTACAGCTCGGCCAGCCAGGTGACCTCGCCTTCGGTGATGTAGCGCGCGCCGAGCAACCAGCTGTCGAGGTTGGCGCGTTCGCTCGACGGCAAGCCGTCGCTGCCGAGCACGCGGCGGGTCGCGCCGATCGCCCGCGCCCATTCACCGTGCACCTCGAGCTGCGTGCCCAGGTTGCGCGAGAAGTCGATGCCCACGCGCTGCGGCCGGCTGCCCTTGGCCGCCCAGAGCAGGTCGATGTCGGTGTCCTCGTAGAGCAGGTAGAGCTTGGCGCCGGCGTTGACGTGTCCGGTGGCACCGTAGTCGCGATTGAGATCCGACGACACCGGCAGCAGCAGCGGCGTGAAGCCGACCGCGGCCAGCGGTCCGGGGCGGCTGCGCACCCAGTCGGCACTCGCCATCACGAATCCCTCACGCGAGGTCTGCGGGTCGTTCGCATCCTTCGGCCGCTCGAAGAAGGCCACCGGGCTCCACGCATAGCCCTTGCCCCAGCGCTGCACCTGCTTGCCGAGGTCGAACGACAGGCCCTCGGCCGGGCTGATGCGCAGGCCGCCTTCGAGCAAGGTACCGGTGCTGTTGGCTGCGTAGGCATCGCGTGCTGCGCTGCCGCTGGCGCGGGCGTAGGCAATCAAGACATCGCGTTTGAACTTGCCCGCCAGCTCGAAGCTGGCCGTGCCACGGTCTAGCGTCTCCCGCGCCGCCTGGCTGGAGAAGGTGAGCGGGAACAGGCTCGCGCCCGGGTGCAGCCTGAAGTGCTCGGCCTTGACCTCGACGAAGCCACTGACTTCGTAGGGCTTGGCTTCGATCTCGGCGAGATCGAAGTTGTAATCCGCGGCCCTTGTCATTGAAGGCGAGGCGCCGAGCGCCACCGCCAGCAGCGCGGCACCGAGGCCACGCCCCAGCGAGCCGAGCTTCACTTGCGCAACTCATCCAGCCGCGACATGAAGTTCAGTGTGAAGACCTCGTCGGGCACCTCGCGCTTCTTCACTGCGGCGTACAGCATCACCGACTTGTAGCCCTTGTACAGCGGGCTGTCGGTTTCCACGGTGGCCGGGCGGCGGACGCCGCCGCCGAAGTCCTTGATGTCCTTGAAGCGCAGCGTCTTCACCAGCAGGCCGCTGGCGGCATAAGCTTCGATAACCGTGGGCAGCACGGTCCTCTTGTCCACCGTGAGCTTCAGGCGGTCATAGGCCACGTTGCCCGTCTTCGCCTTCAGGTCCAGCAGGTAGGTGTCGCCCTGCTCGGTGGCCGCGGTGACCTCGTACTCCTCGGTGTAGTCCACGCGCAGGATATCGGCGTTGTTGAACACGCCGCCGGTCACGCTCTGCAGGCTGGTGATGCGCACCGGCTTGCCCACGTTGGGAATATAGAGCCACATGTTGTCGCCCTGGCGCAGCGTGCTGCGGCCCTTGTCGCTGGCCGGCTGCAGGAAAAGCGCGGCCACCTTGTCGCGGCCCTTCTTCACCGAGTAGAGGATGAACTCCTTGCGTTTGCCGTCGGGCTCTTCGTTGATGAGCTTGCGCGTCATCTCGTAGTTTTCGGGTTCGAGGTTGCGGTCCACCTTCTCGAGGATGGCCTTGCCGTCCAGCGCCAGCGCGGCGGCCGGGGCCAGCGCGCACATCAGGACGAAAGATCGAAGCAGTTTCATGGTGGGCCCTTCAAACATGGCGCAGGGCCTGGATCGGGTCCATGCGCGACGCACGCCAAGCCGGCTGCAGGCTGGCCAGTACCGCCATGCCCACCACCAGCAGCGCGACGGTAGCGATCTCCTGCAACGACAGCGTCGGCTGCAGCGTGATGATCTGGCGGCCGAAAGGAAACTGCAGCGGGTACACGTTGAGCAGCGCCACCACGCCCAGGCTCAGCCCCACGCCGACGGCTGCACCGATCAGGCCCAGCAGCAGCCCTTCGCCCACGTACAGGCCCAGGATGCGGCGCGGCGGCGTGCCGATAGCCGCCAGCGTGCCGATCTCGCGAATGCGTTCGTACACCGCCATCAGCATCACGTTCATCACGCTCACCAGCACGATGGCCACCAGCATGACGCGGATGAACAGGGTCATCAGGTCGATCATGCCGGCGATGTTGGCGAACGGGGACAACGCCTTCCAGCTGTGCAGTTCCAGCACCGGTTTGCCCTCCTTGTTGGTCAGCTTTTCCAGCCGGGAGGCGAGCGAGGCCTCCACCTTGGGCAGCGCACCCATGTCGTGCAGGCGGATGGCGACCTCCATCGCCTCGGGCTCGTCCATGCGCAGCAACTCGCGGGCATCATCGGTGTGCAGGTAGCCGTCGCGCCCGCCGGGGCCGGTGACCTGCTCCAGCACGCCACGCACGGTGAAGTTCTTGCCGTTGACCGAACCGTCGCGGTTGGTGGCCACCAGCACCACGGTGTCGCCGACCTTGACCTTCAGGCCCTTGGCGATGAGGTCGGGGATCAGCAATTGCCCCGGCGCCACCAGCGGGCCGGTCTTGTCGCCATCGATGATGCGGGTGCGCAAGCCCGGCGCAGCGGCCTCCTCGGCCTGCGGGTCCACGCCGTTGAGGCGGATGCTGGTGGTTTCGGTGTAGTTGCTGAACATCGCGCCCAGCTTCAGCCGCACCGACATTGCGGCAATGCCGGGCTCGGCCGCCAGTTCGGTCTTCACGCGCTCCAGCATCTTCGCGCCGATGTTCAGGTTGAGCGGCAGGTTGTCCACCGAGGCCACGTAGCCCTTGCGGTGTACCTGCAGGTGGCCCAGCATGCTGTCGGTGATCTGGCCGATCATGACGTTCTTGAACGAGCCGGCAGCGGAGACGAAGAGCAGCATCGCGACGACACCGATGGTGATCAGCCCGGCGGTGAGCCAGGTGCGCCGCTGGTAGCGCATGAGGTTGCGTGCCGACAGCTTGAGGGTGGCGATCATGCGCGCTGTTCCTGGTGGACGAGGCGCCCGTCTTCGAGCATGAAAGTGCGTTCAGCGGCCTCCATGATCTTGGGGTCGTGGGTGGAAAACACGAAGGTGGTGCCGAACTCGTCGCGCATCTGCTTCATCAATGCGATGACCTTGTGCGCGGTGTCGTGGTCGAGGTTGGCGGTCGGCTCGTCGGCCAGCACGAGTTGCGGCTCGGAGACCAGTGCGCGCGCGACTGCCACACGCTGCTTTTGCCCGCCGGAGAGTTCATCCGGCCGCTTGTGCGCCTGATCGGCCATGCCCACTGCGGCCAGCATCTTCATGACCTGGGCGCGGCGCTTCTCCGGCGGCCAGTTGCGCACCATCAGCAATGGGTACTCGACGTTCTCGTAGGCCGAGAGCACCGGCACCAGGTTGAACTCCTGGAACACGAAGCCCAGGTGCTCGCCGCGGAAGGCCGCCGCGGCGCTGCGATCGAGCTTGGCCACGTCGGCTCCCATCACCGTCAGGCTGCCGCTGGTGGGGTGGTCCAGGCAGCCGACCAAGTTGAGCAACGTCGATTTGCCGCTGCCCGAGGGCCCGACGAAGGCGACGAATTCGCGCGCGTCGATGCTCAGGCTCACATCGCGCAGCGCGGCGACTTCGACATCGCCCGTGCGGTAGATGCGGGAAATCGAACTGGCTTCGATCAATGACATGGGGTTCTCTGCTGAGGGAAATCGAGCGTCACGAACCGGCTCCAGAAGGTGAAGCGCGAGACGCGTCCATCACAAACGCGCCTTCACGACGGCTTCGACGTCTGCCGCCGACCACGCACCCTCCACGGCGGGCGGTGTGCCCGGTCCGGCAGGGAAACTGACGAACTCGACGGCACTGCCGTCGGCCCGGGTGTACCGATAGCGCCCGTCCACCAGGATGACGATGGGGATGTGGCCTTTGAGCCCGACCGCCTTCAGCCTTGCCTCGCCAGCCAGCGACTCCATGTCCATCTCGACGACGCGCAGTTTGCCGCCTTGCTGTGCGAGCCAGTCGCGCAGGGGTTTGAGGGCCGATTGCACGGGCGGGTGTGCGTAGGCGACGATCTCGACGACTGGTGGCGCCGCCCATGCGACGCCCAGTGTCAGCGTCAGGGTGGATGCGGCGGCAGCGGCCATACAGTGGCGGCGCGCCGAATTCAGAGTGTGGTTTCGCATGGCGTCATTGGCAGTTGTTGTGCAGCTTCCACTTCTCTTCGTGGCCGATGGCCTTGGCGAAGTCGGGCACCCTGCAGCGTTCCGCCTCGGCCGGGTCAGTGGGTGCCTGCGGTGCGGCTGCGGCATGAGCCTGGAGGGGTACCCCGCGCGGATCGTGGTTGGCGACCCAGAAGGCCGTGACACCCACCAACCCCGCGAATGCCACCAGCACGGCACCCTGCGCCAGCTTGACCCCTGAGCCGGGCGCGGGGCTGACATCGCACACCCCGCCGGGGCAGAGCTGCGCCTGCTCCTTGTTGAACAGGTTGTAGACCTTGCAACCGATGCAGATGCCGAAGGCGGTCTCGAAGAACAACAACACCAGACAGCTGGCGCAGACGATCAGGTTGATCGGCCCGATGACGTTGTTGATCACCACCAGGTACAGCATGGTCAACGCCAGCACGAAGCCGATCGCCCAGGCGAATCGCTTTTGCGGTGCGCCGACGTATTCGGGTTGCTGCTTGCGCACGAACCACTGCCCGATGACGAGACTGGGGGCGTAGCGGGGATTGACGAAGATCCGGATCGTGAAGTCGATCAGGAAGGCCACCACGAACACCCGTGTGGGCTGGAAGTTGCCGGTGAGCCAGGCGTTCATGAAGGAGACGATGGCAAAGAAGAAAACGATGCCGGCCGCAGCCCGCACGGCGCGCTCGTTCAGCACCGGGACGGCATAACCGTCGATGCGCTCGCCGAAGGTGAACAGGGTTGCCATGGCTCGGTGTGTCTCGTTGTGCAGGGCGATGCCGCGCGCCGCGTCCCGGTGCCGAAATTGGCACCCGGATGCGGTATCGATCAATGCGTGTGATCTGACGCAGCAGGTGCCCGGTTGCCTTGACCCATGCCCATGCCCATGCCCATGCCCATGCCCATGCCCATGCCCATGCCCATGCCCATGCCCATGCCCATGCCGGGCCCGCGCGGACCCATGGCCATGCGGGTCATCATGCCGCGGCGCATCGCCAGCATGCCGTCTTGTGCCAGTTCGGTCACCTCGCCGGCATGTTCTTGCAGGGCTGCCACCACCTTGGCGTCGGCCGAGGTCTGGGTGACGACGGCGCCCTTTTCGGTCATCTCGACCTTCGAGACGATCCGGTCCCGGTTCTCGAAGAGGATCGGCAAGGTGGCGCTGAAGATGTTGAATTCACGCCCGTCTTGCAGCCGCTGCGACATGCTGGCCACGTGGGCCTTGAGCGCCTGGGCGACCTGTGGATCATCGGATTCGGTGACGGTGCGGATACCGTCGGGCAGCTTCGTCACCGAACGATGGATCTTGGTGTTGTTGAACAGCAGATCGTGGACCAGGCCCATGTCGGCGGCCGAACCCGTGTCCTGCTGGGTCAGCATCGCCGTCGGCCCGGCCATCGGGCCCGGGCCACCCATCGCTCCGGCGTGGTCCATGCGGTGCATCGGGCCGTGGCCCGCACCAAATGGCTGGCCCAGCGCCGCAGCCATGGCCAAGCCCAAGCTCAGCGTGGCGACGATGCCGGCAGTGACCTTGAGAGAACGTTTCATGGTGAATCTCCAGTAAGAACCAAGGAATCGACCTCCCGCGTTGGAGGGCATTGAATGGGCCGCTCGAAATACATCCGGCCATGGCATGCATTTAACGCACCGAGCGGTTGCCCGCTGCTTGCTGGCGACTGCCGAATTGCATCGCCAGCCTGCCAACGGTGCGCATGCAACACTGCGATACAAAACCACCCGCCCACGAGCATGGCGCTCGGCGACGCTCTTGACATGGACACCAAGGACCGCATCCTGATCGTCGATGACGACCCCGAAATCCGCCAGCTGCTGGTGGACTATCTGGTGCGCAACGGCCTGGACGCGGTGCCGGCGCGCAACGGCCGCGAGATGGGGCAGATGCTAGAGCGCCATGCCGTCGACTTGGTGGTGCTGGACCTGATGCTGCCCGACACCGACGGCCTGGTGCTATGCCGCGACCTGCGCGCCAAGTCCAGTATTCCGGTGCTGATGCTCACCGCCCGTGGCGAAGAAGCCGACCGCATCCTGGGCATCGAGATGGGCGCCGACGACTACTTGGTCAAGCCCTTCAGCCCGCGTGAACTGCTGGCGCGCATCAAAGGCATCCTGCGGCGAACGCGCGCGTTGCCGCCCAACCTGAAGGCGGACACCCAGCGTTGCCTGCTCTTCGCCGGCCGCAGGCTCGACACCGCCACCCGCGTGCTCACAGGCCTGGACGGCGTGGCGACGCCACTGTCAGGCGCCGAGTACCGATTGCTGCGCATCCTGCTCGACCACCCGAACCGGGTGCTGAACCGCGACCAGCTGGTCGAACTCATCCACGGCCGCGAGGCCGAACCCTACGACCGAGCGATCGACGTGCAGATCAGCCGCCTGCGCCAACGGCTGCAGGACGACGGACGCGAGTCCGGGCTCATCAAGACCGTTCGCGGCGAAGGCTACGTGCTGGCTGCCGCGGTAGAGGGCAGACCGTCATGCGATTGAACCTGTCCACCTGGTTGCCGGAGTCGCTGTTCGGCCGCATGACGCTGATCCTGGTGCTCGGCTTGCTGGCCGCGCAGATTGCGATGCTGTTCCTGAACATGCAGGAGCGCGCCGGCCTGCTGGTGGCCGGGCAAGGTCACCCGGGCATGATGGGCGCGGGTGCGCTGCCGCTGCGCTTCCTGTGGCACCTGGCCTTGACGCTGGGGGTTGTGATCGGCGTCTCGCTGATCGCGGTGCGGTGGGTGACCCGGCCCCTGCAGCAGATGGCCGTGGCGGCCAATGCCTTTGCGCACGATCTGGATGCCGCAGCGCTCGATGTGACCGGGCCGGCCGAGGTACGCCACGCCGCCGAGGCCTTCAACTTCATGCAGGCACGCCTGCGCCAATTGGTGGTCGAGCGCGGGCGCGCATTGGCCGCGGTATCGCACGACCTGCGCACGCCGTTGACCCGCATGCGGCTGCGCACCGAACTGATCGACGACACGGCGCTGGCCGACAAGCTCAATGCCGACATCGACACCATGCGCTCGATGGTGGATGGCGTGCTGGCCTATCTGCGCGGGCTGGAGGACGCCGAGCCTCTGCAGGCCATCAACATCGAAGCCCTGTTGCACAGCATCGTCGACGACGAACGCTCGCTGGGCCGCCCGGTCGAGGTCATGGAACGAATCCATGGGACGGCACCGCCGGCCCCCTATGCCGGCAAGCTGTCCATCCTGCGGCGCGCAATTTCCAATCTGATCGACAACGCCGTGGCGCATGGTGACGCGGTGACGGTGCGACTCGACGACTCGCCGGCTGAACTGCGCATCGTGGTCGAGGACGACGGCCCGGGAATCCCCGAGGCCGACCTGGTGCGCGCGACCGAACCCTTCGTCCGGCTCGACCCGTCGCGCAGCCTCGAGTCCGGTGGCGTCGGGTTGGGTTTGGCGATCGTGCGCGACGCTGCGGCCTACCACGGCGGGCGTCTGATCCTGGAGAACCGCGAGGCGGGCGGCCTGCGCGCGAGCCTCGTGCTGCCGCGATCCCCGGTATCTCGCACCTGACGGACGAGCGGCCGGGATCGGTGTCTCAGTGCTCGTAGCCCGAGCACGGAATGCAGACATGCTTCTCGCCGACCACGCGCAGGTACGCACGCGCGGTGAGTTCATGGCAGGCGGCGCACGGCACGAAGCCCATGATCTCGGGCTCCCATTCGCGTTCGAACTGAAAGATCTCGCCGATGCTCAGCACATCCGACTCCGGCGCATTCCAGATCATGTCCACGACCTCCAGCTGCTCCGCTTCGGGGATGGCATCCGGGTCGATGCCCTGGCCCCGCTTCAGCATGAAGGCCGACTCGCCAATGCGCTTTTGCAGGGTCGGCTTGTAGCTGACTCGAAGGGCACGGTTGGTCGCACGCTCGATGAGCGTGACGGCCAACTTGCCAAAGGGGGTCTTGTCCATGTTGCCTTTGCCGAAGGTGCAGCCGGTGGCGTACTGCACGCCGTCCCCGAAGCACATCCCGCCGTGGTCGGCACCGATCTCGACGAAGGCGTGCAACTGGCGCCCGCCCGAGCGGCGCACATTCAACTCGCGCAGCGCTGCCAGGCCGGCACGCACGCCGGCCACGCTGGCCCAGCAGCGGTGACCGTGGAAGTCGAGGGCATTCAGCAGGGTTTGGCGATCGTTGCTCATGGTGTCACTCCAGGTTGGTTTCGGTTGGGTGAAAAAGGTTGAAACAGTTCAGGCACGGGCCTCGCCTCAGAGCAGGCCCCAGGCAGTCTTGACGGCCACGGCGATCAGCACGATGGCGATGATTCGCTTCAGTTGCTCGGCGCGGAGTTTTTCGCTCGCCAGCCAAGCGCCGAGTGCCGCTCCCGCTGCGCTAGCGACCGCCGTCGAGACCAGTAGCCCCGTGCCTATCTGGGCCACCGTGACATGGGCCAGGAAGCCAGCCAAGGACGCGAACAGCACCACGAACGAGGCGCTGGCAGCAGCACGCTTGGGCTCCAGGCCTGAGACAACCAGCGCGGGGACGATGATGTTGCCGCCGCCCACGCCGAGCAGGCCACCGACGAAGCCGGCCGCGGCACCGACGGGCAAGCCCAGGGCCAGCGCCGCCGCGGTCGAGCCCTGCGCAGGCCGAGTTCTGGGTCGGTACCACAGCATCATCGTGCTCGCAAAGATCAGGAAGGCGACGAACAGCCACAGCAGCAGCGAGCGGTCGAGGTGCTGTGCCAGCCGCACGCCGAACGGCGACGCGATCACCGCCAGCGCCAACATGGGCAGTACCAGCGGCCACACCACGAGCCGCTTGCGGACGAAGGTGACCGAGGCCACGGTCATGGCCACGGCGTTGAGCAGCAGGGCGGTCGCCATCGCGGTGTGCAGTTCCACGCCCAGGGCCAGGAACACCGGGATCAGCACGACGGCGGCGCCGACGCCAGCCATCGACATCACGGTGGTCAGCACGAACGTCAGCACCGCCGCAAGAGCGATCATGGTGGGCTTGCCTCATCGCTCCCAGTGCCGGCTCGACGGGCGCGGCACATCATCTCGATGGCCAGCGCGCTGCCAGCGGCATCACCGCGGGCGGCCGGGGTCCGCAATGAAAACGTCAGGCGGTCCGGACGCGAACTCGACAGCGCCAGGAGTTCACACATGGCGTATCACGTGGCCCGCGTCGTGCTGCCGCCCAGGCTCTCGCAGGCTCGGCGCAGCCGCTGCTCCGCCGCCTCAGCCACGATTTTCACCTCAGGCTTGCCGACCAGGTTGACCATGATCTGCGGGTCGAGGAAACCGACCACCACGCGATCCGGCGCTTCCTCGCGCACGATCACGTTGCACGGCAGCAGCAGGCCGATGTCGGGCACGGCCTGCAGGGCCTGGTGCGCCAGCGGCGGGTTGCAGGCGCCCAGGATGCGGTAGGGCGGCATGTCCGCGCCGAGCTTCTCCTTCATCGCGTGCTGCACGTCGATGTCGCTGAGCACGCCGAAGCCTTCGGCTTTCAGTGCGGCGATGGTCTTGGCTAGGGCTTGGTCGAACGATGTGCCGATGAGCGTGGTGGTGAATCCGTACATGGGGAACCTCGGTGGTGGATTGGCGGAGTTCAGGTGCGAACCGTGCTGAATCGCGCGTCTTCGATCTTGGGCGCTTTGGGCACTGCGCAGGACGCGTTGAAAGGCGCACGCATGACCTGGATCGTCACGTGCTCGATGTCGAAGCGGTCGTGAAGCTGTCGGGTCGCATCTGCCAGAAACACATCGTCGGCATGGCCTTCGGGCATTACGAGGTGGGCGGTCATCGCGATTTCCGACGTGCCCATGGCCCAGACGTGCAGGTCGTGCACGCGCTCGACACCAGGCAAGGCTTCCAGCAGGGCCTGCACCGCGCCCAGGTCCACGCCATCGGGTACGCCGTCAAACAGCAGGTGCAGCGACTGCCTGAACAAGTTCCAGGTGCCGACCACGATGACGGCGGCGATGGCGAGACTGACCACCGGGTCGAGCCAGGCCCAGCCGAACCACAGGGCCAGGCCGCCGGCCACCACCACGCCGGCAGAAACCAGCGCGTCGGCCGCCATGTGCAGGAAAGCGCCGCGGATGTTGAGGTCGCTCGCGCGGCCGCGCATGAACAGCAATGCGGTGGCGGTATTGACCACGATGCCGATACCGGCCACGACCATGATCGTGACGCCCTCGATGGGCTCGGGTGACTGCAGCCGATGCAACGCTTCCCAGGCCAGCGACCCCATCGCCACCAGAAGCAACATTGCATTGATGAAGGCCGCCAGGATGCTGGCGCGCTTCCAGCCATAGGTGTGGCGCGCATCGGGTTGCAGCCGCCCGGCCAGCACGCCGCCCCAAGCCAGCACCAGGCCGATCACGTCGCTCAGGTTGTGCCCGGCGTCGGCCAATAGCGCCAGCGAGTTGACCTTCCAGCCGTAGAAGGCCTCGATGGCGACGAAGGCTGCATTCAGCGCGATGCCGATGGCGAACGCGCGACTGAAGCTGGCAGGCGCGTGGCTGGGATCGTGTCCCGCGCTCATCAGGTGGCCTTCAGCCTGTGAGCCATTGCTCGACCTTGGTTCGACTGGGAATGCCACCGGCATGCACCACCTTGCCATCGATCACCACGCCCGGCGTGGACATGACGCCGTAGCCCATGATGTCGCGCAACTCCTCGACCTTGCTCAGCGTCACGGGAACGCCCTTGGATTGGGCGACCTGTTCGATCAGCGCGATGGTGTTCTTGCAGTTGGCACAACCGCTGCCGAGTACCTTGATGTCCATGGTCTTCTCCAGGAGTCGATGAGGGGTGGCAGTGCAGTCAAAGCACCGCGTTGAAAACGTAGCCGACGATCAGAATGCCGGCGGCGACGACACCGGCAAAGGTGGCGATCAGCCGCACCTTCAACACCTTGCGCAGGATGATCATCTCGGGCAGCGAGAGCGCGATCACGCTCATCATGAAAGCCAGCACGGTGCCCAGCGCCGCGCCCTTGGCCAACAGGGCCTGCACGATAGGGATGATGCCCGCTGCGTTGCTGTACATCGGCACGCCGATCAGCACTGCCAGCGGCACCGACCACCAGGCGTCCTTGCCCATGAACGATGCCATGAAGTCCTCGGGCACCCAGCCGTGGATGGCGGCGCCAATGGCGATGCCGGCCAGGATGTAGGGCCAGACCTTGCCGACAATCTCGCGCACGCTGGCAAAACCACCTTCGATGCGCTCTGCCAACGTGAACGCGTCACCGCCGGCTGTGGCCTGCACGCGTGGCATGTCGCGCACCCAGTCTTCCAGGTACGCCTCCATCTTCAGGCGGCCGATGACCCAGCCGGCCACGATGGCCACGGTGAGCCCCAGACCCATGTACAGCAGCGCGATCTCCCAGCCGAACAGCCCGAACAGCAGCGCCAGCGCCACCTCGTTGACCATCGGTGCGGAGATCAGGAACGAGAAGGTCACGCCCAGCGGCACACCGGCCTGCACGAAGCCGATGAACAGCGGCACCGCGGAGCACGAGCAGAACGGCGTGACGATGCCCAGGCTGGCCGCCATGACGTTGGCCACACCTTCGGTCTTGCCGGCCAGCAAAGCGCGGGTGCGTTCCGGCGTGAAGTACGAATTCACCATGCCCATCACGAACACCACCAGCGTGAGCAGCAGCAGCACCTTGGGCGTGTCGTAGAGGAAGAACTGCAGCGCACCGCCGAGGTGGCTGCCGCGATCCACCGGCAGCGCGGCCACCAGCGCCTCGGAAGCGGGGGCCAGCGCCTGATAGAGCGCCCACCAGAGCGCGGCCGCCACGAACAGAAAAAGCCTCGGGTATTGCCGGGGCATCCGAAGGGTGCGTTGAGAAAGCGTCAGCGTGCTCATCTTTGGGTGTCTCCGCCATGGAGACGAAGACACCCACCAAAGGATGCAGGACCACGGCGCACCGCGGTTGATGCGAATCAATCAGCGGGCTGGCCGCGGTACGTGGCCGCCCACGCTGCCGTCGGGCTCGAAGCGCACCTGGCAGGTGGTTGTCATCTGGTTGCGCAGGCGCAGCCGCGCGCGCAGCAGGCGCGACTTGGTGGCGGGCAGGCTCAGGCCGTTCGCCTCTGCGAAGGCCCGCAGCGTCTGACCCTGCAGGTCGCAGGCGCGCAGGACGGCGGTGTCCGCGGCCGGCAATTCACCAAGGACGCGGGTGAGACAGTCTGCAAGGGCATCGACCGGCGCCTGGGGCTCAGCGGCGAGCGCAGCGGACTCCACCAGGCCGTCGGCCAAGGGCTCGGTCGGACGGGCCATGCGCTGGCGATCGACAAGCGCATTGCGTGCCACCTGGAACAGCCAAGCGCGCGGATTGTCGAGCGAGCAGAAGCCCCGGCCCTGGCGCATGGCCTTGATGAAGACGTCCTGCATCACGTCGTCTGCGGCATCGGAGTCCGCCAGGCGGTGTCGCAGGTAGCCCCGCAACTCGCCTTCGTGGGCTTCCCAGGCCGCGGCCACGCAGGCGAAAGATCCGGCGTCGCCGTGCTCGGACCGCTGCAGTGGTGGCGTCACAGGCGTTCTCGTTGGGGTCAGCTGCGCCCGATCTCGACCAGCGCGGCCTGCAGTGCGCTGCGATCCATGGTTTCCAACGGCAAGGCCAGCAGCTGCAGCATGCGGTAGCCGATGGCCTGGCGCGTCAGCTCGAACGCGCGCCGCTTACCCTCGTCGCCGCCCTCGGCATTCGACGGATCGGGATAGCCCCAGTGCACCTTGACGGGCTGGCCACCCCTTTCGCCTCTTGCGCCAAAGAACACAGGGCAGGTTTCCGCAGCGGCGCTGTCGCACACCGTGATCACGATCGACAGCGGCGGCGCGCCGTCGGTGCTGAACTCGTCCCAGCTCTTGCTGCGGTAGGCGGCGGTGTCGATGCCAGCGTTTTTCAGCACCTCAATCGCGAAGGGATTGAGGCGACCGCTCGGCGCGCTGCCGGCACTGTGCGCCTTGACATCGCGGCCGAGCTTCTTCGCCCAGTGGTTGAGCATGCCTTCGCCAAGAACGCTGCGGGCTGAGTTGTGCGTGCACAGGATCAGGACGTGGGCGGTCATCGACTCAAACCCCGATCTTGCCGATCTGGTCGATCTCGCGCTGCAGCGACAGGCCGGCGAGCGATCTCAGCGGCAGGGCCAGCATCAGTTCGATGCGCCGCTTGAGAACGACACCAGCATCCATGAAGGCCTTGGCCTTCTGCTCGTCGGTTCCCTCGACCGCAGCAGGGTCGGGCACGCCCCAATGCGCCGTCATTGGCTGACCGGGCCATACCGGGCAAACCTCACCGGCCGCCTTGTCGCAGACCGTGAAGACAAAATCGAGTGCGGGTGCATCTGGTCGGGCGAACTCGTCCCAGTTCTTGCTGCGGAAGCCATCCACCGGAATTCGCAGCTGCTTCAGCGTCGAGAGTGCAAAGGGGTTAACCGTGCCGTTCGCGTGGCTGCCTGCAGAGAACGCCTGGAAGCGGCCGTGGGCCAGGCTCGTCATCAGGCCTTCGGCCAGGATCGAGCGCGCCGAATTGCCGGTGCAGATGAACAGGACGTTGTAGACCTTGTCGTTCACGGCTCACCTCAGCAGCACGAAGTGGAGGACTTGATTGCGATGCCGACCGGCTTGCCACGTGTCGTTGGCGTGCAGCAGGCCGCTGGCTCGCCGGCGGCTGACGTCGCCGTCGCAGCGGGAGCGCAACAGGCCGATTGCGTGCTCACAGGGGCGGGTGCTTCGTTGAACACTGGGATGTTGCCGAGCGTGTGGAAGTGCTCCCATGCAATGCCCTGTGGATCGGTCACCCAGTGCTTCTCGCTGCGCGCGTAGCAGCAGGTGGTCTCGCCCTCGTCGAGCAAGGCCATGTCGGCCGCCTCGGCTCGGGCCTTCAACGTCGCCAGTTCGGCGGCATCGTCGGTCTGGATGCCGAGGTGGTCGATGCCCGGCTGCGCGCCGCGTGTGGAAATGGCGAAATTGACCGGTGGATCTTCGAGCATCCATTTGGCGTAGTCGCCTTCGCGGCGCGCCGGTTCGGTGGCGAACAGCTTGGAATAGAAGCCGATGCTCTGGGCGAGGTCATCGACATGCAGGTGGACATGGAAGCGCTTCATGGGGGTCTCCGATTCAACAAGTGGCGCGGCCGGTCGTGGCCGCGATGTCGCAGGCCGCTCCGTGGCAGCAATGGGCAGTGAGATAGCTCAGCAGCGCATCCATCTGCTTGATGGACGGCCGGTAAATGAGGTTGCGTCCATCGCGCTCCTGCGAAACCAGGCGCGCGTGCATCAGCTCCTTCAGGTGGAACGACAGCGTGGAGGCGGGCACGTCCAGCGTGGCGGACAGCGCGCCCGGCGTCATGCCCTGCGGGCCAGCACCGACGAGCGCGCGAAAGATGCGCAGGCGCATGCCCTGGGCCAGGGCGGCAAGCGAAACCACAGCAGCTTTCTCGTTCATGTTGATCCCTCAAGCACGCGCCGCCGACGGGGCGGCAGAGGAAACGAAGAACTTCTTCTGGAACCAGAGCGCGACGTTGACCAGGCCGATCATCACCGGCACTTCGACGAGCGGTCCGATGACCGCCGCGAACGCCGGCCCAGAGTTGATGCCGTAGACCGCGATGGCCACGGCGATGGCCAACTCGAAGTTATTGCTGGCGGCCGTGAACGACAGCGTGACGCTCTTTTCGTAGTTCGCCCCCAGGCGCTTGCTCATGAAGAACGAGAAGACAAACATCAACAAGAAGTAGATCAGCAAGGGAACGGCAATGCGCACGACGTCCAGTGGGATGCTGATGATCAGCTTGCCCTTCAGGCTGAACATCACCACGATGGTGAAGAGCAATGCGATCAGCGTGATAGGGCCGATCTTCGGCACGAAACGGGTGTGGTACCAGTCCTTGGACACGAAGCGCAGCATGACCACACGGGTCAGTACACCGGCAATGCAGGGGATGCCCAGGTAGATGAAGACGCTCTCGGCGATCTGCCCGATGGAGATGTCGACCACCGAGCCGGCCAGGCCGAACATCGGCGGCAGCACGGTAATGAAGAACCAGGCATAGACGCTAAAGAACAGCACCTGGAAGATCGAATTGAAGGCCACCAAGCCCGCGGCGTATTCAGTCGAGCCCTTAGCGAGTTCGTTCCAGACAATCACCATGGCGATGCAGCGGGCCAGGCCGATCATGATCAGGCCGACCATGAACTCAGGCTTGTCGTGCAGGAAGATCACCGCCAGCGCGAACATCAGGATCGGGCCGACGATCCAGTTCTGCACCAGCGACAGGCCGAGCACCTTCTTGTCGCGGAACACGTCAGGCAGTTCCTCGTAGCGCACCTTGGCAAAGGGCGGGTACATCATCAGGATCAGACCGACCGCGATCGGGACGTTGGTCGTTCCGACCTGGAAGCGGTTGATGAAGGCCTCGACGCCGGGCACGAAGTAGCCTAGACCGACGCCCAGTGCCATCGCCGCGAAGATCCACACCGTCAGGTACCGGTCGAGGAACGACAGTTTCTTGGCCACGGCACTCATCGCATACGTCCGATCAGATATTCGCTCACGGCCACTTCCAGTTTGTTTCCTGCGCTACGTCAGCGCGATGTTGCAGGGATCCCGTCAACATGCGTCACAACGACAAGCAATCCACCACGCTCCGCAGACAAGCGTTGGCAAGCCCTTCAATACATTCGACAATTCTACTGTAATAGAAGGATGTGAGCATGTCAACTTATCTCGCTCGCACCGAAGGCGCTCCGGTCGTGCGCGGCGACGATCACGCGTTCACTTTGCCTTGCCTGCAGGGCGCCAGGGCCCGTTGATTCAATACCGAGAAGCGTTCGATGCAGATTCATGGCCTCAGTGCTGAACAGTCACTCGCGAGCCTGAAAACCACGACCGCCGGTCTGGCTGCGGCCGAGGCCGTACGTCGCCTGGCCGAGTTCGGGCCGAATCATGTCGAGGAAGTGGGCCGCGAGCCGGTACTGCTCAGCTTCGCCCGCGAATTCACGCACTTCTTCGCGGTCATCCTGTGGATCGGCGCCGCGCTGGCCTTTCTCGCCGACCACTTCGATCCGGGCCAGGGCATGGCTCGCCTCGGCGTGGCCATCGTCGGCGTCGTTCTCGTCAACGGCGTATTTTCCTTCTGGCAGGAATACAAGGCCGAACGGGCGGTGGCTGCGCTGCGGCAGTTGTTGCCGCAGATGGTGCAGGCGCTGCGGGGCGGCGAGATCGCCGAAGTGCTGGCCATCGACTTGGTGCCTGGCGATATCGTGCTGCTGGAAGAAGGCAATGCCGTTCCCGCCGACTGCCGGCTGATCGAGGCGTTCGGGTTGCGCGTGAACACCGCGACGGTCACCGGTGAATCGCTGCCCAAGGCGCGCAACACCGAGCCCAGCGCCGAGGACTCGCCGCTCTATGCCAAGAACGTCGTGCTGGCCGGCACATCGGTCGTCTCGGGCCAGGCCCGCGCGGTGGTCTACGCCACCGGCATGCGCACCGAGTTCGGCAGGATCGCCCATCTAACGCAAACGGCCGGCAAGGATGCGTCACCGCTGCAGCGCGAAATCGCGCGCCTTTCGCGCATCGTCGCTGCGCTCGCCACGGGCATGGGCGTGGCGCTGTTCTTCGTTGGTCAGGCCATGGGCTTGCCAACCTGGGAGAACCTGCTGTTTGCCATCGGCATCATCGTCGCCAATGTTCCGGAAGGCCTGCTGCCGACGGTCACGCTCTCCCTGGCCATGGCCACACAGCGCATGGCCAAGCGCAATGCCCTGGTTCGTCACCTGCCTGCAGTCGAGGCGCTGGGGTCCACAACAACGATCTGCTGCGACAAGACCGGCACACTGACGCAGAACCGCATGTCGGTACAGCGCCTGTGGCTGGGCGGCGGTTTTCTTGACTTTGGCGACCTTGCAGCGCAACCACGCCTGACGGCGGACAACCGTCAACTCTTCATCAATGCTGCGCTCTGCCACGGCCTGAGGGAAATGGACGAAAACGGCCAGCACAAGCTGTTGGGCGACCCGATGGAAGTGGCGTTGGTCGGCATGGGGCGGCAGGTTGCGGGTGAGCTTGCCGACCACCAGCGACTCGACGAGATCCCTTTCGACACCGACCGCAAGCGCATGTCGGTGCTGTGCGCGACCCCACAGGGCCGAATGCTGTACTGCAAGGGCGCGCCGGAAACCGTGCTGGCCGCCTGCGACTTCGTCCGGTTCGATGCCGGCATCGTGCCGCTCGATCCGGCGGCCAGGACGCGCCTGCTGGCGGCGCAGCAGCAGATGGCAGAGTCTGGCCTGCGTGTGCTGGCCTTTGCGCATGGCGCCGTGGCAGACGGCATGCCGAGCGAAGAGCGCGGCATGACGCTGAGCGGCCTGGTCGGGTTGGAGGACCCGCCGCGCCTGGAAGTGCCGGACGCCATCGCACGTTGCGTCACGGCCGGCATCCGCATCATCATGATCACCGGCGACCACCCGCACACGGCGCTGGCGATTGCCCGCCAGATCGGCCTGATGACATCTGAACAGCCGGTGGTCATCAGTGGGGAGCAACTGCGCTCGATCTCGCCGGCGCAACTGCAACTGGCGCTCGACGCGAAAGAGATCCTTTTCGCCCGCGTGGCTGCCGAACAGAAAATGTTGATCGTTCAGGCGCTGAAGGCCAAGGGCGAGATCGTCGCCGTCACCGGTGACGGCGTGAACGACGCGCCGGCGCTGAAGGCCGCGGACATCGGCATCGCCATGGGCATTGCCGGCACCGACGTGGCCAAGGAGGCCGCCGACCTGATCCTTCTCGACGACAACTTCGCGAGCATCGTCGCGGCGATCGAGGAAGGCCGTGCGGTGTTCGAGAACATCCGCAAGTTCCTCACCTACATACTCAGTTCGAACATTCCCGAGTTGGTGCCCTACCTGGCCTTCGTTCTGTTGCGGATTCCGCTGCCGCTGACCATCATCCAGATCCTCGCGGTCGACCTCGGTACCGACATGCTGCCGGCGCTCGCTCTGGGCGCCGAGAAGCCCGATCCCGGCGTGATGCAGCGCCCGCCGAGGGCACGCAACGAGCGGCTGCTGTCTTGGGGCCTGATGGCCCGTGCCTACCTGTTTCTCGGCGTGCTCGAAGCGGCGGCGGCCATGGCGGTGTTCTTCGTCGTGCTCAACGCCGCCGGCTGGCAATACGGCGCGTCTCTGGATCGAAGCGATCCGCTGTATCTGCAGGCGACCTCCGCCTGCCTCGCGACGATCGTGGTGATGCAGATGATGAATGTCTTCCTGTGCCGCCACCCGCTGAAGTCATCGCTGTCGTTCGGGCTGTTCGGCAACCCCTACATCTTGCTGGGTCTGGCGGCAGAGCTGGTAATGATCCTGTTCATCATCTATACGCCGGTCGGCAACTGGCTGTTCGGCACGGCTCCCATCGGCGCCGAGGTTTGGCTGCTCGCGCTTGCCGGGGCAGCGCTGATGGGGACTCTGGAAGAAGTGCGCAAGGCTTGGCTGCGGAGGTCGGTCGCGGGGGGCGACAGTGCCTGATCTTGTTCCGCGGCTGTCTCGCGCGATGCGAGCTGTTGGCGAGAGATCGTGCGACGTCTGCATTGCGGCGACCAATGTCGACCACTCCAGGTCTGGAGTGGGTCGTCAGGCGGTCTTCGGCTCGGCAGCCTGCGGCACTCAAAAGTGCACCGTCGTCCCCTTCAATCGCCGAGCAGCGACTCGGTGCAAACGCGACTGAAGCACCGATGGCGGTTGGTGCCGCGGCGCGGCTGCTGAGCGCTTGCTCGGCGGCTCGCAGAGCTCACGCACCTGGCCGCAACGTCAATCGGTGTCTGCGAGAAAACTTGTCAATTCCTTCGCTGGAGTCCGACGCTCGCTGCGGCCCGCGCACCGCTCGTTTGTCTCGTGCAGAGATGTCATTGCGGTGACCTCTTCTCCGCGGATATCAGACAGCTGTCTGATATTTCGGACATAGAAAAAGGGGCTACGTTCTCACGTAACCCCTTGATTTTATTGGCTCCCCGACCTGGGCTC
>Ga0315287_10000892_pt1 | contig 26682 bp, 21 predicted proteins | sample YL17G11_0_MG_FD_205037 | JGI IMG/M metagenome (GOLD analysis project Ga0315287, IMG submission 205037) | Sediment microbial communities from Yellowstone Lake, YNP, Wyoming, USA - YL17G11_0 | ecosystem: Environmental > Aquatic > Freshwater > Lake > Sediment | place: USA: Wyoming | collected... | reverse complement strand
GCAACTTCCGCCGGGTCTCCGAATAGCCGGGTGTCACGATGCCGATGCCCCCAGCCCCGCTGATCGTTCCGCCGCCAGCCACGACACGATGTTCGCGATGCCGTCCCGCAGCGGCGTCACACGGTAGCCGAGTTCCTGTTCGGCGCGAGTGCTGTCGAGCGGCCAGTCATGCAGGAGGATTTCGAGCGTGCCCGTGGTCAATCGCGGCGTTCCGCCCAGCCACGTGGCCCGCAGTTCATCGACGAGCGCCGCGCACGACGCGAGCCATCCAGGCAGGCGGCGCGGGAGCGGTCGTCCTGTGATCTCGCGGAGGATGTCGAACGCGCGCATCTGCGGGGCGTTCTCGCCGCCGAGAACATAGCGGCCGCCAATCTGGCCCCGCTCGATCGCCGCGACGTGCGCAGCAGCGACATCGTCCACATACGCAAACGACCAGATGCACCTGCTCCCCACAAGCCCCGGAAGGCGGCCCGCCAGATGATCGGCGATCATGTTCCCAACGAGGTTGCCGTCGGTCATACGCCCGGGACCGTAGATGACGCCGGGATAGAGACAGATGAGCGGCACCCCCTGGGCCACGGCCCGGTCGGCTGCCTGGGAGGCGAGGGCTTTGGTGCGCTGGTAATCGTTCCACGCCGAGATGCCCCTGTGGTCCTCGGGTGGCAGCGCGAGAAATGACGAGGTGTAGACGATGCGCGGGATTCCGTGCTCGCGCGCGGCCTCGAGCACGTTGGCCAGGCCGCCGATATTGATGTCGTCGAATTCCCGGGGCTGTCTGCGCCAGACCGCCACGAGCGCGGCGGCGTGGATAATGGCGTTGCAGGCACGGGCCGCCCGGACCACGCCAGCCGCGTCGCGAATATCGCCATCGATGGTTGTGGCCGGCAGTCCGCTCGTGGAAGCCGATCGGCCGTAGGCGACCACGGCATGTCCGGATTGACGGAGGGCGCTGACGATGGCCCGCCCGAGATATCCAGTGCTTCCGGTGACGAGGACTTGCACGTGCCGCCTCAACACGCGTGGCGCCAGTAGTCGAGCAGATCCTGCAGGGTCTGTCCAAACGGAATCTCCGGTTTCCAGCCGACCTCGGTCGCCATCCGCGAGGGATTGCCCAGCAGCAGCGGCGTGTCGTTCGGCCGGAGCCGATCCGGGTCCAGTTGAACGGTGACCGGCACCCGCGCGAGCGTGATCAGGCCGTCGAGCAGCTCACGCATGACTCGCGCGTGACCGGAGCAGACGTTGTAGATGCGTCCGGGCCGACCGCGCTCCGCCAGGGCCACATAGGCCCGCACCGTGTCGCGCACGTCGGTAAAGTCGCGGCGGGCGTCGAGATTGCCGACGCGAAGCGCGGGATCGAGGAGGCCCGCCTCGATCTGCGCGATCTGGCGTGCGACCGCGGAGCCGAAAAACGACGCGTCCTGGCGCGGCCCGAGATGATTGAACGATCGAGCGACCACCACGGGGATCCCATCGTGGATGGTAGCCCGCCGGGCAGCCAGTTCCGTGGCGATCTTGCTGATGGCGTACGGATTGGCCGGCTCGAGCGGGTCGTCTTCGCCGAGCGCATGGTCGGCTGGCCGGTAGACATACGCCGAACTCGGGATGATGACCCGTGTCGGCAGGCCGGCGACACGGATGCCCTCGAGCACATGGTGCGTCGCCAGCACGTTGATCGCGAGGGTGTCGGTGGAGGCTCCCCAGGATTGTCCGGCGTGCGGGGCGCCCGCCAGATGGTAGATCACATCGGGCGCGAGGCCTGTCAGCGTCTGTCGCACAGCATTGCGATCGAGCAACTCGATTTCGAGCCATTCCACCTGGGGGTACCGCACCTGCACCTCGGCGCCTATGCCCGGCCGCCGCAACCCGACCACGCGGCAGTCGCGCGCGAGCAGTACGTCGAGCAGATGGCTGCCGGCGAACCCGGCGGCACCGGTGACCAAAACGATCTGGCGGCCGCTCATGGTTGCTCCGGTGCCGGCACGCGAGCGGCGCGCTCAGGCACCACGGCGCGTCTCGTACTGGGCCTTGTAGTACGACTGAAACGCCTCGTCGTGGTGCTTGATCGGTTCCCACCACCACCGGTTTCCGTGATACCAGTCGACCGTGGCGCGAAGCCCGTCGGCGAAGGCGACCTGCGGCGCCCACCCGAGGCTCGCGAGTTTCGTCGTATCGAGCGCGTACCGCCGATCGTGGCCCACGCGGTCCGCGACCGGCGTAATGAGCGTCGCCGGCTTGCCCGTCAGGTGAAGGATTCGCCTGGTCAACTCGACGTTGGGAATCTCATTGCCGCCGCCGATGTTGTAGACCTCGCCCGGCTCGCCCTTTTCCAGCAGCAGGTCGACGCCACGGCAGTGATCGTCAACGTGGAGCCAGTCCCTCACGTTCAGGCCGTCGCCGTAGAGCGGGAGGCCGCGATCCTCGAGCGCGTTGGTGATGAACAGCGGGATGACCTTCTCGGGGAACTGGTGGGGCCCGTAGTTGTTCGACGCCCGCGTGATGACGACCGGCACGTGATAGGTCGCCCAGTAGCTGTAGGCCAGCCGGTCGGCGCCGGCCTTGCTGGCCGAATACGGGTTGCGCGGTCGAAGTTCATCGGTCTCCTTCGACGCGCCGGTTGGCACGGAGCCGTAGACCTCGTCGGTTGAAATCTGGACGAAGCGTCGCAGGTTGGGCGCCTGGCGCGCTGCTTCGAGCAGCACAAACGTCCCGAAGACGTCCGTGTGAATGAACTCGCCCGCGCTCTGCAGCGACCGGTCCACATGGGTCTCGGCCGCGAAGTGCACGACGATCTCAGACGCCTTGACGAGTGGCCCCGACACCAGTTCGTCGCCGATGTCGCCCTTGACGAACCGGTGCCGCGGGTCGGCCATCACATCCTGCAAGTTCTCCAGTCGCCCGCAATAGGTCAACTTGTCGAGCGTCGTCACCTGCCAGTCCGGGTGCGTGCGAAGTGCGTACCGGACGAAGTTGCTGCCGATGAAGCCCGCGCCGCCAGTGACCAACACGTCGATCATGCTCAGCCGTCCTTCCGCACCCGCATCCCGCATCCCGCATCCCGAATCCGACCTGGCCTACCCGTCCTTTCGCGTCCAGTCGTACGGCAGCACGCCGTGCGGTTCAGCCCGATATTCGTCTGGATTGTCGTATCGGTACACGTCAGTCGGGATGTTCACCACCAGCGACATCTCCGGGCTGATGCATTTCCAGCCGTGGTAGACCAGATTCGGCACCACCACGAGGCTGCGATTCTGCTCGCCCAGGCAGAACTCGTTGATCACACCGTAGGTGGGCGAATCAGTACGCGCGTCGTACAGCACCAGTTTGACCATGCCGGCAATACAGACGAAGTGGTCCACCTGCACGGTGTGGTAGTGCCACGCCTTGACGACGCCCGGGTAGGTGGCGGAGACATAGGCCTGGCCGAACCTGGTGAAGAAGGGGTCGTCGGCGCGCAGCATTTCAAGCAGATAGCCGCGTTCGTCCGCGATGAGCTTCAGGGGCTTCACGTGGACGCCGGCGATGCGCGGCGCCTTGGCGCCCTGTTCCGAGTACCTGGCTGGTTCAGCCACGCTCTGTTCCTTTCGCGTCAGATGCGAGTCGGCGTGCCACCGGCTACCGGCCTGCCGAGCCGCCGCCGAGGGCCCCGAAGATGTTGGAGAAGGTGCCGACGCCTGCCAGCGTGATGGCGAAGTTCAAGCGATGATCCTTGACGACACGGGGACTGTAGCCTGCGAGGTAGAGCCCGCTGAAGTCGAACGTCTGATACTCCACGATCAGGCCGCAGCACTGAGGGTTGTAGAAGGCGACAAAGCGCCGCTGCAGAAACTTGTTGTGTTCCAGGTCCCAATTAAACGAGACGTGGCCGCCCACCCGGTTCTTGTTGAAGCTGACCACCGTGTCCTGGTTCAGGTAGTGGCTGATGTCGGCGACCCCGGTTCCGGGTGCCCCGTAGTTCCTCTTGTTCCACCCGGTAGACGTCACGAGCCAGTCGCTCCACCTGAAGGTGCCTGCCGTGCTGAATAACAGATACGTGTTGAGGTACGTGTTGTATTCCGTCCGGAATGAGGCGCTCATGTTTTCCGTAGGCGACACGCTGGCATCGAGCGACACCGGCGACATCCTCTGGGGTTTGGCCACCGCTCCGTAGAGGCTCGATGAGAACGCCGGATCATACTGCGACGCGCGCGCATCGGTGTAGTACGTCTGCCGGATCCCGACGCTGAGAATCTGCCGGCTTTGTGCGGCAACCCCGCCGGCGCTCCGCTTCACATAGAACCGGTTTCTCAGGCCGTACTGAACCTGCGTGGAGCCGCCGACGATCGTGTCGGTACCATCGATCTTGACGATCTGGTCGAAATTGTCGATCGCGGTCAGCCGCTGGACCGTGAACCACGGTTCGATCGAGTGCTTGACCTTCTCGGCGTACCGGCCACCAGGCGTGCTCCAGACGCGGTTGAACACCGGCCCGACAAATTGCGCCGACAAATCGAAGTAGGCGCGATCGATCGGCGCTTGTACCTGGGCGCCCAACGCGCCGAGGCTCTCGCTCCACCGGGTGAACCGCCAGCCCAGCGACGAATTGACGGTAAAGAACGGCCACCGGGTGAACGGAAAGCGGACGCGGGGTCCAACGTCGACGCGTGACAATCCGGTGTCGAACGCCGTCCTGGTGCCGTCCGTGTCGGTGACCACCGTCTCGCGAACCAGGCTCACGAACTCGCCGCCGACGCCGAAGTAGAGGGGCGTGCCGAACAGCGGCTGTTCCTGGCGCGAAAACGAGACGCGCGGAGTCGATCCTGAGATCGTCGATTGGGTCGTGTTGTAGAAGGTCTCGGCACGGTCGAACGTGGCGGCTGCCCCGTACGAGCCCCAGTTGCCGTTGACCGTCCCGCCGAAATAGCGCGTGTTCATTGTGGCGTTGAGCACGTTGGTGTTGTACGTCTGCTGCACCGAGACGCTCGAGAAGTAATCCAGCCTGGCTCTGGCTTTCAGGTGCAGCGGCAGGCTCTGAACGGCCGACCCCTGCACATGGAAACTCTGGCGGCCTGCCGCCGAGACCGGGGCGCCCGTCACCGCATCCGTATATGTCACCGGTTTCTCGTCGAGGCGATAGAAGCGCACGTCGCTGCTCGAACCCCCGCTGGCGACGCGGCGATACTCGCTGCCGACGCCGTAACCCGTCTTCGAAAACCAGTCGACCAGGAACGTGACGTCCTGGCTTCTGCCGAACGTCCAGAAAAACGCGTTGCTGATGCTCGTGCCCCGCAACGACGACGCGCCATAGACCGGCAGCAGGAGCCCGGTCGCACGATCCTCCTTGTTGATTGGATAGTAGATCGCCGGCAGGTAGAGCACCGGCACGCCCTTCACCTTGACGACCGCGTTTCGCAGCATCGCGTAGTGGTTGACGTTGACCACAACCGAACCGGACGTGAGCATCCAGCGCGGGTTGGCCTGCACGCAGGTGGTGAAGCCGCCCTTGGTGACCCGGTACTTGCGGTAACCGATCTTCTCGATGGTCTCGCCGTAGAAGAGGACCTCGGTCTCCTGCGCGCCGAACTGGTTCTTTGGTTTTCTGGGGTTGTCCTCGATCTGGGAACTGCCGGACGCGTGGCGGAAGACCCCAAGCTTGGTTCGCGTGTTGAACTCGAGCGATTCGGCGGAAATCCGTTCCGTGAGCGTGGTGAGCGTCACGTTGCCCTTGGCAGTGAGGAGGTCCTTGTCAGTGAAGATCTCCATCTCGTCGGCGGAGATCTTGAGGTTGTCTTGTGCACATTCGACATCGCCTACCAGCTTCCAGTGGTTTTCGCCCACGCGTTCGACATGCGACTGGAGGTTGATGTTACAGCCGGGCACCGATGGGACAGGCGGTTGGACCTGCCGCGCGAGTGCCGGTGACGCGGCCAGCGCGAGCGTCGACAGGGTCGCCAACAGGAGTCGATTCATGCGTTTCGAAGGTTACCACGGCGCGCACACCCGGCCAACCGGACGGCGGCGGCGTCGCCCTTGTGACGGCGGGACGGCAGCAGGGGGCACAAGATCGGTGCCGGCACAATCACTCCGGGAGTGATGAGCCCCCGAACCCCGAATCCCGACACGGGCGCGATCACCTCCGCCAGGGCCGCGGCGTGCCGAGGGGACCCGCCCCGACACATGCATTCTTGCTTCTGACGTTTTACTTTTTGATCGGGCACGGCATGCCGTGCCCCTACGGACCCTTCACCACGTTGCCGTCGATATCCAGGTAGACGATCGGCGCGATGCCGGTCGCCTTGAGCGGACCCTCGATCGTCGCCCGATCCCCGACGATGACAATCGCCAGATGGTCGAGATCGACGTAGCGCTTCGCGACGCGCACGACGTCCGCCGCAGTCACGGCCGCGACCGCCGTGCCGAACTGCTGGTAGTACGTATCGGGCAGTCCGTCGATCACCAGCGATCGAATCGACCCGTTGATATCGCTGACCGACGCGAACTGCTCAGGAAGGCTCTGTACCAGTGCGTTCTTGGCGGTCTTCAGTTCCTCGTCTGTCACAGGCCGGCTGCCCCCGATGCCCTTGAGTTCCTTGATGAACTCGACCAGGGCCACATCGGACTTTGCCGAGATGACGTCACCGCCGGCGCGGAACGCCCCAGGCCCGCGGCCGAAGCCGAACGAAGAGCTGACGCCGTAGCTCAAGCCCTTGTCCTCGCGAATATTGGTGTTGAGCCGCGACTGAAAGAGCCCCCCCAGCATCGTGTTCATCACCTCGAGCGCGTAGTAGTCCTTCGTGTCGCGCGCGGGTCCAGGCAACCCGATGGCAAATGTCGATTGCGCCGCGCCCGGCTTGTCAACCAGGTAGATGGCCGTCGCGGCCGGCTTCGGAAGCGCCGGATAGGTGAAGGAAGGCTTCGACCCGCCGGCCGGCCACGCCGCGAGGGCCTTCTCGACCGTGGCTTTGACCGTCGCTGCCGCCACGTCCCCGGTCACGACAATCACCGCCCTGCCGGGCTGGAAGTACGCCTTGTGCAGCGCGACGATGTCGTCTCGTGTGATGGCCTTGATGGTGGCTTCAGTCACCACCCACCCGTATGGGTGCGCCGTTCCATAGATCGTCATGGGGAAGACGTTTCGGGCGATCGAGCCCGGCTGCGACCGGGCCTGCGTGAGGGCGACCAGACGCTGAGCGCGCAGCCGCTCGAGTGCGTCGGCGGGGAACGTGGAGTTGAGCAGCATATCGGCCAGGATGTCGAGCGTCGCGGCGAACTTCCCGCTCGTCGAGACAAAGCTGACCGACCCCGACTCGGCGCCGATCCCGGTTCCGACGGTCGTGCCGAGCATCTGCATGGCGTTCGAAAGCGCTTCGCCGTCGCGTGTCTTTGTGCCCTCACTGAGCATCGAAGCGGTCAAACTGGCGAGACCTCGTCGGTTGGCTGCCTCGTACTGCGCCGATCCGCCAGCGATGATCAGCGAAAACGAGACAAGCGGCAGGTCGTGCCGTTCCGAGACGATGAGTTCCACGCCGTTGGCCAGTGTCGCTCTCGTCCACGTCGGCACGCGCAGCACGGGCGTCTTGCCCGCCGGCGGCATCTTCGTGCGATCAAGCGCGGGCGGTGCCTGCTCGGGCTTCGCCGCGGCCGGCTTGACGGTGGTCTGCTGCGCCGCCATCGGCACAAGCGCGATCGACAGCATCACCAGCGCGGCGGATGCGAGCCACGTGCGGGTGAATCGAGTCGTGGGCGAGCTCATTTCTGCACCTCCGCGCGAGGCAGGTTGTCGGGTGTGACCTTCTTGCTCTGGTCCGGCCTCGAGGCCTGATCGGCCTTTCCGATGGGCACGATGCTCAGGACGACCCGGCCGCCGGTCAGGTACGTATTGGCAACGCGCGCGACATCGGCTGCCGTGACCGTCAGGTACTTCTGATACTGCGCCTTGAAGTGCCCGGCGTTGCCGTGGAAACCGGCGCCGTCGCACAGGGTCATCGCTTTACCGAGATTCGATTCGAGTCCTTGCAGGTATGACAGTTCGAGACCGGCGGCGGCCCGCGCGATTTCGTCGGCGGTCGGGCCCTCCTTCTTGAATTCGGCGATGATGGTGTCCACCTGGGCCTCGATATCGGTGAGCGTGTTGCCCGGGCGCGGTGTGATCATCACGATGAACTCGCCGACATCCTCGTTCGAACTCTGAGACGCCCTCACCGCCGTTGCCGCCTGCTTGTCGTACACCAGCGCCTTGGTCAGCCGCGCCGTGCGCGGGCCAGCCAGGATGGCCCCCATTACATCGAGCGCATATTGGTCGTCGCTCTTCTCGCCAACCGTCGGCCACTGAATGTAGAGGCGGGGGACCTGCACCTTGTCCTCGTACACGAGATGCTGCTCGCCGGCGAGCCGCACCGGATTCACCGTGGGCCGCGACACGGGCTTGCCCCTCGGGATGTCCGAAAAGTACTTCGCGACCCAGGCCTTCGCGGCGCCCGGGTCAAAGTCACCCGCAATCGCCAGGAAGGCATTGTTGGGCGCGTAGTACAGCCGGAAGAAAGTCTTGACGTCTTCCTCGGACGCCGCCGACAGATCAGCCATGCTGCCGATGACATCCCACGAGTACGGGTGCGATTCCGGGTACGTCGCATGCGAGAGAATCTCGCCGGCGAGCCCGTACGGCTGGTTGTCCACGCCTTGCCGGCGCTCGTTCTTGACGATATCGCGCTGGGCGTTCAGCTTGGCGATATCGAGCGTGTCGAGCAGGAAACCCATGCGGTCCGATTCGATCCACAGAGCCGATTCCAGGTAGTTGGAAGGCACGGTGTCGTAGTAGGTCGTCCGGTCGTTCGAGGTGGTCCCGTTGTTGCTCCCGCCGACCCCTTCGGTCATCTTGTCCTGCAGGCCGTACGGCACGTGGCCCGACCCGGTGAACATGACATGTTCGAACAGGTGCGCAAATCCGGTGCGCCCGGGCTTCTCGTTCTTCGATCCGACGTGATACCAGACGTTGACCGCGACGGTCGGCGTCGTATGGTCGACCGACAGGATGACGGTCAGTCCGTTGGCGAGCGTGTAGGATTCAAACGGGATCTTGATCGGGTCTGTTGCGGCACCGGCGTCCCGGGCGGGCGGGCGCTGCCCCGCCGCGAGACAGGCCAGGGCCAGCAGGCCGAGTCCGGCGATCCGCCGACTGGTGGTGAGCACGGTTGCTGTTCTCCTTGGTGCGTCGCGTCGCAAGTCACTTGGCGCGTCCTTGCGAGGCGGTCGGGTGAAAGGGACGGGAGATCTTCTGTTGGCTTCATCTTACCGAATGGAGCCAGTCCAAGTCACCGGCGCGAGAAGGCGGAACCCGACGCCTGGCTCGTCATGCCGTCGGAAGCCGACAGGACGACGGAAAAATACTCCGGGCGGTGCAGAAGTCCAGGTGCCGGGCCCCCATCCGGCATCCGTCCTCCCGACACCGCCCGTTCTTGCTGCGGCTGCCGCGACGGCAGCCGCCAGAATCCTTCATCGCGAGCCGCGGACCAGGGGCCTCTCGCCCCGCCCCCGCATCCAATCGACCCAGTTACTCGTGTTCGTCGTGGCCGGGCTTCACGGTCTTGCGCGCCTCGAGCCTGTCAGCCTTCGCCTTCCGACGGCCCGCCAGGTACGCCTCTCCCGGCGCCCAGTGCGGACTCACCGCCACTGCGATATTCATGAAGCCGTCGGTCGACAGGCGCTTGATGCCGCGCGCGGCGTAGCCGGCGATCATCGCAAAGCCCACGAAGGGCAGGAACACCACGTAGAGGGCGCCCATGAAGGGAGCCATCAGCAGGAACAGGAAGGTCGGGATCCGGGAGTAGTGCCTATCCGACCCACCCGGCAGGAGACCGCCCTCGGCCGGAATCATCGCCATGTCCCAAGCCCTGGCGCTCCAGTAGAATCCGTAGTTGACCTTGGTGCCGCCTTCGTGTGCCATGATGTCCTTCTTTCTATGTAAGTGTCGGTTCGTTGCTCGCTGCTCGTTGCGCTCTGTCTCGTTTCTCGCTCTCAACCTCTATACATAATCTACGGTAGCGCCCCGATTTCATCAATCGGGATGATGCCCTGATTCACAGGGAAAAAGTGCGGATGTCCCGGGGCCGAACGCGCCGACTCGCCGGGCCGCAACAGCCCCGGATTGAGAGGGGGAAACGCCGGAGACTGCCTCCCGAAAGCACCAGCGACGGGGACGTGATCGCCAACCCGGGTCCCTGGAACGCCAGACCAGGCGGAGCGAAATTGGGGCCTGGCCCCTTTTCTCATCTCAGTCTCATCTTCGTTGCACGGAGGGGCTATCGAAGGTTGATCATCCGCCCATCGTCGAGCAGCCAGCAATCGCCGGAGAAGCCCGACTCGGCGACCAGCGCACGCAACCGGGGAACCGCCTCGCCCCGCTCGTAACGGATCGACAGATGGTGCAGCAGCAGGCAGCCGACGCCGGCCGCGCGCCCGACCTCGAGCGCCTCGCCGACCGTGGCGTGGATGTCCCACTTGCGCTGGTCGGCATCGAGAAACGTCGCGTCGTGGACGAGAAGGTCGGCCTTTGCCACCAGTTCCGCCGGAATCGGCATCGTGTCCCCTGTGTGCGCAAAGACGACATGGCGGTACTCCTCCATGACGGCGTCGCGGCCCATCGTGCGGACGCGCTCGCGCACCTCGAATTCGGGCAGTCCCGCGAACTCGGCCTTGAGGTGGCGGCGCGTCTCGAGGACACGATACCCAAGCGTCAGTTCGGCAAGGCCGTGCCGTGACGCGAACGACTGCAGCACTCGCGTGCGGCCGCACGGGTGCTCGTCGCCGGCCTTCATGCCAATCCACGTCACCGGAAACTGCTCGCGCATCCAGAGGCGGCCGACGAGGTCGCGGATGGTCTCCACCGCCGCCGTGCCCTCGGGATAGACAATCGTGATGGGCTTGTTCTGCGCGCCCTTGCTGAAGCGACGTGAGGCGATGAACCCCGGAAGGCCCAGCAGGTGATCGGCGTGCCCATGCGTGATCGCGACGATGTCGGGTGCCCACACCCTCTGGCCGAGGGCGAGTTGCAACCCTTCGCCCGCGTCAATCAGCAACTGGAACGGCCGGTGCCACAGCCAGTTGCTGTACATGGCTCGAGAGAAGCCGGAGATGGTTTCCTGGAGGGTCAGCACTGAGGACCATAGTAACCCGACAGTCCGGTTGTCGCGCGTTCAGGCGAGACGTTGACACTGTCGAGGTGTGCGAGCGCGGCGAGCTCAATGGCAACAGCCGGCATGACCAGCGTGCCGTTGGTGGTGAGAGTCGTGTGGACAGACTCTGATAGACCCGTACAGACCGGCCCTGGCTTGACAATCGGCGGCGCCCCCCAGACAGTAGATGGACTCGCACAACGTCCTTTCGGAGGCCCGGTGCCGCAGACCTTCCTTCATCGCATTTGTGAGGCATGTCCGACGCGGGCGCAATGGGCGAAGGCCGGCCTGGCGGCCGTTTACGTCGCGGCGGTTGTCTTCTTCCTGGTCTCGATGGGCCGCTACTACCACAAGGTCACCGGTTTCACGTCCCTGATCCACTTCGGCGACAAGTTCTACGATCGCGCGCTGCCCGCCGTCCGCTATGTGCCGCACGAGATCGGGATTGACGATTGGGGAGACGACGGGCAGTTCTACGCGCAGATGGCGCTGGAACCGCTGCTGCGCAACCGACAACTCGACGTGGCTCTCGACAACGCGCCTTACCGCTCGCGTCGGATCCTATTCGCGTGGACGGCCTACCTGGCCGGTCAAGGAGAGCCGGCGCGGGTCCTGAAGGCCTATTCGATGCAGAACATCGTCGCGTGGCTCGTGCTGGCCGGCGTGTTGCTGTACTGGCTTCCGCCCACGCGCGCGCGAAACTTCCTGCCGTGGGCGGGGTGCCTCTTCAGCGCGGGCATGCTCACCTCGGTTCGTCTGTCGATGCTTGACGGGTTGAGCATCCTGGTCGTGACGCTCGCCATCCTCGCGCACGAGCGTCAGCGCGGGTGGCTCGCGACCGGGCTGATGGCGATCGCTGGTCTGGGCCGCGAGACAAACCTGATTGGAAGCGGGCTGCTGGTAAGCCGCCTGCCGCGCACGAGGCGCGAGGTTCTGGCGGTATGTGTGACGGCGGCGTGTGTCGGACTTCCCTTTTTTCTCTGGTCGCGCTACCTGTCGATGATCTACCCCAACTTCGCCTACTCCGAACCAGATCTCCTCACGGTGCCATTTTCGGGTTACCTGACCCAGTGGTCGGTGACGCTGCGCGACTACTTCGCGAACGGCTGGCACTCGAATGCCCGCTTCAATTTCGCCGTGTTAGTCGGCCTGTCGGTACAGATGGCGTTTCTGGCGCTGCGGTGGGAGTGGAAGAGCGCATGGTGGCGGATGGCGGCGCCCTACTGCCTCCTGTTTGCGCTGACGAGCTACAAGGTGTGGGGCGGTACGCCTGGTGCGGCCCCGCGCCTGCTGTTGCCGCTCACCTTCGCGTTCAACATGCTCGTGGCGAAGCTGCCGGGCCGCTGGTTCTGGCCGCTCGTCGTCGCGGGCAACGCGTCGGTCGTCACCGGTCTCTGGATCATCGAGGCACCGGGGCTCTCGACGCTGTTCTAGGTGTGGAACTCCCTGATGGCGGCGCACACGCGGTCGATTTGCGCCTGCGTCAACTCCGGGAACATCGGCAGCGACAGAATCTGGCCCGCGATCCGGTCGGTCACCGGCAGGCGGCTCGAGCTCGATGCCAACTCCGCGTACGCCGGCTGGCGGTGGATCGGAATCGGATAGTGGATGCCGGTCTGGATGCCTTTCTCGTGCAGGAAGTGCTGGAGCTCCTCGCGCTTGGGCGTCCGGATCACATACAGGTGATAGATGTGTGACGGGCCGTCGGCAGGAATCTTCGGCGGAACGATACTCGGAATCCCCTTCAAGCCGGCGTCATACGAGTGCGCGTTCTTGCGCCGCATCGCGTTGCACGCGTCGAGCCGCGGCAGCTTCACACCGAGAATCGCCGCCTGCATCGTGTCGAGCCGCGCGTTGGTGCCCTTGACGACGTGGTGGTACTTCTTCGACTCGCCGTACGCCCGCAACTGCTTCACGGTCGCCGCGAGTCTGTCGTCGTTGGTCGTCACCAGACCGCCGTCGCCCATCCCGCCGAGGTTCTTGCCCGGGTAGAAGCTGAACGCGCCGAAATCACCCATCGAGCCGCAGCCCCTGCCTCTGTATCGCGACCCGTGCGCCTGGCACGCGTCCTCGACCACCTTGATGCCGTGCGTCTTCGCAATCGCCAGGATCGCATCCATCTCGACGGCCTGCCCATAGAGATGGACGGGGCAGATGGCCCTGGTCTTCTTCGTGATGACGGATTCGATCAGGTTGACGTCGATGTTGTAGGTCTCGGGATCGCAATCAACCAGCACCGGCACGGCACCCACCGCCGACACGGCGAGTGCCGTCGCGATGAAGGTGTTGCCCGGCACGATCACTTCGTCACCGGCCTTGATGCCCAGCGCCTCGAAGGCGATCCGCAGGGCGTCGAGACCAGAGCTCACGCCGATCGCGTGCCTGGCTCCAACCAGCTTCGCGAAACCCGCTTCGAACGCCTCCACCTCCGGGCCGAGAATGTACTTGCCGTCGGTCAGCACCTTGCCAACCGCCTCGTTCAACTGCTCGCGGATGGGCGCATGATGAGCCGCCAGATCGACAAACGGTACGATGTCCACGCGTCACCTCTTGATATGGAGTCCCAACAGGATCAACGGGCGCAGGATGCTCCACCACCCCGTGATCGGTTTCATCTTGGTGTAGCCGAGTTCGTGCGGCGGATAGATCTTGGTCACCGGCACTTCCTTCACCTTGTACCCAAGCCGGACCATCTTGTAGAACAGGTACGGCTCCAGTTCATAGTGGTCGAGCCACCCTTGATCGAGATCGATGCCCGACGCGCGCAACGCCGACAGCCGGATGGCGCGAAAGCCGTTGGTCGTATCGGTGAAGCGGCGCATCACGACGAGCGAGAACAGCCACGGGTGCACGATGCGCGTCGCCATCTGCCGATAGAACGGCATGTTGCCGAAATCCCCGCCGGGCAGGTACCTCGATCCCTGCACGAAGTCGCACGCGTCGTCGTCAATTGCCGCGAGTAACCGCTCGATTTCGGACGGTCGGTCTTTGTCGTTGCCGGCCAGAATGACGACGACGTCGAAGCGCTCGGCGAGACCGTACTTGATTGCGGTGCGAATGGCGGCGCCAGCCCCGCGTCGCTCCTGATGCGTCAGCACCACCGCGCCTCTAGCGGCCGCCACCGCCTGCGTATCGTCCGTGGACGCGTCGTCGACGACGACGATGCGATCAACCAGACCAGCGGGGAAGCGGTCGAGGACGCGGCCGATCTTGGTCGCCTCGTTATGTGCAATCGAGGCGGCCATCACGCGAAGGGCCGGGCGGGAGGCGGTCACCGCTTCGCGGTCTTCCTTGCGCGAGTCGCGTCACCATCGAGTCTCGCCACACCCTTGCGAGTCTTGCTGTAGCGCAGTCCGCACGTGCTGCACCTGAGCCGCGATCCGCGCCCCACCAGCGGCTGGCAACATTCGCACACGTAGCCGCGCACGCGGCCCGGGTTGCCAAGAATCACCGCGTAATCCGGCACCGGCCTCGTCACCACCGCGCCTGCACCGATGAAGGCATAACGCCCGATGTGGCAGCCGCAGACGATCGTGGCGTTGGCGCCGACGGTGGCTCCCTCTTCGATCGTGGTGGCGACCGGTGTCCAGTCGCGCTTGCTGCGGGGCCGGTTGTCGTTGGTGAGCGAACAGTTCGGGCCGAGAAACACGCGGTTCTTCACGGTGACGTATTGCCACACCGCCACGCTGTTCTTGATCGTCACGTCGTCGCCCACGACCGCACCGCTTTCGACAAAGGCGTGGTCGCCGATGTTGCAGTGGCTGCCGACCACCGCGCCCTTCATCACGTGCGCGTAGGCCCAGACATTGGTCTTGTCGCCGATCTGATCGGTCTCGACCAGTGCGAGCGGATGCTTGAAGAAATCGCCCATGTCAGTCCCTCCGCGGGACGTTGTCTGAACCTGCCGGTTACACCTTGACCGGCGCGCCGCCAATCGATATCGAGTCGTTGATGGCGGCCGCCACGCGCACCACCGCGGCGGCGAAGCGGCCGTCGCTCCTGAGTGTCTCCGGGGCGTTGAGGCCTTCCAGGAAGGCGCGCGCCTGCATGCGGAGCGGTTCTTCGCGGGGCACCCTGGGCAGCGCTACGTCGCCTTCGCGCGCGAGCAACTGGAACTCGCCGAAATCAGCGTACTCGCGCGGTTTCTTCAGCACACTCTTGTCAAACACCGTCACCGGGCCCATCGTGGCCATATCGTCCCAGGTGGCCATGCGCGATTCGCCCACCACCGTGATTTCACGAACCTTCTTCGGGTCGAGCCAACTGACGTGGATCGAGGCGACGACGTCGCCGGGGTACTGGAGCGTCATCACCGCCACGTCGTGGATGCCCGGCTGGAGGAAGGCCTTGCCGACGGCCGAGACTTCGACCGGCACCGAGTCGAGCAGGAAATTAAAGATCGAGATGTCGTGGGTGGCGAGGTCGAGCACCGCGTTCACGTCGCTGCGGATCGGGCCGAGGTTGGTCCGCCTGGCGAACAGGTAGAAGACGCGGCCCAGATGTCCCGCCGTGATCAGTTCCTTGATCTTGAGGATGCCGGGGTTGAACAGGAATACGTGGCCGACCATCAGCCGGAGATCGCGATCGGCGGCGAACTGCACGAGTTCGTCGGCCTCGGCGCCGGTGAGGCACAGGGGCTTCTCGGAGAGGACGTGCTTGCCGGCCTTGAGCGCCTGGCCCACGACCTCGAAGTGCGTCATGGTCGGAGTGGCCACCACGACCGCATCGGGCCTGGCCGTGGCCATCATCTCGGAAGCGGTGGAGAACGTCGCGACGCCGGGCAGTATCAGTTTGATCCTGGCAAGCCGCTCCTGCCGAAGGTCGGCGATGCCGACGACGTCGGCGCCCGGAAGCGCGGCGAAGTTCCTGACATGGTTAGGGCCCCATTCGCCCGCGCCAATCACTCCGATGCGCCAGCGTTTATTCTCGGAAGGCACGAGGGTGCGGCTCCTTGCTATCCCCCTGATTGGGCTGCGAACAGCGGGGAACACAGCATCCTAGCATAGCGGGCAGATGCTCTCCAGCCGCCCGATCCCTGGTTGGCGCCCTTCTGCGGGCAGCCTCGTCAGTCCCTCCGACGCGGCTGCGGAAGGGTGGGCAGAATCGCTCCCAGCAGGTAGATCGAACCGGCAACACAGATGGAGCGCGCGGACTGAAACGCGCATGCGATCGCGCTGGATGGATCTGTTTCGATCTGGACGGGCAGTCCGGGTGTGAGCTTCGCGACCAACGCTCCGAGGTCGGATGGAGAAGCGGCGCGGGGCGATGGCGGGGATGTCAGCACGATTCGTGTCGCGTGCGGGAGCAGCGCACGCAACATGCCTTCGATGTTCTTGTCCCGCATGGCGCCGAACACCAGCGGCAGGCCCTCGGGATACGCGTCCCGGAGGTACGCAGCGAGGCATTCGGCTCCGGCCGGGTTGTGTGCGGCGTCGAGCAGCACTTCGCGGCCATCGTCGAACGACACCAGTTCGAGCCGGCCACGCCACTGTGCCCGCGTGAGGCCGTCGACCACAGCTGGAGGCGGCACAGAGACGCCCGCGGCATCCAGCGCTTCGAGGAGTCGTACGGCCACCACCGCATTTCCAACTTGATGAGCGCCACGCAACGCCAGTGTGCACGGGGCGTACGACCGGGTCGGTGTCCGAAGCGTCATCGTCGTCAATCCGGTCCTCGACGAGGCCGATGCGTCAACGCCGTCCCACGCCTTGATGAGCGCCGCACCGTGGCGGCGGCAGACTTCCTCAACCACATCGACCGCCTCGGGCTTTCGCTCGCCGCAGACGATCACCATGCCAGGTTTGGCGATCCCTGCCTTTTCGGCGGCAATCGCGCGAATCGTCCCGCCAAGATGAGCCTGATGATCGAGGTCGATCGTGGTAATGGCGCCCGCCGTTGGAGTCGCCACCGTCGTGGCGTCCAGCCGTCCGCCGAGACCGACTTCGAGCACGGCGATGTCCACCAGACGCCGGCGGAATATGACCAGCGCCATGGAGGTGACGACTTCGAAGAACGTTGGCTGGGCGTGCAGGCCGCCATGCTCGATCAGGCGATCGATTGCCGCGCGCACCTCATCGAGCGCGGCGGTCACCTCAGCGTCGGTGACCATCTCGCCGTCGACGACGAACCGCTCCCGGAGGGTGACCAGGTGCGGCGACGTGTACAGACCGGTTCGATGTCCTGCTGCGGTCAACGCCCGCGCAGCCATCGCGCACACCGAGCCTTTGCCGTTGGTGCCCGCGACTGAGACCGTGCGGTAGGCTGACTGAGGCCGTCCGAGGGCATCGGTCAGGGCTCTGATGTTTTCCAGGCCGAACTTGTGGCCGTGAAACTCGAGGCCGAAGAGGTATTCGAGGTTCACACCGGCTTGTTCTCGTCCGCCCTCATGAACCGCAGCGCGCGGGCGATGGTCGCCTTGAGTTCCCGCCGGTCCACCACGACGTCGAGCATGCCGTGTTCGATGAGGAACTCGCTGCGCTGAAATCCGTCGGGCAGCTTCTGTCGGATGGTCTGCTCGATCACGCGCGGCCCCGCGAAGCCGATGAGCGCCTTGGGTTCGGCGATATTCAGGTCTCCCAGCATTGCGAAGCTCGCGGTGACGCCGCCAGTCGTCGGATCGGTGAGCACCGAGATGTACGGCAGCCTGGCGCGGTCGAGCCGCGCGAGCGCGGCGGAGACCTTGGCCATCTGCATCAGCGACAGCGCGCCTTCCATCATCCGCGCGCCGCCCGAGGACGACACGATGATGACCGCCGCGCGCTCGGCCATGGCGCGCTCGATCGCGCGCGTGATCTTCTCGCCGACCACAACGCCCATGCTGCCGCCGATGAAGCCGTACTCCATCGCCGCGATATGGACAGGGATCCCGTCGAGCAGGCCCCGCGCCGTGACGATCGCGTCGCGCCGGCCAGTGGCCTTGATCGAGGACGCCAGCCTCTCGCGGTACGGTTTCGTATCGGTAAACACCAGCGGGTCGGTCGACATCAGGTCGGAGTCGTACTCCTCCCAGTCCCCATCAAACAGCGACCGCAGTCGCTCGGCCGCCGTCATGCGAAAGTGATGCGCGCACTTGCCGCATACGTGCACGTTGGTCTGCAGATCCTTGTTGTAGATGATCTGGTTGCACGACGGACACTTGACCCACAGGCCTTCGGGGACACGGACAGTCGTGTCCTTCGTGGTCGCGATCGGCGCCTTCTTGTCTTTCTTGAACCAGGGCATTCAGATGACAGCTTATCAAAAAGACGCGCCAACCGTGTCAGGAGCAAGCAGCAAGAGGCGCGCTACCGTGTTCTCGGCACGTAGTACTGAGTTCCGCGGCCGAGCGCCTTGATCTGCCGGACGAGATCGTCGACCGCCTCGTCGCTCCGGCCGAAGTCAATCTGCGAGGTCTCCACCACAAGCAGCGGTGTCGTCGTGTAGTGGAAGAAGAAATGCTGGTACGCATCGTTCAACCCCTTCACGTAGTCAGGATCGGGCCGGAAGGTCTGCTGCTCGGGGTCGCGGCTGCGCTCCTTGAGGCGCCTGATCAGCACGTCGGTCGGTGCTTGCAGGTAGACCACCAGATCCGGACGCGGGATGTCGCGCGCGAGCAGTTCGTACAGCCGCTGATAGATGAACAGTTCGTTGTCGTTCAGCGCCAGGTACGCGTAGATGCGGTCCTTTTCAAACAGATAGTCACAGATCGTCACCTGGCTGAACAGTTCGGTCTGGCGGAGCCCGGAGAGCTGCCGGTGACGGTTCAGCAGGAAGAACAACTGCGTCTGGAAGGCAGCGCCAGGCCTTTCCTGGTAGAAGTCCCCGAGAAATGGATTCTCGGTATCCTCCAGGATCGCCGTGGCGTCCACTCGGGCCGCGAGTCGTTCGGCGAGCGCTGACTTGCCGACGCCGATGGGGCCCTCGATGGCCAGGTAACGGTAGTCCAACTGGGCCGAGTATACCGACCGCGTCACGGGTGAAGCAAGGCGCGGTAAGATACACGGTTGTGAGAATCGAACACATCGAATTGCGACTCGTGCGGCTGCCGCTGGTCCGTTTCTTCGAAACCAGCTTCGGCCGGGTCTACGACCGGACGTTCCTGGTGACCAAACTGGACGGCGAGGGCGCCATCGGGTACGGCGAGTGCGTGGCTGACGACAACCCGTACTACAGTTCCGAGACGACGGAAACCGCGTGGCAGATCATCAGCGAGTTTCTCGTGCCGCTGGTCCTTGGTGTGACCTTCGCGCATCCGCGGGAGGTGTTCGCGGCGATGCACCGCGTACGGGGTCATCACATGGCCAAGGCCGCCATCGAGATGGCCTCCTGGGATCTGTTTGCCCGCCAGCAGGGTGTGCCGCTGCGACAGGCACTCGGAGGCGTGCGAACAGAGATTGCCGCCGGCGTCTCGATCGGCATCCAGGATTCGCTCGAACAACTGGCCGAGCGCGTGGCCGCCGAACTGGCCGACGGCTACCGCCGCATCAAGATCAAAGTGAAACCGGGATGGGACGTGGAGGCCGTCGCGATGGTCCGTGAGCGTTTCGGCCAGATTCCGCTGATGGTGGACGCCAACGGGGCCTACCGTCTCGAAGACGCGGGCCACCTGGCCAGGTTGGATCGGTACAACCTGATGATGATCGAACAGCCCCTCGACTATGACGACATTGCGGATCACGCCGTGCTCCAGCGCCAACTGGCAACCGCGATCTGTCTGGACGAATCGATCCACTCTGTCCGGGCCGGTCGCGACGCGCTCGATGCGAACGCGTGCCGCATCATCAACATCAAGCCGGGACGCGTCGGCGGACACGCCGAGTCGATCCGGCTCCACGACCTGTGTGCCGCGAGGCACGTGCCCGTCTGGCACGGCGGGATGCTCGAGACCGGCATCGGGCGCGCCCACAATCTCCACCTGTCAACCTTGCCGAACTTCTCGCTGCCCGGAGACGTCGCGGCCAGCCGCCGGTACTACCAGCCTGATCTGATCGAGCCGGGGATCGAGGTCCAGCCAGACGGGATGATCCGGGTGCCTGACGGTCCAGGGATCGGCGTCGACGTTGTCGATGATCGACTCGATCACGCCACGCTGCGCCGCGCGGAGTTCACGTTGTGACGACCTGGACCGGCAGCAGGCCGATGCGCGATCGTCGCGCGCCCCGCATCGTGGCACTCACCGTGGTGGCGGTATCGTGGGCGGCGGCTGCGGTCCCGGCTTCCGCCCAGCCGGCGGGGCCGTCGGCCCCGCCCACCTACGAGCAGAAACTCGCGTGGATGCTGAGGCTCGAGGACCAGCGGATCCTGCGCGACCCGCCGCAGCCCATGTCGGCCACGCCCCGAGCGCCCGTGCTTGCATCCGGCGGCAGGAGAGGCACGCCCCGAGCGCCCGTCGGCGCATCCGGCGCCCAGATCAGCGCACCACCAGTGGCCATCGCGTCGCCAGATCTGGTGCGGTTGCTCGGCGATGGCGAGGCGCGGGTCCGCCGGCGCGCCGCGCTGGCCATCGGCCGCGTCGGGCTCGCGGAAGGCGTCGCGCCGCTCATCAGCACGCTTGCCGCCGATGCTGAGCCCGAAGTCAGGCAGATGGCGGCGTTTGCGCTCGGTCTGATCGGGCAGCGCGCCGCCGTCGAGCCCCTCCGGACGGCCTTGAGCGATCCGACTCCGCTCGTGCAGGGTCGTGCCGCAGAGGCACTGGGCCTGATCGGAGATGCCGCGTCCGCATCGGCCGTCGAGGCCATGGCGGCCAGACAACTGGCTGCCAGCAACGTCGCGACGCTCGATCCGGACGACCTCGAGTATCCCCAGTCTCCTGGCGCCGAAGCGTTTCGGCTGGGCATCTACGCGCTGGCGCGGCTGAAGTCGTACGACGCACTCGCGTCGGTGGTGCTTGACCCGGCAGGGCAGCCGCGCGCGCGGTGGTGGCCGGTCGCGTACGCGCTGTCGCGCACCGACGACAAGCGATTCGTGCCCGCGTTGATCACGTTACTCGGCGGCAGCGGCAGCCTGACGCGCGCGTTCGCCGCGCGAGGCTTGCAGACCATCAAGGACGGCAGGGCCGTGGGCGCGCTCGTCCTGCGGGCCCAAGGCTGGCAGGAAGATCCTCGGGCCGCCGTCGCCGCGATCCGGGCGCTCGGACAACTGGGCATGCCCGAAGCCGTTTCGGCGGTTCGCGGGCTCCTGCAATCACGCCTCCTCGACGCCAACCTTCGGCTCGAGAGCGTCGCGGCGCTCGGTGCGCTTGGTGACGCCGGGTCGGTTGATCGCCTCATTGATCTGGCGGCTGATCCGTGGCCGTCGATGCGCGCGGCCGTCTTGCGCGCGCTGCGGCAGGTCGATCCCGACACGTTTCTCATGGTGCTGTCAGGCCTTGATGCCGACCAGCACTGGAGTGTTCGCGCCGCTCTCGCCTCGATCGTCGGGACGCTGGATCCTGCTGTCGCGGTGCCGCGCCTGACCGCGATGCTCGAGGATCGGGACGCGCGAGTGATCCCGGCTGCCGTCGAGGCCCTCGCCAGGTTGCATCCGCCCGACGTCGGGCCGGCCCTCCTTCGCCTTCTGAAACATGACGATGTGATTGTCCGAGCGGCCGCGGCGACAGCCATTGGGGAGATGAAGCTTCCAGGAGGGGAGGCGGCACTGGCCGAGGCGTACCGCGCCGGCTCGGGTGACGGCATGTACCAGGCGAGGGCGGCCGCACTTGGCGCGATTGCCAAGTACGGAGCCGGCATCGCCCTGCCGGTCCTGCGTCAGGCGCTCGGCGACGGCGACTGGGCCGTGCGCGTGAAAGCGCTCGCCCTCGCGCGCGAACTCGATCCGGCCACCGACCTCAGCGCCGCGATCCGCCCGGCTCCAGGCCCGTCGGCCGATCGCTTCGCGCTGCCATCGCTCGTGTCGCCGTTGGTGTCGCCCCACGTGTTCATCGAGACCGACAAGGGCACCATCGAAATCGAACTGGCGGTGCTCGACGCACCGTTGACGGCGGCGAACTTCCTCGCGCTCGCGCGCAGCGGGGCGTTTTCAGGTGTGGCCATCCATCGCGTCGTCGCGAACTTCGTCATGCAGGACGGCGACACGCGCGGCGATGGCGAGGGGAGCCCGGGCTACACGATTCGCGACGAACTGAACCAGCGCCCGTTCCTGCGCGGAACCGTGGGCATGGCGCTCGACTGGCAGGATACCGGTGGCAGCCAGTTCTTCATCACGCACTCGCCGCAACCGCATCTGGATGGGCGCTACACCGTGTTCGGCCACGTGGTGGCCGGCATGGAGTGCGTGGATCGGCTGCAGCAGTGGGACCTCATCCGCCGCGTGCGGACGTGGGACGGCATCGAGTTGACCGTCAAGTAGGGCCCGCCTTCGCCGGAGGCTTCGGCGGGTCATGGCGTGCGGAGGGAGCCCCTGCGCGCGCCATGAAAAAAACAAAGGGGGCGACTGCCGCCCCCTCGCGTTCACGACTCAACAAGGCTAGCGCTTCTTCGCGGCCTTCTTCGTCGCTTTCTTTACGGTCTTCTTCGCCATCGTAATCCCCCCCTTCGGCGTGTTTGGTGTGAGTAACAACTCCCGTCTGCCGGGAGGTTGGGCGCAAAAAAACGGGGGTGACGGCACCCCCGTTCATGAGGTGAAGCGCTTAGCGCTTCTTGGCCGCCTTCTTGGTGGCCTTCTTTGCAGTCTTCTTCGCCATTTGTCCTCCTAGGATTGTAGCTGCCCAGCTGGTTACCATCTTCAAGTGATCACAAGCACTGGGCTGAGCAATCCAGGCTCATACAACATGTAGATTATGGGTGAGAAAAAAGCGATGTCAAGCACAAAGTGACAGATGACGATGAATTTCTCCCGACGCGTCACGCCCGGCGAGTGGAGTACGACGGTCGGTGTCGACCGAATCGTGACAGGCGTGTGGACGGGTGGCTAGCGCTGAAGGCGCGCCAGGGCTTGCGTGGCGGCGTCGATCGTCGAGGCGTCGGCACCGTGCACGCGTGTCGCATATGTGTAGTTCGAGATGGCACGCGGGCGATCGCCGGCGGCTTCGTACAGCCGGCCGCACCCGGCAAACGAACCGCCGACAAACGGCGGCGGCGGCGCCGGCCGCGCCTGCAGCGCTCGCTCGAAATCCACCAGCGCGCGCGCCCGATCGCCCTGGGCCTCCAGCACGCGGCCCCGCCGGAACCGATGCACGCCGTCGTCAGGTCTGAGTTCAATCGCGCGATCGAGGTGCTGTGCGGCCTCACTGACCGCGCCCCGCTCGAAATCGCGCCATCCCTCGAGCGAGAGCCGGTACGCCTCGGTCGTGCGCGCATCGGGGGTCCTCGACAATCCGTCGAGCGCTGCCTTTCTGACCTTGCGCGGATCGTCGGGAGGCGCGCTGGCCTGGGCGGCCCGAAACTCGGCCACGGCCTTCTCCCGCTGTCCCATGTGATCATACGCACGGCCAAGTCCCAGGTGCGCCCTGGCAACCGCGCCGTACGGCTTGGCGGGCCGCCGATCGACGACGACCTGGAGTTGGTCGATGGCCCGATCGGATTCGGCCAGGGCGTCCAGTTGATCGGCGGCACCGAGGCGGCCCCACGCCTCACTCAGTTCGGATTCCCGGAGAACGCCGCTGCGTGCGGCGTCCACCAGCGATCGATACGCCGCGAGCGCGGAGAGCCGGTCGCCCCGGTAGTCCTCGTGGACCTGCGCGACATTCAGCAGGAACATCGGATTGCGTGGAAAGCGGGCCCGCAGCTCCTCGAGCAGCGCCAGGGCGGCGCCCGGGTCATTCTCGTACCAGATGTAGACGAAGTGAAGCTGGTAGGTCGCCTCGCTTCTCAGCAGCACGCCCAGGTTCCTGGTCTGGATCATCTGTCGCAGGCCTTTGACCTTGTCGCCCCCGGGCATCAGCAGCAGCCACCGGAGGAACCTGAGCGCGGACGGGAGGGTGTCGGCGTAGTACTCGTACATGCCGATTCCGAAATTGGCGTCCTGGATCTGGCTGTCGAGCGACAGCGCCTTCTCGAGCGCGTTCTTGATGCGCTTGCCGTCACGCGCGGCGGTCAGGTACTCGCCTCGCAGGCCGTAGTACTGCACGCGCGCAGCGTAGGCCGCACCCAGATAGAACCATGCCTCCGCCCGCCCGGGCTCACGCGCGGTCCACTGTTCGCACCGATTAATGGTCCTACCGGCGTCCGTGAGGAAGGTCTGATCCAGGCTGCGGCTGTCCAGATCGAGATAGACCTGCCACCAGATCGACGCTGAGCGAATGACTGCGCACGCTTCGCTCGGCGCCGGCCCGCAGGCGCGGGTCAATTCCGCATCGGCTGCCGCGAAATCCGCGTCGTGGACCAGGTCGTACGCGCGCGCCAGACTTTGCGCGTTCGTCAGCCCTTTGATCGGCGCCATTCCCGCATGGCCACCTGCGATCGACGCAATCGTCACCGCGAGAGCCGCGACAACCCATCGTGTCTGGCTGCCTGCGATCATGACACCGTCGTGCGGAGGTCCTGTTTCTCGGCGTGTCGTTTAAACGCCAAGTCGATCAAGCGGTTGACGAGCGCCACGTACGACAGCCCGCTGGCGTCCCAGAGCTTGGGATACATGCTGATCGTCGTGAACCCGGGGATCGTGTTGATCTCGCTGACGAACCACTCGCCCGAATTCCGGTCGAGCAGGAAGTCGACACGCCCCATGCCGGCCGCGTCGACCGCGAGGAACGCCTCGACGGCCAGCCGCCGCACCTCCGCGGTCTGCGCCGGGCTCAGCGAGGCCGGGATCTCGAGCTTGGTTCCCTCGTCCAGATACTTGGCCTCGTAGTCGTAGAACTCCCGCGACGGGATGATCTCGCCGGGCACCGACGCCTCGGGCTGGTCGTTTCCAAGGACCGCCACCTCAATCTCCCTGGCGTTGGGAACGGCCGCCTCGACGACCAGCTTGCGGTCGTACTGCGCGGCCAGATCGAGGGCCTGTTCCAGCCCGGCACGATCCTTCGCCTTGCTGATCCCCACGCTCGATCCGAGATTGGCCGGCTTGACGAAGACCGGCAGCGTGAATCCCGCCATCAGATCGGCGAGCACCCGCGCGCGCTCGGCCAGCCAGTCGCGCCGCTTGACCACCACGTGTGCGGGCGTCGGCAGCCCTCGCGCCGCGAAGAGCGTCTTCATCACGGATTTGTCCATCCCCACCGACGAGGCCAGTACCCCGGCACCCACGTACGGCAGGTTGGCGAGTTCGAGCAGGCCCTGCACCGTGCCGTCCTCGCCGCATGGTCCGTGCAGGATCGGAAACACGACATCGAGATGCATCCCGTGAACAACGGCCGAATCAACCCCAGTGCCCTGGCCCGCCTCGTTATCCGGGCCCCGCCGTTCGATGGTCAGCAGCGCCTGGTCGTCGTTCGGGTACGCGACCAGATGCGCTTCCCGTGAAGTTCGCGCCTGCCGCGCCTCCTGATCCTTCATGTAGTCCCTGGCATCGGCCTCGGATAGAGCCGCCGGCTGCCGATCGGGCACGATCCACCGGCCCTGAGGGAGGATGTAGAGCGCAACCGGATCGTACCGGTTGCGAGCGAGGTTGGCGAAGACGGAGGTGGCCGAACGGATCGACACGAGATGTTCGCTCGAGCGGCCACCGAAGACAACGCCGACACGGATCTTTTTCACAGAAGCCTAATATATCCTACGGTCCTGTATTCTGGTGCTCGCGTGACGCCTATGTCCTCCCAATTCTCTTTCCGCCTGCTGACGACCGACGGGGCGGCCCGGCGGGGAGAGATGACGACGGCACACGGTGTCGTTCAGACGCCCGCGTTCATGGCGGTGGGCACGCGCGGAGCGGTCAAGGGCCTGACGCCGCGCGACCTGGTCGGCGAGGGCGCCGAGATCATCCTCGGCAACACCTATCACCTCTGGCTGAGACCCGGCGACGAGGTGATCGCAAGACAAGGCGGCCTGCACCGTTTCATCGGCTGGAATCGGCCGATTCTCACCGACAGCGGGGGCTTTCAGGCGTTCAGCCTTGGCGCGCGCCGACGGATCCGGGAAGAGGGCATTCACTTTCGCTCCCATCTTGACGGGTCGGAACACCTGCTGACGCCTGAAGGGGCCACCGATATCCAGGCGCGGCTGGGATCGGACATCGCGATGGCGCTCGACGAGTGCCTTGCGCAGCCGGCGTCGTTCGACGCCGTGCGCGAATCGACCGAACGGACGGCTCGCTGGGCCCAGCGCTGCCGGGAGCGGTTTCTTGAGCTGCAGGACCGCGGAAATGGGGTCGGACCTCATTTCCCGTCGGAAGCGATTCACGCGGGAAACGGAAATGAGGTCCGACCCCATTTCCCCACCATCACCAACCCGGGCCAGGCCCAATTCGGCATCATCCAGGGCGGCACGGACCCGTCGCTGCGGACGTTGAGCGTCGAACGCACGCTGGCCGTGGGATTCGAGGCTTATGCCATCGGGGGGTTGAGCGTGGGCGAGCCGGCCGACATCATGTACTCCGTCGTCGAGCACACGGCCCCGCAGTTGCCGGTCGACCGGCCCCGCTACCTGATGGGGGTGGGCACGCCGCTCGATCTGGTCGAGGC
>Ga0315287_10000891_pt1 | contig 26684 bp, 16 predicted proteins | sample YL17G11_0_MG_FD_205037 | JGI IMG/M metagenome (GOLD analysis project Ga0315287, IMG submission 205037) | Sediment microbial communities from Yellowstone Lake, YNP, Wyoming, USA - YL17G11_0 | ecosystem: Environmental > Aquatic > Freshwater > Lake > Sediment | place: USA: Wyoming | collected... | reverse complement strand
CGGGGTTTGCGGGGGGTGGTGGGTTTGATATTTGGGGCGCGCCGCTTCGTGGCGCCCTGGCGTGGCGCGCGCGCGCGCGCGCGCGCGCGCGCGTTTTTTTTCTCTGCCGCTGCTGTTGCTGGTGTTTCTGGTTTCTCTTTGGTAAGAGGGTATTTGTGTAACGATGGACAGTGGGTTTTCTCGTTTTCCATTTTCTGGGCGTCGCGGGGATGGGCGCGCCGAGCGTGTGAGAAAGAGGATATAAAGGATGGGGAAGAGGCCGAGGTCAGAGAGTGCCTCACACCTCTGAACCGGGCGCCCCAGCATACCCCACACAAACCCGTCGCCATGCAGATCTTCGTCAAGGTGACCCTAAAGGCATAGCTCGCTCAACCCTCCCTGCCCGTGGCCGTCCTCTCCCAGACCTGGGCGCGCGCGCCTCGGACGGGAGAGCGCTCCCTCGCCGCCCATCACAGCCCGCGTTCGGTCTCTCTCACCTCCCTCCCTTCACACAGACCCTCACGGGCAAGACCATCACCCTGGAGGTGGAGTCGTCCGATACCATCGAGAACGTCAAGTCCAAGATCCAGGACAAGGAGGGTGCGTTTTGAATGGAGGGGCGGGGAAAGGAAACGCCGCCGCTGCCGGCGCTCGCGCCGATCAGCCGCCGTGGTCGTCTGCGCCCGCGGCCCGCCAGGACCCGGCATTGCTCGCCATCCTCGGGCGTGTGGCAAACTGGGCGACGAGGCCGTCGCCCTGGGCGCGCGCGGGGTAAAACACAGGCCCTGGCCGGCGCCCAGAGTGTTGCCTGGGCGCGGCCTCTTCCCTGCCCCTCCCGATTTCGCCGGCGCGCCGGCCGCTGCCGCTCGCCCCGTCCACCCCACGCTCTCACCTTCTCATCTCCATCCACGCCATCTCCATCCACACCATCTCAGGCATCCCCCCCGACCAGCAGCGCCTCATCTTTGCGGGCAAGCAGCTGGAGGACGGCCGCACGCTGGCGGACTACAACATCCAGAAGGAGTCCACCCTGCACCTTGTCCTCCGCCTGCGGGGCGGGATCATCGAGCCCTCGCTCCAGATCCTGGCACGCAAGTACAACCAGGACAAGATGATCTGCCGCAAGTGAGTAGTAGTTTATATTGGAGAGAGAGGAGAGGAGACGGAAAGGACACGCGCGCGAGATGGAGCGAGAACGAGAGCGAGAGGGCCGATCGGGCCCCGCGCTCGACCGCAACCTTCGACCTCGACCTCCAAAAACATGGGGCGGTGCTTAAGTTTGGCCTCAGCCTGGCCTTTTTTAGCCCTGGGGATGAATACCCGCCCCACATCGAACCTACCTCGCATGCTTTGCCCGCAGTGAGCGCTTTTGATCTCGCCGCCCTGTGTTTGGCCATTCAGCGTTGGAACAAAACAAACAAACAAACAAAAAACTCACATCATTTTCATTTCTCCCCTCCCCTTTCTCAGGTGCTACGCCCGCCTCCACCCGCGCGCGACCAACTGCCGCAAGAAGAAGTGCGGCCACACCAACCAGCTGCGCCCCAAGAAGAAGCTCAAGTGATCTGGGGTTTTTGAGCGTGAAGAGGCGGAGGGCGTGGTTGGCTGTCGTGTTGGAAGACGAGGCTGTGCCCCAGAAAAAAAGAAGTACGTTTCTCGCCGTCTCTCGTCTCTCTCATTGTTGATACACACGCACACACACACCCGGGTCACACACTCACATCACCTGGGCCCCGCCACAGAGAACTGTTAAAACACCCCCGGCCCTCAAACAACAAAAACAACTCTCTCGCTCTACCCATCCTTTCATCTCATTTCGCCCTCCGCTTCCCGCGCCGCCCCGTCCCCGTCCCGTTGACTAGCAGCTCGCTGATGGAGGCATGATTGGCCGCGGACGCGGACGCGGCCGCACGCCCAGGCGGGGTGAAGGAGGAGGCCGAGGTGGGCGTCCCGACGCCGCCGTTGCTGCCTTGGATGGCCGCTAGGCCGGCGAGCGCGTCCGTGTCGGGCACGTCGCGCAGAGCAGCCGCTGCCCACGCGTATGGCTCGGCCGCGGTCGGCGGGGACCCGTCCGGCGCGGGCACGTAACCCGACAGCTCATCATCAAAAGATGCCGTCGTCGTCGCGGAAGGAGGGGGAGGCCCAGGCGCCGGCGCCGCCGCCGCCGCGGCGGCTTCAGCTGTTTTGGCCAGGACGGCCGCGGCCAGGTCGTCGACCGTGTCGTACCTCACCTCATCCACGACCACCCCGTGGGCGTTGCCGCCGCTGCCACCGATCTCCCGGCGGCGGACCTGGACGACGGGCACCTTGCCGTGGAGCAGGCAGTCGACGGAGTCCTCCACCCAGTGCGTCACCCACAGGGCGCGGTCCCGCATTTCGATCACAAGCGGGAACGTGGGCGGCGCGCGCCGTTCCAGCACGCTCTTCTGCGTCCCGCGCGCCCGGGCTTCGTCGTCGCCCAGGGTGACGGACTGGATGCCGCCCACCAAGTCAGACAGCGTCGGGTTCTTCATCAGGTTCTCCAGCAGCTGGCCGTGCGCGGTGCCGACCAGCTGGACGCCCCGCTCCGCAATCGTGCGGCAGGCCAGGGCTTCCGCCTCCGTCCCGATCTCGTCCACGATCACGACCTCCGGCATGTGGTTCTCGACGGCCTCCACCATCACCCGGTGCTGGGCGGACGGATCGGGGACCTGCATGCGGCGGGCCCCGCCGATGGCCGGGTGGGGCACGTCGCCGTCGCCGCCGATCTCGTTGGAGGTGTCCACAATCACGACCCGCTTGTGGAGCTCGTCCGCCAGGACGCGCGCCATCTCGCGGATGACGGTCGTCTTCCCGACGCCCGGCTTGCCCAGGAAGAGAATGGAGTTGGGAACGGTCAGGATGTCCCGAATCAGGGAGATGTGGCCCGTCACCGCCCGCCCCACCCGGCAGGTCAGGCCGATGACGGAGCCCCGCCGGTTACGGATGGCCGAGATGCGGTGGAGCGTCCCCTCCACGCCCGCCCGGTTGTCCCCACCAAAGGTGCCGACCGCCGCTTCGGCGGCCTGCAGATCGGCCCAGGTGATGGGAGCGTCCCGCAGGAACTCACCGCCCCGGCCCCCCAGGAAGCGGGCCTCCGGGCGGCGGCCCAGGTCAAGGACGACCTCCAACAGCTGCGGCCTGTGCGGGTGGTGGGCGATGATGGACCGGATGTCCTCCGGCAGGGCGGTCAGCAGGGCATCCAGGTCGTCCCGGACCATGACAGACCCGTCCATTTCGCGGAGGAGGCCGGGGGGTGGGGCTATGGTGTTGAGGAGGGGGAGACGCGATGACGGTGACGATGAGAGAGGGTAAGAGGGTTGAGTCGTTTGAAAGGAGGGAGTCTCTTTTATTCGCCACACGTGACGTCGGGGGTGCCAATCCGCCTAATGACCGGTTTCCGTCGCCTGGCCTGCCCACCCGCTCGCCCAGCAGACGAGGCGCGCTCCATCGCGACCAGGCGGAGGGAGGTTCGACGTGCGCGTGAGCGTGCAGCTCTCTCTCTCTCTTCCTCCTCCTCTCTCCTCCCTCTTACCGTTGTCGTCGGGCGTGGCCGCGCCTGCCTCTTCTTCAGCCCGCGCCTTGAGTGGAAAACACCGCCGCGCCGGCCGCCGCCCGGCCAGGCGCGCGAGGGCCGGGCGTGCTGACGCTGGCGCTGCCGTCGCCCACTGGGCGTGAGGGGCGGGCCTGTGTGGTGTGGTTGGGAGAAAGGGCGTGAGCGTCTCCGTCTTGCATTTGGTCCACATCTCTTCAAGGGTATCCCGCCCCGCCGCCTCAGCCCCCCCTCCGCCGGCTCGCCCGCCGGCCCGTCGTGTGGGGCAGACGACGGGCTAAGGTGGTGTGGATGGGTCCAGCGTCACGTACCGGACACATGCGTGCGGGGCCAGCATCGTGTTTGGGGATGATGTGCCTTTTTTTTTTTTCTGGAATGTAAGAGACTGTGCGCGCACCCCTCCCGCCTCTTTCTTTTTGGATTCCGTAACGGCCAATGGTCGCCCTCACCACCACCGTGGAGGTGAGGGCCCACCCCTTCCCCTTACCCCCCTGCCTCACCTCCGCGGGCGTGGCCTTGGTGGTGGGCGACGCCGCCAGCGGAACAACGGCAGCCTCCTCCTCCCCTCCTCTCCTCCTCCCACCAGGCCTCCACGCCTGGGCAGAGGCACGCTCCCTTACTTCCTCCTCCTGCCCACCGGCCGCCGTGGACACCGCCTGGCAAGAAACCGTCGCAGCCCTGGTAGTCCTAGCCTTCAACCACCCTGTTGGCGGCGTGCTGACGCCCGTGCGGCTGCCTTTGGGCGGCCAGGGAAGGGCGGTGCTGCTGACCCGCTCAACGACCGGCGCGCTCACCACCCCTGCTGCTTCTGCCTGGCGAAGGGCGGCTGGTGGCGAGGGCGGCAGCCTGCCGGATGTGGACACCCTGATCTCCACTGCTCATGCAGCCGCTTGGGCCGGCCTGGGCGTGTCGCTGGAGAGGAGGAGGAGCGGCGGCGGTGGCGTCGCCGCGACCTTCTCCGCGCGCGCCTTGGGTCCAGCACCCCCGCCCACCCCTTCTCCCCTCCTCCCAGCCTGCCCCGCCCGGGTGCCGGCTCTGAGCCAGCGCCTCGTCGGCGGGGCCAATAGTGTGTCCACTACTTTACTGGTGGTGGAGGCGGTGGTTGATGGGAGCAGCACCAAGGCGTGCGTCATCCTGCAGGCGCCCTTCCCGTTTCGCCTGGGCCGTCCCTCCCTGACGCCCTGCTACGGTGGAGCGCTCGTACGCTTGGAGCCCGGGCCACCATTTGTTGTGCACCACCGGCAAGCGCTTGACGCTCCAGACACAGCCGTCTTTTGCTTCGAGCCAGAGGAGCAAAGAACGTGCGTCGTCGCGTCCGCCCCGCTGACCCGCCTCACCCCGCTCGCGGGCGCCAGCGTCGGCCTACGCACTGACCGCCACGCCCGGGTGCCCGTCCCGCCGGCGGTGCTGGTGATAGAGGGCGATACATACAACAAGACAATGGAACACCCATTTTTTGGTCCGTTCTCCCTCCAGGCGGGCGACCGGGCGGTCCTCTTTGCAACCTCCGCCGACCCAGCGGGCGTGCGCCCGTCTGTGGTCGATGAGACCGCCGCGGACGTCGTTTTGTCGCTCACCGGCACCCTGTGGGCTGTCCTTGCGGCGGCCATGCTGCAAGCAAGCCGAGGAGAGAGGAGAAGGACGGAGTGTAAAAAGCATTAAGCAAGCAAGGCAGTGGAGATACAGCGATAGAACTCTCTCCTCACCCCCCCCCCCCCCCGGAGCGCACTTCCAGCCCCACGCACAAACGCACAAACGCAAGTGCCGCCCCCCCCTTCCCTCTTTTTATGTCTCCGCACCACCGCCCGCCAGGCCCGCCACCGCCCCTACAAACTGCGCGTCCCGTAGCATGCGTGTGACGCCCCGCTTGGGCCCCCGGTCGCCCGCCACGCGCGCGCCAAAGTATAAGGGCACCGCAAACTTGGCGGCCTGCCAGACCACCGTGGTTGCATGGGTGGCGTGTGCCGGGGCGGCCACGCCCAGCGTGAATGCCGTGAACAGGACCTGCAGGAAACCGTAGCCCATGACTTTACGCAAGGGCGGCGCGGTGCCGTCAGACCCGCGGCAGATGCGGGCCCACACATTCTTCGCGCCCGCCGCCCGCCGGGCGAGCGTGCGGTAAGACGTGTCCAGCTTGCGTGCGAGTATGTAGTCCCGCAGGGGCGAGGCCTGCAAGATCAGGCCGTACGCGACCTGCCAGACGACGTAAACGGCAAAGGGGGCAAGCCAGAGGGAGGCGAAGGTGGGCGGGGTGGTGGCCGCCCGGGCCGCGACCGCCCCTGGGGAGGCGAGCAGCGTTTTCAAAAATTCCGGCGCGTCCACGGGTGGCGGGTGGTGCGTTCTCGCGTACAGGGCCAACCCCGGCAGCAGGTGCAAGAGCACCGACGTGCCCGCACTCCACGACCCGAAATCCCAGGGGCACTGCCACACGAGCAGGGCGGCCGCGATGGGCCCGTCCGCCAGGGCCCGCCCCGACGCCTCCCAGGAGGCCGGGACGGGGGGCCCGAGGAGGAGGGCGATGGTCGCTAAATTGATCCACTGATAAAGGGAGATAGAGAGAGATGGGAGGGGGCCATGAGTGTTGAGAGGGAATAGAGAGAGCGGGCGCCGGGTGGCGCCTTGATGATGGGTTGTTTTTTTGATTCTCATCCCTCTCTCCGCCACGTCCACCCATCCCTCCCTCTCTCGCTCTCTCGACAAACTCACGTAGCAGAACTCCAGCAAAAACGCGGCCCTCCGCGTCGTCACAAACTCGTGCACCCGCAGCGGCAGCGCGACGGCGGCCCAGGCCAGGTAGAGTGCAGGCAGCGCCCAGGGCGCGGCGCCTGTCACAAAGGCCAGGCTGCCAAAGAGCAGGAAGCCCCGCATGTGGGCGGCCGTGGAGGCTGGGCCCGCACCCAAGGCACGGACGGCACATGCAGAAGCTAGTTTATGGGCAGCAGCCGACGCGGTGGAATCTGGGGCGGACGGCGGGAGGACGGCCGGGATGGAGGCCGAGGTTGACGAGGCCTCGAGCCGGAGCGTGGTGGTTGCGCCACCAGATTTTGTGCGGGCCAAGCCGTCGGTGACTAGCCGCCCTTGCCCAGCCTCTCCAAGGTCAACCGGCTCAGATTCAGGCTTGCGGTGGCGAGCGGTCAGGGTGGGGCGGCGGGAAAACATGATGGTATTTCGTGGGCGGAAGGACTGGGTCCCAATCTTTGGGCGGGCGCGGCGCGCCGGCGGTTTTTAGATTGCACTCTCCGATGTCGTGTGTCGGGGGGCCTTCCGGCTGGGGGGCAGGGCCGCCTTTTATGGAGGGGAGGTAGGCGTGGTGGATGTGGCTTGTGCCTAGCAATGATGAAGGGGAGAGGCGGGGATGCGGGTGGAAGCAGCAGGCTGCTCCCCCTGGTGTGGGATACACACGGAGACGCGGAGAAATAGCCTCTCTGCGCGGAAGACGGAAGAGAGGGCGGAAGGGAGAGACCCTGTCCCACTCCCCTTCTTTCCTTTTTCCCACACCCTCTTCTCACCCCCCTACACGAACCATGGCCACCATGGAAGCCGCCGCCGTCGCGGACCCGATCACAGACGTCGCTCACCCCATGGACGAGCAGGCGGGGCCGTTCCCCATCGACAAGCTGCAGGTGAGAGGAAGGAGCAAGAGAGAATTGAGGGTGGGGCGAGAGAAGAGCGGCCGGCATGCAGGGGCCACGTACACCGCTGCGCGCCCGCTGCCGCTCCTCTTTTCGCCTGACATGGTCGAGGAGGGCCAACGCCCGACCTCGGTGGGTGGTCAGCACCCCGTCCTAGGCGCCGGTGCGTGGCCCCAAACCGACCCCCGTCGCGTTTGGACGCCGTGTCTGTCGCGCCCCCATTTCGTGCGCCGGCGGCGTCTTGCTTTGCGCCCCCCGACCGCGCGCCCTAAGACAGTGCCTGTGCTGCCTCTTCCCACTCGGTCGGGTGGCCAGATGGACCCTCTCAGCCTGCGCGGGGTGAACAGGGTGCGGCAGGGATGGGCAGAGCCTCCTTTAACATGGAAAAACACGTCTGTCGTTTTTTTTTTGACCGGCGCGGCAGAGCGACGCTGCGTCGTGCACGCTGCAGCACACCTCCTCCTCCGCCAACATCCTCTCACCAACACTACTCTCTTCTCTCCTCTCCTCCTCTCTCCATTCCTCTTCTCCCCTCTCCTCCTCTTTCCAAGGAACTGGGCATCGCCGCGGGTGACATCAAGAAGCTGAAGGAGGGCGGCATCAACACGGGTGAGTGGAGATGATAGGGTGCGTTTTCAGCTCTCTCCCTTTCAACAACCGCTCCTTCCGCTCTCATCTAATTCCCTAACATTACCCACCACCCATTCACACAACAGTCGAGGCCCTCGCCCACTCGACCAAGAAGGAGCTGTGCCTGATCAAGGGCATCTCCGAGGCCAAGGTCGTCAAAATGCAGCAGGAGGCCTGGAAGTTGGTGCCGATGGGCTTCACGACCGCGTCCGTGGTGGCCGAGCAGAGGGGCGACCTGATCACGGTTACGACGGGCGCCAAGGAGCTGGACGCCATCCTGGACGGCGGCATCGAGACGGGCTCCATCACCGAGATTTACGGCGAGTTCCGGTGCGGCAAGACCCAGCTGTGCCACACGCTGTGCGTGACGTGCCAGCTGCCCATCGACATGGGGGGCGGCGAGGGGAAGGCGCTCTACATCGACACGGAGGGGACCTTCCGGCCCCAGCGTCTGGTCCAGATCGCGGAACGGTATGAGAAGAATGGAGAGACAATGGAGTGACGCGGAGACGAGGCGCGAAAGAAAAAAGACTCAAACCACGACCTCACCTTTTTTTCTTTCTTTCTTTCTTTTACTCCAGGTTCGGCCTCAACCCCTCCGACGTCCTGGATAACGTGGCCTACGCCCGCGCCCACAACACCGACCACCAGGGCCAGCTCCTCCTGGCGGCAGCCTCCATGATGGCGGAGGCTAGGTTTGCCCTCATCGTCGTTGACTCGGCGACCGCGCTGTACCGGACAGAATTCAACGGGCGGGGCGAACTGTCGGCCCGCCAGATCCACCTGGGCCGCTTCCTGCGGTCCTTGCAACGCCTGGCCGACGAGTTTGGGTGCGCCGTTGTCGTGACCAACCAGGTCGTCGCCGCCAACCTGGACGGCGGGTCCATGTTTGCGGGGCCGTCCGTGAAGCCCATCGGTGGCAACATCGTCGCCCACGCGACGACGACCCGGCTGTGGCTAAAGAAGGGGCGCGCCGAGAACCGGCTGTGCAAGATCGTGGCGTCGCCCTCCCTGCCTGAGCGGGACTGCTCGTTTGCGGTGACGGAGCAGGGCATCTCGGACTCGACAGACTGAGGAGAGGAGAGGTGAGAGGCGGGGGCGTGCGTGGTGTGTGTGTGGAGAGCTTCTTTTTTCTGAAGTCGGGAGGTCGGGGGGTCGGGGGGTGCGGTTTTGTTCGACCTCTTCTTGAACAACTGCCCTGCATTTCCTTTTTCCCTCCTTTGTCGACATGTGCGTGTATGTGTGCACGCGGGCGTCCATTTTTATTTCGTGCAATTCTAAGATAGCAGCGCGGACACGCCAAAAACAAGCGACACAGCCACCCCTCTCTCCCTCCCTCCCTCCCTCCCCACACCCTTCTCTCTCTCCATTCTCTCTCATCTCACATCAGTAGTCCTCCCCACGGCTCAACACTTCTTTACGCGTCGGGTGCAGGTACAGCGTGTGCTCGTACTGGGCCGTGTAGGAACCCTTGACGTCCACCAAGGGCGGGTACGGGTTGATGGCCCCGTTCTCACACAGGGAGCGCAGGGCCATGAGGTACTTGGTCTCTCCGATCCGGTCCAGGTACCGCCGGCAGAAGGCGAGCGTCCCGAAGTTGGCGTCGATAGAGGCCAGCAGCTTGCGGGCGGCGGGCAGGCGGGGCGGCGGCGTCCGCACGGCCGCCGCCTCGAAATCCCGCATGTAATGGGATGTCTCCAAGTCCTCCACCACAAACCCCTTCCCCGTTGACCCAAACGTCTCGATCGCGTAGAACTCACCCTCCTCCATGCGGGGCCCGGCCTCGCCGCCCCGCACAATGGGCACGGACTTGCCCGCATGGATCTGGTAAGGCGCGATGGAGTGGCCGTTCAGGTTGCGGATGGACTTGACGCGGTAGGTCTTGCCGCCCAGTTCAATCTCGGACGCTTCCATGACCTCCTGGACGGCCGCCCCGATGTCGCACAGCCGCACGTCCACGCCCGCCGCCCGGATCCCTTCATTGGTGGCGTCCTTGACGGCGGCCAGTAAAGGGTCGAATTTTGGGTTGTGGGCGATGGTGAACGCGCAGTCGATGATGCGCCCCCCGATGTGCGTCCCGAAATCCAGTTTCATCACATCGTCGGGCCCCAGGACCGTCGTGTCCCCGCCGTTTGGTGTCCAGTGGGCGGCAATGTGGTTGAGGGAGACGCCCGTGGGGAAGGCGATGCCGGCGTCCATGCCTTTGGCTTGGATCAAGGTGCGCACCCGGTCCTCCACCTCTTCGACCAGGCGGGTGAGGGAGACGCCCGGGACGGCGAGCGTGCGCGCGTGCGACCGGACCTGGCGGTGGACTTCGGCCGCGTGGCGGACCTCGTTCAGGATGGGCGCCTCCACCCGCTCCCGCTCCCGCTTCTCGGCGTCGCCCTCCCGCCAGGCCTGGTCGGCGGCGTAAGGCTGGAACTCGCCCGGCGGGAAGGTGCCGTCCTTGAACAGGAAGGCCACGGGCACGGTCGGCGGGTCGGTCTGGACTGACGGCCATTTTTTGGGGGGTTGAGGGGCGGTCGTGGTGGCGAGCAGTGCTGCGCCGTTGCTGGCCGCCTGAGGCGCGGCCGCCTCTCCAGCAGCCTCCCCAGCAGCAGCTGTCGGTTTCTTATTCTTCTTCTTCTTCTTCTTGGCGGCGGCGGCCGCGTCGGCCGAGCCGGCGGGCGCGGCGGACGCGTCCTCCTCCTCACTCGCGCTGCCGTCGGCGGGTTGGGCGGCAGCGTTCGGAGCGCCAGCGCCGTCCGCACCACCCTTTCCACCCTCCGTCGCGGCCGCCGCCTTTTTCTTAGCCAGCCGCTTCTTCTGAGACTTGGTCAGGCCATCGCCGGGGGCGGCCTGTGTTGAAGAGAAGAGGGGATGGGTGCGTGAAGCGTGAGAGAGCGTGCGAAGAGAGTTGCGCGCGTGGATCCGAGTGTGCGTGTGTGTGCTTTACGCGCCGGTGCGCCCACGCCCACGCCCTTGCCTCTTCTAGAGGGCCAGGGGCATGACCGGGTACGTCTCACCTCGCCACCGGCGGCCGGCGGGTCGTCCAGCGTCAGCACTTCAAGGGGTTCGGGCATTGGTGTGTCCGTTCAGTCGAGTGAAGTAAAAGAGGGAAGGCCACCTGCCCTCTCTCCTGCCCTCTGCCCTCCCTCCTCCTTTCGCCCCTCCTCCGGGCGGGGACTGCGACTCCATCCCATCCTCATCCTCATGCTCTCACTGGAAGGTGCACTCCGGCGGGCACGCCGGCGGCGGCGTCGCCGGCCGCCCCGGCGGTGGCGGGGGTGGGCCGGCACCGCCAGAGGCCCCGTCCTCCTCCCCCATCTCCACCACCGCCACCACCTCGCTGATCAGGTCGTCCCCGGCCAGGCGCATGGGCGGGCAGCCCGCCCGGCGGCGGCGGCGGACGTAGGCGTCGACCAGGACGGCCCCGCCCTCGCCCAGGAGGGCTTCCAGGATGGGCGACGCCGTGGAGGCGTTGGTCAGTCGTAGCAGGCGCAGCCCCACGACGGTCTTCGTGGCAAAATTCAAAGCGACCGCGCCCGCGACGGCGGCAGGGGAGTCGGGCGCGGCGGCGGCGGCCGGGCGGCCCGCCCCGCCCCCACCCGCCCCTTTTTTGGAGACCTTCCAAAACTGTTCCAAGCCCAAGCCCACCGGCTTGGCGCACGTCAGGCCGTCGACGGTCAGGGCGACGTTGACCAGCTCGATCTCCGCCAGTGTGGGCGGCATGGCCCCCCGGATGGAGGCTTTCGCCAGGGCGTTCAGGTTGAATGGGCGGCGGGCTGCGGCGGCGATGGCGTCCGGGCCGTCCTCCTCTCTTGGGTCCGCGCCCGTCGCGGACGCCAGGCCCGGCATTTCTTTCCAGGCCGGGTAGCCCAGGCGGAGGACGCGCAAAGACCCGCACGCATGGTAGCGGAACAGCGGCGGCGCCGCTAGGAACTGGCGGCGCAGGTCCAGCACTTCCAAACGGGGCAGCAGGAGCGTGGCGGCGTCGCGAGGCTGGTGAGGAAAATCGCACCGTTTGGTGTTGTTCATCGTCAGGGCGAGGTAAGTCAGCGAGGCCAGGGCAGAAAAGGCGCGCGCGCTGCAAATGCGGCCCCCCCTCAGGCGGGTGGGGCCGGGCAGGCCGGGCTCCACCCCCAGCACCAGGCGTCGCAGGGCGGGCGCGTGCGTGACGCCGAGCGGCGGGCGCCGCAGCGCGTTGGCGCGGGTCGCCTCGTACCTACCGCTGTGGTAGAGCGTCACCGCCGTCAGGCGGCGGCAGGTGGCCACCCAGGAATACAAGTCTGACCGAATCGGGTGCATGATGGGTGCGACGAGCTCGCGCAGCGCGGGCAGGGGTGAGGGGTTGCCGACTGCGTGCCACCCGCGGTCAAGCTCAAAGCTGACGTCGCTCTCAAAGGCCAGGTGGGTCAAGCGGGTGAGGCGCCCGGCCCAGGCAGCCCGCAGCATGGCCCACCCGCCCATGCCCCGGAACGTCAGGGCCTCCAGGGTCGCCCCCATTCGGGGCACCAGCGGGTCGACCACGGCCTGGGACAGGGACCGCTGGCACCACTGTCCGCGGACCGGCATATCCCCAAACCCCTCCAGCTCCAGTTTCCGCAGCGGGATGGCCGCCGGCGCGGCCGCCGCGATGGCCTCGTACCGCCCGGGCCACACCATGTCTCGCTGCAGGGGCAGCTGCCCGTCCATCTGGGGCGACGAGGCAAGCAAGGCAAAGTGCAGGCAAGTGACCCGGTCCGCGCCCGCCGCGCGGAACAAGGTGTTGAGGCCGCCTGTGTCGATCAGGGCGGCGACCGTGTCCAGGTGTTGGGGCAGCGTCCGGATGGCGACTCGGGACAGGAGTGGAGCCAGGGGCGGCTGGGCAGGGGCGCCGCCGCCGCCGCCGCCGCCGCCGCCGCCGCCGCCGCCGCCGCCGCCGCCGCCGCCGCCGCCGCCGCCGCCGCCGCCGCCGCCACCGCCGCCGCCCTCGCCCAACAGCAGGCTCAGCGCGCGGGCCACAGCCCGCGGCGCGGAATGCTGTACTCCTCCCCACGAATATGTGCTCCGCACGGTAATATCTAGGTCGTGCAGGCGCGGGGCGGCAGTGCACAGGGCGTGCAAAGCCTTGATGGCGCTCGCCCCGGCCACCGTTGGGTCGTCACCAGGCGCGGCAGCCGCGCCCTGGGCCACGATGCTGGGGTCGTGCCGGTGGGTGGCCGCCGCCAGGGCGTTGACGCCGGACCAGGACAGGGTGAGGTCGTCCCAGGCAGCGCAGGGCGGGCGCAGGGCCTGCCGGAAGGCCTTACAGACCAGGGGCAGCGCCGAAAAGCGGCCCGGATTGGGCACTTTGCTGGCAATGAGGGCGAGGACGTCGTGTGGAAGGTCCATGAGGGCGAGGAGGGTGCGGGGCGGGGCCTCGGCGGCGGCGGCGCCACCCCGGCCTCGGCCCCGACCACCACCCCGGCCTCGGCCCCGACCGCCACCCCGGCCTCGGCCCGCGGCGGCCCGCGGGCGCCGAGGTGGAGGGGGCGGGGCGGCCGCGGGCGCGTCCTCCTCGACCTCCTCGCTTGACGAGGACGACCGTGTGCCCTCCACGGTCTCCTCTTCCGTCTCCTCCTCCGCCTCCTCGTCCTCGCTCCCAACCAGCTCGGGCTCTTCGGCGGGAGCCTGGCGGCGGCGGCGGGCCGCAGGGGCGGCGGGTGCACGGCGGGGTGGCATGTGTGGGTGGGGTGGGTAAAAAAAAAAAAAGGCGGGCGGGATGATGATTGTGTGCAGCCCACCGCGCCATTTTTTCCCCTGCTCTCTTCACTTCCAACCTTCTCTTCACTTTGTGGTTTTCACGCCCTCACGGCGACGACGCCCTCCCCCAGCACCCCAGCCTTCCCCCCGCCCCCTCTCCCATCCCCGAGCCCCCGCCGGTACCGCTCCATGAGCGCGGCATACAAAAACTCGATGGTCGGCCCGTCGCTCCAGGGCGGTCCCGCCGCGCCCGCGGGGCCCGCGCACCAGCCGAGGTGCCCTCCTCGCTGCGTCGTCGCGAGGAGGCAGTGCGGGTTGGCCGCGATGGCGGCGGTCGGGATGCCGGCCGATGGCGCGATGGGGTCATCCTCGGCCTGGAGGCACAGCAACGGAATCCGCACGCCCGGAATGCGGGCGGCCGACCCGGACGCGGCGTAATAGGCGTCGACGGTGGGGAAGCCAAAGGAGACGCGCGTGACCGCGTCATCAAACGCCCGGATGGAGGGCGCGGCCGCGCCGGCGACCGGGTCGAAGGGCTTGCCCCCCGTCGCGGCCTTGTCCTCCCACAGGTGGGCGTGCCTGGCGAAAATGGTGCGCAGCGACCGGGCCAGGTTGGCGTCGTACAGGCGGTTGAAGCCGGCCGCAAACGCCTTGTCCGCGAGGACCAGGTCGAAGGGGTTGCACAGGGAGACGGCCGCGGCGAGCGGAGTGGCGGCGCCGGCCTCGCCCAGGTAGTTGACCAGGATGTTGGCGCCCAGGGAGTAACCCGCCGCCACCAAGGGCGCGTCCGGGTGGGTAGCCGCCACGTGGGCGACGACGGCCGCCAAGTCGCCGGTGAAAGAAGCCGAATAGAATTGCGGGGTGGTGACGGGCCCGTCGCTCGTCCCGCGCGAGTTGAAGACGACCGCTCGCATGCCTGCGCTCGCTGCCGCGGCGGCCAAGTGCTGGACGTAGGGATCGTGCGAGCCGCCTGTGAGGCCCGGCAGCACTACCAGGACGGGCGCGTCGGGCGGGAGCGAGGCGCACCCGGGGGGCGGGGACGCCAGGGCGTCCAGGGCGACCGTGCCTCCATCGGCCATTTTCAGCAGGCTCCGCTCGTAGGCGACGCCGGGCGGCGGCTTGCGAATCAGGGCCGCCAAAATCGTTTCCACATGCCCGTTGGACAGGGCCAGGGGCGTGGCCGCCGGGCGGTGCAGGGAGGGGCACCGCGACAGGACGGCCGTGTTGAAGGGGGTGGGCGCGGCGGTCAGGGCGGGCAGGCGGGAGGTGCGGGCGGCCGCTAGGGCGGCGAGCATGGCGCCCAGGGCCAGGGCAGCTGCCAGGATGGGGAGGGGGACGACCGACGGCGGGGGTGCCGCCGCGGCGGCCGCGGCGGCCGCGGCGGCGGCCACCGCGGCAGTCGCTGCCGGGGAGAAGCGGCGGTGGGTTGAGGCAGCAGCCGCACCCGCGGCGTTGCCGCGGCCGCGGCTAGCCAGGGCGGTGGGGCGGGTGGACAGGGTAGATAGCGCCTGGGGATCCCCACCCGCCGGTACGGCAGGCCCTGGCCTCGCCATTGTCACGAACGCACGTGGGGATGGAGCTCCGCGTGCGGAGCGCGAGGCGAGGCGGGCAACGGCTCGCATAGAGAAAAAGCGAAGGCGGTAGTGGACGCGAGTGCAATAGACACGCGTTCCCCTTTTCTCTCTCACACAGGAGGCACACCGCACACACCGCACACACACACACACACACACACACACACACACACACACACACACACACACACACACACACACACACACACACAGGCCATGGCCACCCCCGCCCGCGCGCCCGGCCTGGCCAGCATCTCCAGCAGGAGGTGCCCTCCGCCTGCCGCCCGCCCCGACCACCTCCTCGCCTCCTCGCACGGCCCCTTTCGCCGGCCTCCCGCCGCCCGCCTGGCGGTCACCGTTCGCCTCGCCGCCGTCAAGGACGGCAGCTTTGGGGGACCCTCCACCTCGTCCGGGGTGACTGGCAGTGGGAGCGGTGGCGAGGCTGCGCCCGCTGGCAGGGCAGGCGCTGAGCCTGCCGATGTGGCAACCAATGTGTCTCCGCCGCCCGCTGCCGCCGACTGGGCGGCCTGGGCGGACGCGCCGGACGTGCCCGCCCTGGCTGGGTCAGCGGATGTGGGCAGGATCGCGTCCTTTGCGGCGGCCCTGGCGGGCGATGCGGTACGAGAGAGAGACGGCGGGAGGAGAGAAGGGTGCCGTGCCCGCTTTCTCTCATCAACCTCCACTCACATTTTCTCTTATCTCCTCCCCACAGCAGCCTCCATCCGCCGCCGCGGAAGCACTGGACGCCGTCCAGTCCACGGAGCGCGCTTTCCTGGTGGGCGTCACCACAAAGGGCGGCCGCCCCAGCGCCGCCGGCGGCCGCGCCGCCGCTGCCCGGGCGATGGCCCTGGCCACTGCAGCGGGCGCCGACCGGGCGGCCGCGGCAGCCGCGGGGCCGCCCGCCCTGGAGCTGTCGCCCGAGGAGAGCCTGGACGAGCTGGAAGCCCTGGCCGCCACTGCCGGCCTTGAGGTCATCGGCCGCCTCACCCAGGCCGTGGAGGGCGGGCCCAACCCGCGGACCTACCTGAACACGGGCAAGCTGGAGGAGCTGGGCGCTGCGCTGGAGGCGGCGGGCGCGGACACCGCCATCTTTGATGACGAGCTCTCGCCCGGCCAGGCCCGCACCCTGGAGCGGGCCCTCGGGTCCAAGGTCAGGCTGTGCGACCGGACCGCCCTCATCTTGGACATCTTTGCGCAGCGGGCCGCCAGCGCTGAGGGCCAGCTCCAGGTCGCCCTGGCGGCCGCGGAGTACCAGCTCCCCCGCCTCACCCGCCTCTGGACGCACTTGGAGCGCCAGTCCGGCGGTCGGACGAAGGGCATGGGCGAGAAGCAGCTGGAAGTTGACAAGCGCCTGCTCCGGGCCCGCATGTCGGGGCTCAAATCCGACCTGGAGGACGTCCGCCGCCAGCGGGCCGGGCGGGCGGCCCGGCGCGCGGCCGCGGGGCTACCCACCGTCGCCCTGGTCGGCTACACCTCCGCCGGCAAGTCCTCCTTGCTAAACGCGCTGACGGGGGCGGGCGTGCTGGCGGATGACCGCCTGTTTGCGACGCTGGACCCGGCGACCCGGCGCATGACACTGCCGGCGGGCAAGGAGGTGCTGGTGTGCGACACGGTCGGCTTCATCCAGAAGCTGCCGACCTCCCTGGTCGCCGCCTTCCGGGCGACCCTGGAGGCCGCCGTCGACGCGGACCTCCTGCTCCACGTCGTGGACGTGTCCCACCCGGCGGCGGCGGCCCAGTCGGCAGCGGTGGCGGCGGTGCTGGCCGAGGTGGGCGCGCTGGGGAGCGGGGGCGGCGATGGGGAGGAGGGCGGAGGCGGTGATGAGGGCGCCCCTCCCACCACCACCACCACCACCACTACCACCACCCCGCTCCTGCTGACGGTGTGGAACAAGGTGGACGCGGCGCCCGACCCGGGCGCGGTGCGGGCGGTGGCGGCGGCCCGGCGGGACACGTTCCCCGTGTCGGCGCTCACGGGGGAGGGCCTGGACGCCCTGGTCGCGGCCCTGGAGTGTGCGGTCGGGGCGGCCCTGCTGCCCGTCGCGGCCCGCCTGCCCTTTTCCGCGGGCGACCTGGCCGCGGAAGCGCGCCGTAGCGGGGTCGTCGCGGGCGAGGGCTTCACCCCCGACGGCATCCTCCTCCTGGCCCGCGTCCCGCCGTCCCTGGCGGCCCGCCTGGCGCCGCATGCCATGCCCGTCCCGGCCGCGGTGGCGGCCCTGGCGGAGGCGGGTGTGGAGGTCGGCAGCAGCGGGGAGGAGGCGTGGTGGGTGGAGAATTAAGGGTGAAAGAATGCCAGAACCGGCCTGTCGCGGACGGGGCAGGCGGGGCTGCGGCAGCAGCGGTGGCAAAGGTGTGCGAGGGAGTTGTTTAGGCCTTTTCATTTTTCTACAGTTTTCCTATGCTGCTTTGCGTCACGGGCTCCCACAGGTGCACCAGGTTGTCATAAAAGGAGGCAGTCGCGACCAAGGAGGCGCCCGGGCGGGCACGCGGCGGCGGGGCGGCGCACCAGTCGGCACCGTAAGCGAGGGTCGCCTGGTGCGGGTAACGCTCGGCGACGCTCAATCCGCCGTCCACCACCCGCAGAATGGAGAAGCCGGCGTGCATGCCGGCCGCCAGGATCAGGGTGCCATCCCGGGGGTGCCAGCGCAGGCGCCATACGCCGCCACCCGTGGGCAGGGTGGCCATCAACAAAGGCTTCCCAGGGGCGCGCGCATCCCACAGGCGTGCCTTTTCATCGTAGCTCCCCGTCGCGATGAGGTGGCTGCCCGGCGCCGGCGACGGCGCGATGGCGGTCACGCCCGCGCCGTGGGTGCGGGCATCGGAGAAGGTCAGGGATGGCGTAGTTGGTGGCTCCCGGATGTCCCACCCCTTCAAGGCGGCGTCGTCCGCGCCGGAGAGGAGGAGGCCGGCGGCCGGGGTTGATAAGGCGGCGGCTGCCTCTCCACCTCCCCCGCCCCCGCCCCACGCCACGCACCAGGCTTCCAGGGCGTGCGCGTTCCAAGGCTCGCCTACCAGACTCAACGCCCCGCCCTCCCCCACGCGGGCGACCGCCAGTTCGCCGGCGGAGGTGGAGGCGGCCAGGGTGGTCGCGTCCCGCCAGGCCAGGGCGAGGGCGAGGGCGGAGCCGCCTGGCGCGGCGGCGACTGGGAGGGCGGGGGCCAGCGGGCGCAGGGTGAGCGGCCCGGAGGCAACTGCTGCCGCCTCTTCCTCCAGCCAGCCCTCGCAGGCACCGCTGCTCCCCCTGCCATCCACGCCCAGCAGGGACACCGTGCCGTCCGCGAGGGCGAGGGCGAGATGAGGAGGGGCCTGGGTTGGTCGCGATGATGAGGTCGTTGGCCGCCAGCCGACGTCCAGGACGCCCGCCCCCGTCCAGGCCGGCCCCGCCGGGCGCAGGCTATGGCCGCGGGTGTCGTACAGCTGGACCAGGCCGGCCCGCGTGCGGGTCGCCTCGTCCAGCTGGTACCCGCCCGCGGCGAGGAGGGCGGCCCAGGGGTGGTGGGGGCAGAAGGCCGCGCAATCGGCGTGGAGGGGCAGGGTCGTCGTGGCGTGCGTGGTGGAGGAGGGTGGCTGGTCTGGAGGGTGCGGTGGGGCTGCCTCGCCCTCGACCTCGGGCGGCATGGCGTGGGGCGCGGAGTGCAGTGTGTGGGACCCCAAATCGGGGCCGCCACGAGAGAGAGTGGGGATGTGAGAGACAGAAAAGAGGCAGCAACACAACGCCTATCCCCTTCCTCTTCGGGTACGTGCCGCCTTGTGCGCCCTGCCCGCCTCCCGCCACCCTGCTCACCACCTCAGACCCTAGCAAACTACTCTTGCACCGCTTTTTGGCGGCGGGTAGGCGACCAAGCTCACGCCCAGTGGCCCGACGTTGGCACAGCTGCTGCGCTGACGTCGAGGGCCGGCCAGGGTTCTTCGCGTCGACTTCACTTTTCCCTCTTCTCTCTTGATCCACCACACACACTAGTCCCCGGTTTTCTGCACACGCCCACGCACTTAAACAACAATGGACGACCACTGGAACCGCCTGGAAACGTGAGTGTATGGAGGATGAGAGCGCGTGTGTGTGTGCGCGGGGTGCTGGCAGGAGAGAGAGCGCATGGAGCGAGAGTCTCCGTCTCCAAGAGAGAGCGTCGCATGCCACCCCCACTGTTCGCGCCATCCAGCCCCACCCCCGCCCCTAGCGACGCTCTCAGAGGGGGCTCTGATCTCCTGATCAGCCTGGCAGGGGGGTGGAAACGGGAGGTGACCGTCCGGGAAGCTCGGTCGCTCTCTCTCGACGGGGGGAGAGCGAAGGGGAGACGTCGCTCGTCGCGCTCGCGCCTCGCTCCGGCTGAAGAAGCACCAACCTGTCTGGGCAGCCCACCCTCTTTTTTCTGTGGTCCGGCTGTGCGAACTCTCTGGCCGTCGCTTACTCGCGCTGACACCTTACCTCCCATTTCCACATACCAGCCCCGCCGCCCTGCGTGTCCTGCCCGCCCTGGGCGCGGACGACGTCCTGCTGTGCGAGACGCCCGCCTTTTTGAAGCAGCGGGGCGGTGCGGCGGGGCCGGCTGGAGCTGGCCCGGCCGCCGCAGCTGGCACCGCACCCCGCACGGACGGCCCCACCACCACCACCGCCACCACCGCCGTCGCCGTCTCGCCCTGCCCGTACACGGGGTCAGACGCCTTCTTGCGGACGGTGCATGCCCTAACGGCCGCGGGCGGGCGGGGGGAAGGTGGTGTAGGCGTGAAACAGCCCGGCGCTGCCCCTCCACCTCAACAGCAGCAACCCCTCCGCTCCGCCCGCCGCACCCTGGCCAAGGCCAGCCCGGGCGGCGGCTTCTGCGCGGTCACGCCCGTGGGCGCGCGCCGTCCGGGCGCGGGCCTACCGTCCTGGGGCGGCGGCGGCGGCGGCGGCGGCGGCGGCGGCGGCGGCGGCGGCGGCGGGTGTGGCGGCGCCCCGCCTGGCCCGCCCTCTGCCGGTGCCCGCCCGGCTGGCCCCACCCCTGGCGGCGCCGGCCGGGGCGGCGCGGCGGGGGGCGACCTGCTGGCCGCCCTGTGCGGGGCGGCCACGACGCCCGGATGCATGCTGCCCCCGCCCGCCGCGCACGCGGGGGGCGGGGGCGCACACGGCGGACAAGGCGGCACCTGCGGCGGCACCGCCAGCATGCTTGCTGGCCTGCCCCTGCCCGGCGCGACCCCGCCCGGCTCCTTTGGCGAGAACGCCTCCTGCCGGACCGCCCTGTCGGACGGGGCCGGCCTGATGGGTGGTGGTGGCGGTGCTGCTGGGGCTGCCGCCCCGCACCCACCACACGCCGCCCCCACGGCCGCCCTGCTGATGGCGTCGGGTGGCGGCCCCGCGACCGCGCGCCGGACGAGCGTGACGGGCGGGCTCTCTGACACGCCCAACGGCGCGGGCGGGGCGGGCACGACCAGCTCGCCCTGGCTACGGGCCCTGGCCAATGCCTCCCCGCTCGCTCCGGGCCCGGCCACCCGGTTCGACTGGGCGGCAGCCGCCGCGGCGGCGGGCGTGGGCGGCGGCGGGGAGGCCAGCGCGCGCGTCGCGGCCGCCCTGGCGGCCGTCGCAGGCATGACAGCTGGCAGCGGTGTGGCCGCTGTTGCCGCCGTCCCCGCCCCCGCCCCCGCCTCCCACCGCCCGCCCCGCCAGCCATCGTCAGGGGCGCGCCGGGGGTCGGCGACGACGGGGCGGTCGGGCGCGACCGGGTCCGCCCGGGCCGTGCACGCAGGGAGCGCTGCGAGCGGGGCGGCTGGTGGCGCCAAGGGCCGCCCGTCGGGCTCCGCCGGCGCGGCCGGGCCGCGGGCCGGGTCGGCCGCCTCGCACTCATCGGGTGGCGGCGGCGTGGGCGATGCCGCCCTGCTGGCCACGCCCTTTGGCGGCGGCGGCGGCGGCCCCGGCGGCGCCTACACCCATGGCCCCCACCACGCGGCTGCCTCGCAGCTCATCCCCCTGATCGACATGCAGCCGCCCCCGCCCGCCCAGCCCAGCGCGCCGCCGCCACGCCACGCCCACCCTCCTGGCCCACCCTCTGGCGCGCCGCCCTTCCCCGGGAAGGGGTCCTCCAAATACCGGGGCGTGTCGTGGCACAAGGACAACCTCAAGTGGCGGGCGACCATTTTCAAGGGGCAGAAGCCCGTGCACATTGGGTACTTTGCGGCGGCCGAGGACGCGGCGTCCGCGTACGATGCGGAGGCCATTCGCTTGCGCGGCCCCAAGACCGTGCTCAATTTTCCGGATTCGCCGGCCGCGGTGGCGGCCCTGGCCGAGGCGGCCGCCCGGGACGCGGCCTCCCGCGCCGCGACGGCGGCAGTGGTCGCGGCTGCTGCGGCGACGGCGGCTGGGCCTGCCGCTGCTGCTGCTGTTGTGCCGCTTATTGATGGTGGTGCGACGTTGCAGCCCAGTCCGCTGGCTGACGCGACGGCGGCCTTTGCCAATGAGGCGATCGCCGTGAAAAAGGTGTCCCGCCCGCGCAAGCGGGCCCGGCCGACCAAGGCGGACAGGGCGGCGGCCGCAGAGAAGGCGGGTGGCCCGCCCACGGCCGCCGCGCCCTGAGAAATTTTGACCACTGAATTTCCCTCTCACCCCTTTCTTTTGCGTGTGTGTATTGTGTGTGATTGTGTACGCGCGCGCGAGGGGACGCGCTATCGGCGTCTTTGTACGCACGGACGAAAAAGGGATGGGATGGGGACGCCTGGAAGAGAATTCTCGTCGAATCCTCGCCTTTCCATCATTCCTTTTTACAAACCTCCGCGTTTTTACTCTCTCTTTTTCGCCCGTAAATGAAAGGAAAAGGCATTCATGGGGTCGATTGTTGAGCGTGTGGTGGGTGCGTGCGTGACGTTTGTGAAAGAGAGAGTGTCTGGGGAAAAAGAGTGTGATGACGCAAGCTAAGAACCTGTTACAAAAAAAAAAACGGTCTTCTTCTTTTTCAATCCAGAGTGTCGCCCAGTGTCGCCCAGGAGGAGCCGGCGCGAGGAAAGTGGGTGCGCCGCATAAGGACAAATCGCTGCACTGGGGCGGGCACGGGTGCGGTCACGCCAGCTCCGCCTGGACCGCTTCGACCAGCACCGCTCGCATGACCCCACTCTCCGCGTACACGTGTGTCGCCCCGGGCGCCAGCACGATGGCCGCCCCCGCGCCCGGCAGGGCGATGAGGGCCGTGATGGGCGGTGGTGGGGTGGGCAGGGAAAGGGGGGCGAGCGCCACCTCCTGGGCCGCCGGCTGGGACGCCGCGAGGGAGGCGAGCGCTGCCCGCGCCACCAGCTGGGCTGCCGCGAGGGCGGCCACGGCTGCCGGCTCTGTCGCGACGGTTGGCGGACAACGCACGCCCCGGGCACGCAGGGCGGTCAGTATGCCCTCCACGGTCAGGGCAGTGGTGGATGCTGGGCGCAGCACCACTGCGGCCGGCCCCAGCGCGGTCCTCATGAGGCTGCTCCCACCGCCAGCAGCGCCCGCGGCCTCTGCAGCGGCCGCGGCGGGTGGTGGGGGCGGGCCCACTGCCAGGCGGCCGTCCCGGGCGGACACGGCCGCGACGACCACGCACCGGTGCTCGGAGCTCAGCAGGCTGGGTTCCACGTCGGCAGGCCAGGCACCGGGCTCCTCCTTGTCCTCGTCGCTCTCCCCGGCGCCGACCACCACGCCGGGCGCATAGGGCGTGAGGCGGGCTTCCGGCCGCCCGCACCCAGGCGCGGGCGCGTCGCCGGCCGCCACCGCGGCCGCCAGGGCGTCCTCCCACAGGGCCGGGGCGATGACGGCGGTGCGCGGGGCCAATGCCGCGATCAAGGCGGCGGCCACGGCCGCGTCGGGCGCGGCAGCCGGGCTGGCGTCCACCAGGCGCAGGCGGGCGGATGCGGACAGAAAAGGCGCGGCCGCGGCCTCGGCCGACCCAGCGTGCGCGGCCGGGTGGGTCAGGATGAGGGCCGCGCCCGGCTCGCCCGCCCAGGCCCGGGCTAAGGCAGCCGCGGTGGCGCCCGGCCCGCCATCGGCTGCCCCGTCCCCGCGCAGGCTGGCGGCCGGCGCGAAGACGACGGCTGGCGCCCGCCAGCGAGGGGTTGTGGAGGAAGAGGAGTGCATGCGACCAGCCCCACCCCCACCCCCTCCCCCTCCCCCTCCACCCGCCGTCAGTTCAGCCAGCCCCGCGCACACGATCAGCTGGCCACGGGAGCTCAGGTCGCCCGCCCCGATGGGCGGGCGCCCATCAAACAGGAGGGCCCGCCGGGGTGGGGCGAACCATTCCCCGCCCGCCGTGCCCGCTGCCAGGCTGCGCGCCGCGCCCGGGCCGGCCACCACCAGCGGGATGTGGCCCAGTCCCCGCGCGCGCAGGGCCGCGGCGCTCGCTTCCAGTAGGGCGTACGCCGACCCGTCCGGGTGGATGGGCAGGAGAGCGTAGGCCCCGGCCCCGGCAGCCTCGGCGGCCGCGGCCGCGGCGGCCAGCGTGGCGGGCCCGCCGGCCAGGCGGGAGGAGGATGGAGGCCGCGGCACGGCGGGCGGGGCAAAGATCAGCACGTCCGCCCGCGTGAGCGGCTCGACCTCCAGTGGGGCCGCCACGGCGGCCGCCCCGCCCACCGCGGCCGTCAGAGCATCCACCGCGGCGGCCGGGTCGGAGGTGGAGGTGAAGGGCGGCAGGGCCGGGGCGGAGGAGGCGAGGTAGACGACACGCTCCACGCTGCCTTTTCCAGCTGCGGGCGCTTTCTCAAGCACCCACGCCGCCCCGCCCGGGGTCGCTCCTGACGGGCGGGCGGTCGCAATCAGGCGCCCGCCGGGCAGCAAGGGCACGGGTTCGCCGTACGACACGCGGCGCACCGTTGCAAAGGCAGCCAACGCGGCCGCGACCGGGTAAGGCCCCGCCCGCCAGGCGGCCCGGGCGGCCGCGACGGCCGGCGGGAGCGGGGCGGCGGGAGGGGTGCCGGGGGGCTCGCCCGCGAGCGCGCTCGCCGCGGACGGGCCCAGCAACACAGACACCGTAGCCATGGGCAGCGCCCGCACAGCTTGCGGCGGCAGCTCAGCATCCGTCCAGGACGGGTTGCCGGGCGTGGAGGAGGGTGCGGGAGAGGACGCGGCCGCAGATGTCGAGGCCGCCCCAAGGTCGGCGGCCCAGGCGACCGCCACATCCACCGCCCAGTCCGGGGCGAGGATTAGAGGTGCTGCACCCTTCCCGGCCGCCGCCAGGGCGTAGGGCAGGCCCATCAACCCCGCGGGCGAGGTGGCCAGGATGGCGGCCAGGGACGTCATGTCCGGGTGCGCTTCGTAGAGGGCGGCCTTGAAGGCGGGCGGGGTCGCGAGGACGAGCGTGGCGCCGGCCCGGGCGAGCGGGGGCGGGATGGGAGGCGACGCGCCGGGCGTCCTCGCCAGCAGCCCGGGCGGCACCAGCCACGCCCCAGCCTCCAGGTCCAGGCCCGCATCCAGCAGGATGTGGGCGCCCGCAAAGGAGAGGAGGTGGGACTGGGCCGGGCCAGGGTCGCCCAAGGAGGCGAGCCGCATCTGCGTCTGTGCGCCCTGTCTGTCTGTCAGCACACGCTCTCCTGTGCGCTCCCAGGGTGGCGCGCGATGTTGTGACAGACAACGTCCGGTAAAACGCGCGGGCGTGCAGCTTCAGGAGGCGAGCTGCATCGCATTCCCTTTTCGTGGGGACGGCGAGAGAGAGAAGCGGGCTCTGCCGTCCGGCCCCCTCATCACTCCTCTTTTCCCCCCCTCCCTCCCCCCCCTCATCACGCACCATCGACCCGAGGGTCGATGCCGTCCCTCCTCGCCCACGCCCTCTCGCTCACCACCCTGCTCCTCCAAGTCGGGTGGGTGGCCGTCTCGGGCGCCGTCAGCCACCACCTGCCCCGTTTTCGGTCGCCTGGGGTCCGCCTCCGCCGTGGCTCCTCCGCGCGGCCGGCTGGTTGGCCCGCTCGGCCACGGCTTTGGAAAGCGCCGTCTTGCCGGGCGAGGCCGTCCTCGCCCGGCGCCTGGGGGCCGCCCTATCGGCGTCAGTGGACGCGGCGCTGGCCGACTTGGGCGTCTTCCCCGCCTTGTGCGACACGGAGCAGCGGCGGGGTGGGGGTGGGGGCACGACAGCTGCCGGCCTCGCCCGCCGCCTGGGTGTGCTTGATGCCACGTTCCTTTTCCGTTTGCTTCGGGCTGGGGCGGCGACGGGGGTGGTGGCTGTGTTGGGGACCAGCGATGATGCCGCCGACTCGCTCACCGCCGTCCGGTTTGGGCCGCGACCATCCTCACGCCCGTGCCCTGGCGGTTGACGGGTCGCCCGCCGCAGCGCTCGCCCGCCTGCACGCGACCCACCTTGGCCCGGCCTACGCCCGCCTCGCCGACGCGGCCCGGACGGGTCAAGACGCCTACTCCCTGGCCCACAATGGCGCGCCCTTCTGGACCCGCCTGAGCGCGGACGCGGCGTGCGAGCAAATGTTCGCCCGTGCGATGTTGATGGGGGATGGGCTGGTCTCAACCCGCCTGCTCAAGGGCGCCCGGGACTGGGGGCGCGCGGCCTGCATCGTCGACGTCGGCGGCGCGCACGGCAGCCTGCTGGCCCGGCTGCTCGACATCATTGGCAACCCCAACATGCGGGGCGTCCTCTTTGACCAGCCGGCTGTGGTGGAGGCCGCCCGAGCCGCCTGGGCGGCGGACGGTGCGGCCGGCCAGGGACGGGGGCAGGTGTCCTTTGTGGGCGGCAACCTGTTTTGAGGCGTCCAGCCTGCCACCCCTGCACCGGGGGTCCGTCGCGGTCCCCCGCTTTATCCTGCACGACTGGGGCGACGCGGACGCGGTGCACATCCTGCGGGCGCTGCAGTCGGCGGTGGTGGATGGAAAGGAGGCGGGCAGTGGCGCGGAGGGTGGTGGCGGCGGCCTCCCGCCGCCGGCCCTGTGCCTGGTGGAGCTCATTTTACCGCCCGGAGCGTCCCCACCCGCACACCCCTACCTGGCCCTTGCGGACATTAACATGCTGGCGGCCGTGGTGGGCGGCCGCGAACGGACGGTCACGGAATGGCGGGCGGTACTGGACGCCGCCGGGTGGCGGCTGGTGTCGGTGAAGCCTGTCGGGGTGGTGTGCCTGCTGGAGGCCGAGCCGGTGGGTGAGGGGGGCGGCGGGGCTGGGGTTGACGTGGTGGAGGAATGAGGGAATGGAGTGAGCAGGTGGGTGAGGGGGGCGGCGGGGGTGGGGTTAGGCGTGGTGGAGGGGAGTGTTGAGGGAAAGGGGGAAAGGTGTTATAACCCTTCCTTTTTTTTTTCTTCCTCTTATGAATGCAAAATGTGTGTGTTTCAAACTCTCCGCTTCACGCCCTCTCTCTCTCATTTCACGACGCCCGCACTTTTCACGAACTTTGTTGCCGCGCGCGCGTCGACTTGCTCCTATCTCTCTCTAATTCTGTCTCTCTCTCTCTCTAATTCTGTCTCTCTCTCTCTCTAAATTCATCCCAGGCGCGAGGAGGAGGGCGTGTGTGCGTGTGGAGTGGTGCGTGCCCGCGCACGACCCCGCACGCCCCACGCCCTCCTCCTCCACCTTGTCCAGCAAACGTGCTCTCTCAATTGTTCAAGTCCCCAACTTCTCCTCCTCCCTCCTTGTTCGTGTTTTATCCCCTCTCAACCCGCGCGCGCGGCGTGCGC
>Ga0315287_10000890_pt1 | contig 26723 bp, 29 predicted proteins | sample YL17G11_0_MG_FD_205037 | JGI IMG/M metagenome (GOLD analysis project Ga0315287, IMG submission 205037) | Sediment microbial communities from Yellowstone Lake, YNP, Wyoming, USA - YL17G11_0 | ecosystem: Environmental > Aquatic > Freshwater > Lake > Sediment | place: USA: Wyoming | collected... | reverse complement strand
ATTATTTCCGCTCCGATGATCAGATTATTATCTTCTCTGGCAGGTGGGGCAGAAATAAGTCCCTCTGCCGCTCAGGCGCAAACGCTGAATAATGCCGCGACAGCGAAGGCAGGGAAGTCCCTCACGGTCATAAACTTTCAATTCATGCTGATACTCACCCTTTTGGCCAAACAGATCGCGCCAATCCGATACAGTTGTACCCCGGCATGTAATGGCTTTCTCAATTATCTCTTTCGTAGCTCTCTCAATCTTCCTCCACTCCCGCAAGGACACTCCGCATACTGGTCTCCACGGACTCATGGATACTTCATGGAGAATCTCACAGGCATAAATGTTTCCAATGCCGGCAATCAGTCGCTGATCCATCAGAAATGATTTCACGGGAAGTTTTTTCACGCGCGCGATTTTGTGCAACTCTTCGATCCGGAAATCATGCAAAGGATCCTTGACGAAGGCTTGAGAGCTTCCGTCTGCCGTGATGACAAGTGTCGCAAAACGCCGGGGGTCGATTAAAAGAAGCCTGCCGTGAGAAAATTCAATTATGAAACGGGTGTGAGGAGGTAATGCCCGAGACGCGCTCTGCCACTCCATCTTGCCCGTCATGCGAAGATGAAGAAGAAGCCGCGCATCGTCATCAAGCTTTATTTCCACGGCCTTACCCTGACGAGTAACGGCAGTGATCTTCCTTCCCGTAAGTCCGTCCACAGCTCCCAGCCTGGGATCAAGGATCTCCACACTGAGGATCTCTCTATCTGCAATCACCCGTCTCAATTGTCGGCACAAAGTTTCTACTTCGGGAAGTTCAGGCATATGCTCTTGTCGAAAAATTTTTCCTTCATTTTAATGTTTGATTTTTTTTATTTCAAGAAAAATAAATTTTTTTCAAAAAAAACAAAAAAAATATTGACAAGCATTTATAAACAGCGTACAAAAAAAAATATATTACACAAAAAAAAGAAGGGGGAAATTTTTTTATCATCCCTGCATACGGAGGAGGATAACAGAATGGAAAACGAGACCCTTTTTACGGAGGAGGTTGAACCTCCGGGTAGTTCAGCAGGTCTTGTTGGTATTGAAAATTACACAAACGACATATTAACATCATATAATGCTCTCCTTGGCCCTTCGGTCATTAAGACAAAGGGTGTCCAATATGTTTTTCGTTTTAAGGAAAGCCCACGTACACGGGCTTTTCGGAAGCGTTTCTATCCTGAAGTAACATCCCTCGAATGGAGCAACTGGCACTGGCAATACGGCAACCGCATAAAGGATGTCGATGCGCTTTCGCAATTCATCTGGCTGTCGGAAGACGAGCGGAATGCCATGAACCATCATGAGGGCTCAATACCAGTCGCCATCACACCTTATTATACAAGCCTTCTTGACGAATTCGATTCATCACAACCGCTGCGACGGATGGTAGTGCCTGTAACCGATGAACGTCACCGTACTGCGGTGGAAGCCGATGATCCATTGGGAGAGGAACATGACAGCCCTGTTCCGGGAATCGTACACCGCTACCCGGATCGCGCCCTTTTCCTTGTTACGGACACCTGTTCAACCTACTGCCGGTATTGCACGCGCTCACGCATGGTCGGGAGCCACGGCAGGACCATGTCAAACACTGATGCGTGGGAAGGCGCCATAGAATACATAGAAGCGAATCCTCAGATTCGTGACGTGCTCTTGTCCGGCGGAGATCCTCTGACCCTTTCCGACGAAAGACTGGAATGGCTTCTGGGCCGGCTGAGAAAAATTGCCCATATAGAGATCCTGCGTATCGGCACCAAGATACCCGTTGTGCTGCCGCAGAGAATAACTCCGAAACTCACCTACATGTTAAAGCGTTTTCACCCTCTCTGGATCAGCATCCACGTGAACCACCCGGATGAGTTAACGCCTGAAATGAGTCAGGCATGTAGCCGCCTTGCCAATGCGGGCATACCGCTCGGCAGCCAGACAGTCCTGCTCAACAAAATAAATGACGATGTGGAAACCATGAAGCGACTGGTTCTCGGTCTGCTCAAGGTACGTGTTAAACCTTATTATCTCTATCAGTGCGATCCGATCCCCGGATCATCGCATTTTCGCACTCCCGTAAAAGCCGGACTCGATATCATCGAAGGTCTGCGCGGGCACACGACAGGCTATGCAGTACCGACATACGTCATCGATGCCCCTGGTGGCGGCGGTAAAATCCCCCTGATACCCGATTATGCCGTTGGTCGGGATGGCAATGATCTGATGCTCCGAAACTACGAGGGGAATATCTATCGTTATCCGGATTGCCAGTTGTTGCAACCGGACAATCCCTGAGGTATCACTTTGAGGACGGGAATTACATACGACCTTCGCGATGATTATATTGCAGAGGGATACAATGAAGAAGAGACTGCAGAGTTTGACCGGGCTGATACGATAGATGCAATTGAGCAGACGTTACAGGATTTAGGTTATCTGACCGATCGCATAGGCAACATCAGGTCACTTGTCAAAAGGCTCGCATACGGCGACAGATGGGACATAGTCTTTAACATTGCCGAAGGCATGGAGGGGCTTGGCCGGGAAGCCCAGGTGCCATCCATCCTTGATGTCTATAACATCCCTTACACCTTTTCCGATCCTCTCATTCTTTCGCTCACCCTTCATAAAGGCATGACCAAGCGTGTTATACGCGACCTCGGCATCCCCACGCCGGATTTTGTGGTTGTTCACGAAGAGGATGATATTGATAAAGTCTCGCTTCCATTTCCGCTTTTTGCTAAACCCGTGGCCGAAGGCACCAGCAAGGGCATTAACGCCCATTCAAAGATAACTTCCCGAAAACAGCTGTTCATCGTATGCCGGTCTCTTTTGTCCACCTTCCGGCAACCCGTCCTTGTCGAGCGCTTTCTTCCCGGCCGGGAGTTCACTGTGGGTATAGTCGGAACGGGCAAAGACGCCGTCGTACTCGGGGTCATGGAAGTCCACCTTAAAGACGATGCGGAGAAAGGCGTCTATTCCTACATAAACAAAGAGAACTGTGAGGAGCTTGTGGAATACCGGCTGGCCAATGACTCCATGGCTCAAACAGTCCAGGAAACAGCCCTTGCCGCATGGCGGGGACTCGGTTGCAAAGATGCAGGCAGAGTCGACCTACGTGCCGATCAAAAGGGATTGCCGCATTTCCTGGAAATTAATCCGTTAGCCGGTCTGCATCCGGACCATTCGGACCTCCCTATAATCTGCAAGCTTGCCGGTGTTACCTATCATGAGCTCATCAACATGATCATGGAATCGGCGCGAAAACGCATCCAGGACACGTATGCTGTTTGCCCAACCGCTGAATCCGCCCTGTCACCGTATTACCATACCTGTCTCTCCTGTCGTAATGGCGATGAGTCACCACGCTGATGTACAATCCTTGAAAGCCGTCGTACTGCACAGCGATGTGTCGGCGGAAGCGGGCGCTGATGAAAAGGACGCCCTCGTTCAGGCCGCTGTTGTGTCCTCTGCCCTCTCGGAACTGGGATACGAGCCCACCACCATGCCCTTCTCGCTGAATGTCGCCCACATAATCGACATGCTGAGGGACCTGCGGCCGGTATTCGTTTTCAATCTTGTAGAAACAATGGCGGGACAGGGCAGCCTGATCCACGTCGCCCCATCCATTTTGGACTTTTTAAATATCCCTTACACAGGCGCAAGGACGGAAGCCACATTTCTCACGTCGAACAAAGTTCTCGCCAAACAGATATTGAATGCAGCGGGCATTGCCACGCCCCTGTTGTTTTTGCCCCATGAGAGCTGCGCCGGCCATTTCGTCGAAGGCACATATATCATCAAGGCTGTCTGGGAACACGCCTCCACGTGGCTCAACAGCGATTCCATCATCCATGCAAGAGATCCACACGAACTCCGCGAGGCAATGGCATCCAGGCAGAAACAACTCGGCATGGCATGTTTTGCAGAAGCGTTTATTGAGGGAAGGGAATTTAATCTCTCCCTTCTCGCGGGAAACGAAGGTCCCCATGTCCTTTCCCCGGCTGAGATTCGCTTTGACGATTTTCCGCCGGGCAAGGTCAGGGTAGTGGACTACCTCTCCAAATGGGTTGAAGACTCCTTTGAATATCATCATACACCACGATGTTTTGATTTTCCGAAGGAGGATGAACCGCTGCTCCACCAATTGAAGGCTTTAGCCCTGCAGTGCTGGCAGGTGTTTGGTCTGCGGGGATACGCAAGAGTCGATTTCCGTATTGACAATACCGGCAGGCCCTGGGTGCTGGAGGTAAATACAAATCCATGCCTGTCTCCCGATGGGGGATTTTATGCCGCTCTCGAGCGATCCGGATTGAACTTTACCCAGGCAATGGAACGGATCATTCGAGATGCAATATCCCCCTGATATTTTTGCACTGGGAGATGATAAGGTACTATAATCAAAGGCCATTCATCCAGAGACTCTCCCGGGGTATCTGCCCTGATATTAACGGCCAAAAACAGTTGCTTTTTTAACGTTAATCCTGTAGATAGCATTCGCTCATAATTTTCCCTTAAAAAATGGCAAACCGTTGAGGTCCTGTTTGTTAAGGGATGGTACATAATAACACGTAGAAGCACGCTCGAATCGTTGCGGAGGGCCGATGCGATTTATTCCCAAAGAAGAAAAATTTTACGATCTTTTTGAGGAACTCATCAGTAAAATTGAAGAAGGGGGCAAGCTCTTTCTGGAAATGGTTGAAAAGTACGAATATCCCCTTCCAACGATAACCAAACTCAAAGAGCTGGAACATGAGGCGGATGTCATCACCCACAGAACCTACGAAAAAATGCACAAGTCATTCCTCACCCCCCTGGACCGTGAAGATATCTATGCCCTGGTCAACAAGATGGACAGCATCCTGGATATGATTGAAGCCTCAGCAGCCAGGATGAACCTTTATAAGGTAAAGAAGCCAACCAAAGTAATTATCGATCAGGCAAAGATTCTCAATGAGGCCATCAAGAAAGTAAAACTCATCGTTTACGCCATGAGAGACATGAAAAACTCCAAAATGATCCTTGATGCGTGCGTGGAGATCAATACACTTGAAAACGAAGGCGATATTGTCCTGAGAACAGCCATGGTCGACCTCTTCGAGCATGAAAAAGATGCTATCGAATTGATCAAATGGAAGGAAATCTTTGAACGTATCGAAGAAGCCCTTGATGTGTGTGAAGACGTTTCAAATATAATAGAAGGTATCGTCCTGAAGCATGCCTGATTCCTTTGGATTTGTTATTTTTCTCATCTTCGTAGCCCTGGTTTTTGATTTTCTCAACGGCTTTCATGACTCTGCCAACGCGATTTCGACCATTGTATCTACCAGGGTTCTTTCACCTAAATATGCTGTTCTGTGGGCGGCATTCTTCGAGTTTGCCGCTGTCTTTTTTGTCGGTGTACAGGTAGCCACGACTATAGGTACCGGCATCATTAATCCGGATATCATAAACAATCTGCTCATCCTTTCCGCCCTGAGCGGTGCTATCATCTGGAACATCATTACCTGGTATTACGGGCTCCCCAGCAGTTCCTCTCATGCCCTCATAGGCGGCCTCATCGGTGCAGGCCTCGTAGACGGAGGGACAAGCGTCCTTGTATGGAGCGGTATTATTAAGATATCTGTTTTCATCGTGCTTTCCCCCGCCATTGGTCTGTTCCTGGGATTGGCCATGATGATTTTGGTGCTGAACATCAATCGTTATTCCAATGTTGCAAAAGCAGATAAGTTGTTTCGAAAACTGCAGCTTGTCTCATGCGCAATCTACAGCATGGGCCATGGTACGAACGACGCCCAGAAAACCATGGGAATCATAGCCATGATTCTTTACAGCCACGGTCTCCTCGGGAAAACCTTTTATATTCCCCTCTGGGTTATTATCACATGTTTCGCGGTCATTTCCCTGGGCATCATGTCCGGAGGATGGCGCATTGTCAAGACGATGGGAACCAAGATCACAAAGCTCCAGCCAATAGGCGGGTTTTGCGCGGAGACAGCGGCAGCCATCGCCGTTATCGGGGCATCCATCGCCGGTATCCCCGTGAGCACGACTCATACCATCACTGGCGCCATCGTGGGGGTGGGCTCCACAAGAAGGCTTACCGCCGTTCGCTGGGGAGTGGCCGGAACCATCGTCTGGGCCTGGATATTGACGATTCCCATGGCAGCTCTTATCTCCGCCGCTATCCATGTCGCCACGCACATCATCTGGTAACTTTGCCCGTACGTCATTTCGCGGCGAAGCGAGAAATCCTTGTCCCAACCGAAGGGGGCTATTTTCAAGATTCCTCCGGGAGTTGACCCTGAGTATATGCGAAGGGATCGAGAGGATATGGTGTTCAGGATGCGGCCTGATAGGGCACAGATAAATTTCTCCCTAATCGCCTGACAATGTATCCCGGTAGAATTCTTCGTACATCGCCCAGATGGCCAGGAGCAGGGAAGCGATGATGGGGCCGATTATGAAGCCGGAAAATCCGAACAACGATAACCCCCCCAGAGTTGACAAGAAAACCATTAGTGGATGCATCTGCACATCTCTGCCGATGAGTATGGGACGAAGAAAATGGTCCACCATGCTGATTACAAGAACGCCGAAAGCCAGAATGATCATACCTTTCCAAAAATGCCCCATTATCAGCATTATCGCGCCGGCGGGCGCCCAGATGATGGAACAGCCGACAACCGGTACAATGGCCGTAAATATCATAACGGCTCCCCACATCAGTGGTCCTTCAATGCCAGCCAACCAGAAAAGAAGCCCTCCCAGTGTTCCCTGAATGCCCCCGATAATCAGTGTCACTTTCAAAGTGGCTCGTGCCGTCGCCACAAAACGTTCATAGAGGACTTTTTCTCTCCCCTGCCCCAGAGAAAACACCCGGACAGCCTTCCCTAAAAACTTATCGCCGTCACGAATAAAGTAAAACAGTGTATAGAGCATGACAGAGAATTGAACGATAAAAACAAATGTGTTCTGCGTGAGGTCCTTCAGGTTGATAAAGATATAGTTGGAAACGGTTCTGGCGATTTCAGAAAACTTTTCGGTCCAGAATTGTTCATCGATATGCAACCGGGCCACATACGCGTTATTTTTTACTACACCCGTTATACCTTTTACAATATTTTCTATATTGCCGCCATCCGCATCAATGGATTCATACATGCGCATGGACTCTCCAAACATCATAGTGCCGATGATGCCTCCCGGTAGTATTATGATTATAGCGACCACCAGAAAAATAATGGAAGCAGCCGCACTGGGATTATGCAATTTCCTGTTGAGATATTTGTAGAGGGGGCTGAAAATACTGGAAATGACAGCCGCCCAGAATATGGGAAAAAAGAAAGGTGCGAGGAGATAGAGAAACAGAAGAAAGACGACAATCATAATCGTGAAAAAAAGTATATTCTGGACTTTTAAAGTACGCATGACATTCCTGATATAAGAGCGAATTTATTTTCCAAGCGAAATGGTCTCTGAAAAAATATCTTATTTATTAGATAATTTCAACAGAAAGCTTCTTTAGAGCACACAATTCTTGACTTTGATTTTCCAAGAGGCTGTGTTAAATAGGAGACCGTTTCAGCGAAAAAAGGAGTTCTCATGCAGCCAATGTCCAGTCATCCAATCGGAGTGTTTGATTCCGGCATCGGGGGATTAACGGTCGTTCGCGCCCTCATGGAACGCCTGCCCTTCGAGAACATCATCTATTTCGGTGATACGGCGCGGGTTCCATACGGCGTGAAATCACCGGAAACGATCACACAATACGCCAAAGAGATCACAAATTTTTTGCTGCAAAAAGATGTGAAACTGCTCATTGTCGCGTGCAATACCATGGCCGCGGTTGCCGATCATGCCGTCAAAGGACTTTCTCCTGTTCCCGTCCTGGACGTAATCGATGCAGGAGCGCGCAAAGCAGCAGCCGAAACGCGCAGCAAGTGTATCGGTGTCATTGGCACGCCGGCAACCATAAACAGCAATGCCTATGCCCGCGCCATTCACCAGCATGATCCGGGCATTCGAGTTTTCTCCCAGGCCTGCCCCCTGTTTGTGCCTCTGGTCGAAGAGGGATGGTGGAATCACCCTGTCACCCGGCTTACTGCCCAGGAGTACTTACGGCCGGTTCTGGCGGAGCATGTCGATACCCTTGTCCTGGGGTGCACCCACTATCCATTGATCAAGCCTCTTCTGCAGGAAATCGCGGGGCCCGATATTAGTCTCGTGGACTCCGCTGAAGCTATGGCGGATATAACGGCAAATCTCCTCGCCAGCAAGCATCTTGGGAATAACAAGCGCACGCAGCCGAAATACCGGTTCTTTGTCACCGACGTGCCCTATCACTTCCAGACGATCGGAGAAGGGTTCCTGGGGCGGACGCTGTCCCATGTTGAACTCGTTAAATGGTAAGTAAAAAAGAATAAAAATTGGAAATATCTGAACAATCTTTTATCTACATTTACAGTGAAGTTGAATCACTAAAATGTCCAGAGAAAATAGCACCACACATCAATTGATTTCCAAACGATACTACTTTGTTGATGAAGCTGGCGACGCGACTTTGTTTGATAAAAAGGGGCACGTAATAATAGGCAGGGAAGGTTGTTCAAAATATTTTATTCTTGGTCTGTTGGATGTACATGATCCTTTAAAACTAGAACAGGATTTGAAAGAATTACAATCACAATTGTTGTCTGACCCTTACTTCAGTAACGTACCTTCAATGCAATCAAAGGCAAAAAAGACAGCTATAGCTTTCCATGCTAAAGATGATCTGCCGGAAGTGAGACGGGATGTATTTTCTCTTTTAATGGAGCATGAGCTTCGTTTTTTTGCAGTTGTTCGCGATAAAAGCAAAGTTGTTGAATACGTACGCCAAAGAAACGCTTCTGATCCATCCTACCGTTATAACCCAAATGAATTATATGATTTCCTTGTAAGATCTCTATTCAAAGACAGGCTACATAAGGACGATGAATATGACCTTTACTTTGCCAAAAGAGGCAAAGCTGATCGGACGGAAGCTTTATCAGCGGCTTTAGAAACAGCCCGCAAGCGATTCAGTTCTCGGTGGGGAATAGAAAGCTCAGCGCCCATCAAAGTTTTTCCATCCCAGCCTTATAAATTCATGGGTCTTCAAGCTGCGGATTATTTTTTGTGGGCTTTGCAACGCTTTTACGAAAGAGGGGAAGACCGTTTCTTGAAATTATTATGGCCATCATTCAGGCTGGTGCGTGATCTCGATGATACAAAGAAGCATAAATATGGCGAGTATTACTCACAAAAAAAGCCACTCTTTTAGTGGCTCTGTTCTTATAACCGGGGATATAGGAGCTTCCAACCTCAGCTAGTTGCTCACACGGCATGGAGCCGAATTTCGTCCACCGGTGGAAACAAATTGAATGATATTAAAACATTTGTCAAGAAAAATGTTTTGGGGCAATTAATTTCTCGCTTATTGAAATTGTCATTAAATAACTAAAACTAACTAAAAAAGTGCGGCAATTTCTCGTTAAATAGTTGAAATAACGATCATTCAGCTAAATCAAAATAAATTAAAATACATTTAAACTATTCATAAAACATTCAGGACGAAGGAATTAAAACAGTTTCTTGACGGGGGCGTGTCCTACATAACACGGGACATTGGAAATTATTTAAAAGATATTTATCTTACATCATGCTTGTTGTTGCCTCTATTTAAAGGAGGATAGGCGGATGGCACGAAAAAAAGTCAAAGCAACTACAGAAACAACGGTGCTGGATTATCGACATGAAGAGGCCAAACGGTGGGTATCGGCGGTTAACAACTGGGGTCAATTAGGCCGCTGGCTTTTCCATGTCTGTAAATATCCGCAGGTGCTGGGAAGGGAACTTGTATGGTTAAGGAAAGAACAATGAAAATTATCCTCGCCGGCTACAATCTGGATTTTGAAACAATCCGGGAATTTCAAGAACAGCGCCCGGAAGCAAAAAACCTCACGCCGGAGACGATCTCTGCCGCCTACGCCCGCATCAGCCGCAGTCCCAAGCCCGTCGACGCATTGCGCGCCGACGCAAGGCAGGAAGTGGAAAAGGCGCGGCAGTCAAACCAGAACATCGTCTTCGAAATGGGACACAGCTCCGTAGCCGAGCATGCCGTCTTCAACATCGACGTTCTCGGCGTTTCCCGGCTGCTGGTGGAGGAAATCGAAAAATTTCGCCTCTGTTCTTATACGGAAAAATCGCAGCGCTACGTGAGGCTGAAAGACGATTTCGTCATCCCCGAAGAAATCCGCGGAACCAGCATGGAAGGACCCTTTGTGGACATCATACGCAAGCAGAACAGTTTGTATCACGAACTCTTTGAGCAATTGAAGCCGCACATATTTGAAAAGCACAAGGACCTGGCAGCCGACCCGGCAAATCGTTCGATGCTTGAAGGCTGGGCAAAGGAAGACGCCCGCTACGTCATTTCACTTGCCACCGAGACGCAGTTGGGGATGACCCTCAATGCCAGAAACCTGGAACTGATGCTCCGCCGCCTCGCTGCTCACCCCCTGATCGAGGCGCACCGGTACAGTCAGAAACTCTATGAGGCGACGAAGGACATTGCCCCCTCACTTATCCGTTATACCGAGGCCACCGACTTCGACCGTTTGACGAGACAGACTTTGAAGGAGAAGGTTAAAACACTGAGGGAGAGAATGCGGCAAGAAGATCAAGCAGCTCCCGGCTGGGGAGATACAGTCTCCCTTATCCATACAACACCCGACGCGGACGACAGAATCGTGGCCTCACTGATCCACTCTTCATCGAATCTTCCGATGTCACGGTGCCTGCAGATGGTTTCCTCCATGGATAGACGCGAAAAAGAGTCTCTCATGAGAACAGCACTCAAGCACATCAAGTCCTACGATCCGGTCCTGCGTGAATTCGAAAATGCGGAACTCCATTTTGAGCTTCTCATCAGCGCGAGTTGTTTTGCCCAGGTGAAACGACACCGTATGGCAACCATTACCTCTCAGGATTACGATCCGGCCCTGGGGGTAACGATACCGCCTGCCGTATCAGAAATCGGTATGGACAAAGCCTTTATGGAGATCATCACCCGAACCGAAAGGACGTACGACCAGCTTAGAAAGTCCTCCTCTCAGGCAGCCGGCTATATTCTCACGAACGCCCATCGCAAGCGCGTTTCCATGAAAATTAATGTGAGGGAGCTTTACCACATCGCCCGCCTGCGGGCAGATACGCACGCCCAATGGGACATAAGAAAGACGGCGGAAGAGATGGTGAAGCTGGGTAAAAAATCGATGCCCCTCGCACTGATGCTCGCAACCGGCAAGGACGGCTTTGACTCCCTTTATGATCAAACTTTTCCCCACTTCGAGGAATAGGGCAGCAGGTTTCAATACAATTAAGGGTTATGGATATAACGGAGAGCAACGGGTTAACACGTCGGAGTTTCCTAAAGGCAACGGGAACTGCAACTGTACTGGGATCCATGGGGAACCTGTGTTCGCCTGTAAAATGCTGGGCCAGTGCGGGAACCTTCGCAACTATGGTCGACATTACAAAATGTGATGGGTGTGAGAACGAATCCACACCCAAGTGCATAGAGGCGTGCCGTAACGTAAACGCTAAAAGATTCCCTATACCAAAGCAGCCGATTAAACCCCTCTGGCCACAAAAAAGCTATGATGACTGGTCGGAGAAAAATAACCTAATAAATGCCCTGACCCCCTATAACTGGATAATGGTACAGCGGATCGAGATGAACGGAGAGAATATTTTTGTACCGCGGAGGTGTATGCATTGTTACAATCCCCCCTGCGCAAATCTCTGTCCTTTCGGCGCCCTTGACAAATTCCGTGACGGAGCCGTCGTTATCAATCCCAACCTCTGTCTCGGCGGGGCGAAATGCAAAGCCGTGTGCCCCTGGAAGATCCCTCAGAGGCAAAGCGGCGTTGGCATTTATTTAAAGTTGCAGCCTATTCCCGCAGGCGGCGGGGTTATGTACAAATGCGATCTTTGTCACGACCTCATAACACAAGGTAATCTCCCCGCGTGTGTAGAGGCATGTGAAAAGAGACTAGGGGCAAATCGTCCTCTCTTCTTCGGATACCGCGGTGATATTATTACGATGGCCCATGAGCGCGCCGCCACAATAGGTGGTTTTATCTATGGTGAGAAAGAAAACGGCGGGACGGCCACTCTCTATGTCAGTAAAATCCCCTTTGAACAGATCAGCGTGAAGCTGCTGGAAACTAAATCGACTCTCCACATGAACAAAGTCCGCAACCGTATTGATGACGTCAATCGCTGGGCGGCGAGTTTTTTTGCAGGCCCTGTTGTCCTCGCCGCAGGGGCTGTTGCCCTCGCCCTTTACCGGAGGAAAAAAGACCAGAAGGAGGGCGAGTAATGGGGGACCGCATCCTGAGAGAACAAAATGCCGTCCGCCGTCACAGTGCCATCGAAATTGCCGAGCACTGGCTTATCGCCATATCTGGTCTTGTTTTGCTTTTCAGCGGTTTCGGAGAATTTCCCATGTATAAAAGATATATGGTTACGGAGATTCCCGGTCTGAGCTGGGCCGGCGATTTTTGGATTCACCTTCAAATCCATTACCTGGCAGCGATTGTGTTTGTTGCGGTCATCGTCTTTCATATCGTATATCACTGGATTTCAGGCCATCGTGGCCTCCTGCCGAAAAAAGGGGACATAAAGGCTTCTGTTCTGACGATCCTTAGTTTCCTTGGCATCGGAGAAGAACCGAAAACGGACAAATATCTCCCCGAACAGAGGCTTACATATCTATACATTGGCGTCATATCTCTAATCCTCATATTGACGGGATTGGTAAAAGTTATTAAGAATCTGCCTTTCGTGTACATTCATCCTTCCATAATCTCCTGGACAACACTTATCCATACCTTTGCGACTTTTCTATTTCTCTTCGGTTTCACAGCTCATATTGCCGCTCTTATTCTTAAGGTGAACCGGCCCTTGGTCAGACCTATCTTTACAGGAAATGTCGACCTGGAATATGTACGCCATCGCCATACTATCTGGTATGATGAGCTGGTGAAGAAGCTTCCCCCCGAAGAAACTAAGACGGAAGAACCGGAGGCATCAGAAACGGTTACAGTCTTGGCGACATTGCCTTCCTCTGTTGAAAAGCCTGCCGAAGAAACCGCCGAACCGCTGGCATCTGAATCGGCCAAAGCTTCTCCTGCAAAGTCAGTTGAGGGGAATAACGAGTAACTGGACGGCAAGACATACATACGGAAATTCACATTAAAGATGGAACTCACTCAGATAAAGACGTGAGAAGAATTCTTCACATCGACATGGACGCTTTTTTTGCAGCAGTGGAGCAGAAAAGGCAGCCCGCGTTAATTGGCGCGCCTGTGGTAATAGGGGGCAGCGGGGACCCCACAAAAAGAGGGGTCGTAGCCACCGCTTCTTACGAAGCAAGAAAGTTCGGTATACACTCTGCCATGCCTTTAAAGACGGCTTACAGCCTCTGTCCCCATGCCGTTTTTCTTCCTGTCGATTACGAAGCTTATAGAAGGGAATCACAGAAGGTGAAGAGCATCCTCAGGAGATTCTCTACCGTCATCGAAGACGTGGGAATTGATGAGGCGTTTCTCGACATATCGGCAATCGATAATTTTTCAGAAGAAATCTCGCAAGGAATTAAAAAAGACATCAAAGACGAGACGGGCTTGACGTGCTCCATCGGCATCGCCCCCAACAAGCTTCTTGCCAAGATTGCCTCGGACATGGATAAACCGGACGGCCTCACCATAATCATGCCAGAGGATGTGGAACGCATCCTCAAGCCGCTGCCCGTGAGGAGACTCTGGGGGATCGGGCCAAAGACAGAGAAACACCTGAATGACATGGGCGTTGAAACTGTAGGAGAGCTCGCCTCTCTACGCCTGGAAACACTGGTCGACAGGTTAGGTTCATCTTATGGGAATTATCTCTATCACGCCTCCCGGGGGATTGACGACAGCCCCCTGATCACCGACTGGGAACCCAAATCCATAAGCAGGGAAACGACATTCCAGAAGGACATAGCAAACTGGCAGTTCATAGCCAAGACACTGGCGGACCTGACGAGGGAAGTTGTCACAGACCTGAAAGACAACAGCTTCAAAGCGAGGACCGTCACCGTAAAGGTCCGGTTCAGCGATTTCGAAACAGTCACGCGGGCCACAACCATCCCGCAGTCGACGGACAGAGAAGAGGAGATAAGGAAAGCGGCGTTCGCCTCCCTCAAGAGGGTCGAACTCAAGAAGAGAGTGCGACTCATCGGTATGAGGGCCAGTCACCTGGAAAGAACCGGAGACTAAGAATAACGAGATTGCTTCACTTCTTTCGCAATGACAACTGAGGCGTTTTTCGAATATCTGCCCCTGGAATTTTTTGAGCGCTATATTCCTGCTGAGTATCCATGTTTTACTTGCGGAGATTATATTTTATCATCTTCAATTGCAGACCCTTTCTGCTGAGACCGAGACGCTGAGCCGCTTTCGTGACATTGCCGCCCACCTCGTCCAGGCACTGTATTATGGTCTGTTTCTCCACCTCTTCCATGTGGCCCTTCACGAAATCTTTGAAAGGCCTTTTCTGACCTGCCTTCTGGGAAAGGGAAATCGCCTCGGCTGCTGATTTCCATTCCGGCGGAATATCCTCGAAAGTAATCGTGTCTCCGACAGCCATGAGAACAATGCGTTCTATGAAATTTTCCAGCTCTCTGATATTGCCGGGCCAATCATACCTGACAAGAACATCCTTAACACGCGAATCGATATGCTTAACTTCTCTCTCTAACTTACCGTTAAATTTCTCGATAAAGTAATCGGTAAGGGGAAGAATATCCTCTCTTCTTTCCCGCAGAGGAGGGAGGTGTGTGGGAAAAACATTGAGCCTGTAGTAAATATCTTCCCTGAACCTGCCATCTTTTACGTCCTGGAGAAGATTCCTGTTCGTCGCCGCAATTAATCTCACATCCACCTTAATCGTACGCAGCCCGCCAACCCGCTCGAATTCGTGATCCTGGATAACCCGGAGGAGCTTCACCTGCATGTCCCTGGGAATTTCTCCCACTTCGTCGAGAAAAAGGGTCCCCTTATCCGCAAGTTCAAACCTCCCTGGCTTCGTGGACACTGCTCCCGTGAAAGCCCCCCTTTCATACCCGAACAGTTCACTTTCTATAAGATTTTCTGCAATGGCAGCACAGTTAATCTTAACGAATGGATTATCCCTGCGCGGGCTGTTTCTGTGAATCGCATAGGCTATGAGATCTTTGCCAGTGCCCGTTTCCCCCGATATGAGCACGGTCGTCGTCGTCGGCGCCACTCTCTTGATCGTATCATAGATTTTCGACATGGGTTCACTGGAACCGATTATCCCTTGCCGGTCTATATCATCGGGGCTGACGAGGAGTTCTTCCTCGTTGAGCCTTCGGGTCCTCATGGCCTTATGGATTATATTTTTCAATTCATCCCGTTCAAAAGGTTTGGTGATATAATCGAAGGCGCCCTTCTTCAAAGCGTCCACTGCCGTGGCAATAGTCCCGTGAGCGGTGATGATAATAACCGGCGTGGATGGATAATCACGAATCACCCGCTCCAAAAGACCCACGCCATCCAGCTTCGGCATCTTCAGATCAGTCACGACGACCTCCACGCCACCGCTCTTGAGAACTTTCAAAGCCTCGATTCCATCCGATGCCGTGGCAACGTCATAGCCTTCCTTCTTCAGCAGGGCCTTCAAGACCAGCTGCATATTGAGCTCATCATCAACGACCAATATCTTTGCTGTCATAGTATACCTAAAATTTCTCGACCGTCTTTATCTCACCATTCTCAAGGCGTGACACCCAGTCTGATATAAAATATGCTCCCCTGGAGAGGAATGGATTTAACCTTGATATGTCCTCCATGATTCTTGATGATCTTCTGGCTGATGGCAAGACCAAGACCTACTCCTCGCTCTTTGGTTGTGAAAAATGGTTTGAAAATATTTTTCATTTCCTCTTTCTTGATTCCTTTTCCCGTATCCCTGATGGAAATGCCTATCGCCTCGCCATCACCGCTGCTGATCTTAGACGTCCTGAAAATCAGGGTCCCGCCCTCCTGCATTGCCTCTATGGCGTTGAATGCTATATTCAGAATTACCTGAACCAACTGTTCCGCATCAAAATCGATGAAGGGTAAATCAGGACGCAACTCCTTTTCAATGACGACATTATCTAAACGCGGGCTCGCTTTGATGACTGATATGGCCTTCTCAATAACCTGATTAACATCCTGCATCTTCAATTTAAGGGTATATGGTTTGGCATAATTGAGAAACTGAGATACAACGCCGTTCAACCGGTCTACTTCTTCTATTATAACGTCTAATAGCCTCTGATGATCACCAGCGCTTAATTCCGATCTCAGGTACTGGGCGGCGCCCTTGATGGAACCCAGAGGATTTCGTATTTCATGAGCCAAAACGGGCGCCATTTCCTCGAGGAGGAGAGACTTCTCTTTCTCCAGCATTTCATCGAATGCATAAAGGGATGTGAATACATCCTTGCCGTCCGGGTAGAAATAACTGAACATCATCTTTAAGACGAGTTTGAAAGGTTCGATGGCGATAACAATTATTATAGACGCCAACAATATATGGGTGAAAGGAGGCGTTTCCCCTTTTCCGAACAATCCAGCGATGAGGGTAAATGTAATAGCCGCAAAGAGAGTGATGATAGAGAGTACGAGGGCCCTTCCCATGAGTTCATGTAACTCCGGCAGACGGGGGTGTGTAATAAGAATCAGGACAAAATAAAGCAGGATTGCAATAAAGAGGTTGGATATGGGCGGAAAAGAAAATCCATAATAATAGAATATATCAACCGCGCTGAGGAATGCGGTTGCCCCGCAGGCAACAGCCAGATACACCATCCGGGTTCTTTCAACACCTACGGGCCTATTTCTAATATAAGTGATAAGGGCAATATAACAGACAGAAAGTGCCGCGCCGGTATATATTAAGAGGAAAGTTTTCAGGTAGGGCCAGTTGTAAAGGGGGGAGAAAACGGTCACGGCAAGGACAAAACTGAAAATTGTGGCGGAAATGACATCTCTTTTTGTCAAGAAGGTCTGTTCACGAAGGAGAGAGCGGCCGAATTTCACCGAACAGGGAGGAATAGCTATCAATCCTGCGTATTCTATAATTTGCCAGATATGACCGGTGAAAATTTCATTGAAAAAAGCACCGCTCTTATGGAAAAAAATGGCGAGACAAAGGGAAGCAAAAGACAGATGGGCAGGAACTTTTTTTTTATTTATAATTAGGGTAAGAGAAATTATCAGACTGACCGTTGCTAATGTAAAGGTTTCCATAGAGAAGTCTTCTTAAATAATGGTATGTGACTGAAGATATAGATAAAAAAGGAGGATGTCAAGAGAGACAAAAAAGAAAGGCCTGAAACCCCGGGGGCAAAAAACAGGCCGAGCATGCTTATAACATGCTCGGCCGCCTTTTTCCTTCAAGATATTACCACTGTTACTTTTTCGCAGGTGCCGGTGGTGCCGGTGGTGCTGGTGGTGCTGCTGGCGCTCCTGGAGCTGGTGCTGGGGCAGGAGCTGGGGCCGGGGCTGCCGCTTCTTTCTTGGCAGGCTCAGCCGGTTTCTTCTCTGGTGCTGATGGGCAACCTACTAATGTAAACGTTACCGCCACAACGAAAAGAATTGATAAAATGATTGCAAACAGTTTCCTCATCGATTCTTACCTCCTTTGTAAAAAGTTTCTGACGTTGGCAAATCAACCCGTTCCTTGATGCAGGGAAGATACTCCATATATTTTTACCTTGTCAAGATAAATCTTTCACTCTTTCACTCTTTGAAGACCTCTCGCGAACAGTTTGACCAGCAAAATGGCTTCTTTTTTTGCACTATCATATGATGCGTAGCCCTATTCGCACTGCAAAGAAAACTACACGCTATAAGCCTGTAATATACCCTTCTAAAAGCCATTCAGAAAAGTTAACTGAATCATAAATTGGTCAATAATTATGAACAGTTATAGTGTATAGAGGTGCATCAATCACCCTGGTGGCACAGATAATGCTGTGTGCTTAGAAGTTTATGGCAAAAATTGCACGAAGGATTTCAGAAATGGATTTCAATCTCACAAGTAGTCAGCAGATGTATGTGGATACGGTTAGAAGATTTGTCAGGTATGGGGTCATACCAGAGGTTATGGAATTAGAGAAGAATCACACTTTTCCCTGGGAAATTATCCAGAAAGCCTGGACGCTCGGAATTTTGAATCTGAGCATTCCTGAATCGATTAAGGGATTTGAGGTTGATCCCGTTTCTACAGCCCTTGTTATCAAAGAACTATCCTATGGGGATACGGGTATTTCAACGTCGGCGATGTGCAATGACCTGGCAAATATAGTTATTGCCCAACATGGTACGGACGAACAGAAAACTCTTTTCTTAGGCCCCTTTGTCGAGAATCCCATAATGGCTTCTTTCTGCCTGACGGAACCAGGCGCCGGTTCAGACAACTCTGCCATGACGACGTATATCAAAAAGGGCACTGATGGGACGTATGTCCTCAATGGCAGCAAGTGTTTCATCACCAACGCTTCTTATGCATCACAGTTTACCGTTTTTTGTAAAGTCGGGAAGCCGACCTCGAACTTCATGGCCTGCTTAATTGTTCCCGCCCTGCCGGTACTTCCCTCCAATTCAGATCCGCATCTCGCCCATGGCAAAGAGATAACTCTCCCCACAGGAGGAAATATCATCATCGGCAAACCGGAAGACAAGCTGGGACAGCGTTTATCAAACACGGCCACTGTCACCTTTGAGGACGTTGTCATCAATGACAATCAGATAATCGGTGATCGGAGGCAGGGTTTCAAGTATGTCATCGACGTTCTTGACTATGCGCGTCCCATGGTTGCGGCAATTGGTGTGGGTCTCGCCAGACGGGCATTGGATGTCACTTTGGAATACACAAGAGCGCGCAAGCAATTCGGGCAAAGAATTTGTGACCTGCCGGTTGCAAGAGAGACATTGGTGCAAATGTGGAAAAAGGTGGAACTTGCCGATATGGCGCTGATGAAAGCGGCTTTCAAGGTTCAGGAAAAAGCGGTCGACAGGGGCATGTATGCCTCCCTCGCGAAGAATGCGGCCGCGGAGGCGGCGTTGTTCTGCGCCAACGAAGGCCTTCATCTTCACGGCGGATATGGTTTCATGTCAGAATACGAGATTTCGAAGCTGGCACGGGATGCACACATCATCGACATTTACGAAGGCGTGCGGGAGGTCCAGAACATGATTATCGGAAGGGAGCTTGTATGAGCGCACTCTATCTTCACGGTATGGGCCATTTCCACCCGGAGAATGTTATCACCAATAGATTTCTGGAAGAGATGGATATCGGAACAAATGAGACATGGATTATGGAGAGGGTCGGCATTCATGCACGCCGCACTGTGCTCCCTTTGGACTATATAAAGGAGACGAAAAATAGAGACCCGAGAGAAGCTTTCGCGGCAGGTCTCTATAATAACGCGCAAACAGGCGCCTCTGCCGCAAGGATGGCAATTGACCGTGCAGGACTCAAGAAGGAAGACATCGGGCTTGTCATTTCCGGCAGTTCCGCCGCGGATAATGTAACACCTGCGGAAGCCTCGACCGTCGCTTTCGAACTGGGAATCGATGTACCATGCTTCGATGTGAATTCCGCCTGCACCAGTTTTGGTACGCAGGTGCATTTTGTCAGCCTCATGAAGCCCGAGGCGCTGCCGCCTTTTGTCCTCCTGGTCAATCCGGAAAATCTCACGCGCTGCGTGGACTACGCCGATCGAAAATCTGCGGTACTTTTCGGTGACGGCAGTTCCGCGGCCATTGTATCTGCCACGGTGCCGTCGCGCAAATTCTTCACGGCATGCGCCTATGAAACGAAACCATCATGCTGGGACAAAGTGAGGATACCCCGCATGGGTTACTTCCATCAGGACGGGAGTGCCGTGCAGGGCTTTGCCATTCGAAAGACAACAGAGTCTATTCGCATGCTGAAAAAGTCCTACTCCCTCAATGGCAATCGCTTTATCTTTATCGGTCATCAGGCCAATATGGGCATGCTGCAAACTGTCTGCGAGCGTTCTCAAATTTCTGAAAATAATCATTGGCACAATGTTGAATTTTTTGGCAACACCGGCTGCTCCGGAGCGCCGGTCGTTCTGAGCCAGCGCTGGAATGATCTTCGCCCGGGCGATCATGTAGCCATTGCCGTTGTCGGGGCGGGATTATCCTGGGCACATATGATCCTACAGGTAAAGGAATAATCATGAAGTATGCTGAATTCAGAGAATGTCAGAGCTTCGGGCTCCCGGAACTCATCGCTTTTTCCTATGGAACCCTGGTAGATGATCCGCCAGCAAATTTTGAGGCGAGGTTGCCGGCGCCTCCCTTTCTGATGGTAGATCGGGTGCTCTCATTTACTTCTGCCGGCAGACAAGGTTCGATCGTAGCCGAACAGGATATCAAACTGGATGCCTGGTATTTTCAGTGCCATATGCCTGGGGACCCGGTTCAGCCGGGTTGCCTTTGTGTAGATGCAGTCTGGCAGCTTCTGGGTTTTTTCTGTGTCTGGCGCGGCGCTTTAGGCTCCGGCAGGGCACTGGGCTGCGGCGAGATTACTTTTACCGGTCAGATTCGCCCCTACAACAAATGCGTCCGCTACGATATTGAAGTGAGACGCTTCGCCCAATTGAAGGACTCAGGGGCAAGCATTGCAATCGGAGACGGTAAAGTCTTCGTTGACAATGAACTGATTGCCCACATCAAAGATGCGCGCACCGGCGTTTTCAAAGGGATCGTCTATCCCGACTATCCGAAGCGATCCGCAAATTCTATCGGCGGCATTATGAAAGGCGGCTCATGAGCGAAAAACCTGTTGCCATCATAACAGGTGGCGGAAAAGGAATAGGCGCAGCGTGTTGCCGGGCTCTGTCGAAAGAAGGATTTCAGGTGGGCATTCACTACCGGAGCAGTGAGGAACAGGCAAGAGATTTACTCTCTGAGATCCATGATGGCTTTCTTCTTCAGGCTGATCTGGCAGACATCGATCAGGTGGAAGTGCTGGTCAACAAGGTTAAAGAGAAAGCGGGTCGCGTGAATGTCCTTGTCAATAATGCCGGACTATCTCTCAATGCCGATATTGTCAGCATGAAGATTGAGCAATTCGATGCCCAGCGGGCCTTGATGCGCGGCATATGGTACCTGACCAAAAGAATAGTCCGCCTCTTCATGCTTCGTCAGAGAGGAGGCCGCATCATCAATATATCCAGTGTCGTGGGACATACGGGCAATGCGGGCCAGATCCCCTACACCATGGAAAAGGCAGCCCTCGATGCTTTTACGAAATCCCTGTCTAAAGAATTGGCAGGAAGGAATATCCTCGTCAACTCAGTTGCTCCGGGATTCATTGAGACGGAGATGACACAGAATCTCCCCGCAGAGGTGCAAGAGAGAATCCTCGACAATATTACCCTGGGCCGCATAGGACGTCCCGATGAGGTGGCTGAGGTGGTGGCCTTTCTCGCAACAAGGGGATCCTATATATCGGGAAGTGTCATCCATGTGAATGGTGGGCTTTATGGCGGCTGATAGGGAAACGATGAAACGAATCCTAAATAGTGTCCCTCAGCAGCATCCCTTTCGCTTTATCGACGATATCCTGGAGCTGGATGATGAGCACATTGTGGGCACATACCGGTTTCGTGAGGATGAATATTTTTATAAGGGGCACTTCCCCGGCCAGCCAATCACCCCGGGCGTCATTCTTATTGAAGCCATGGCACAGACGGGTGTTGTTGCCTTCGGCCTTTATCTTCACATGAGACAGATGCAGAGAGCCCTCGATGTTGCAAAAAAGTTGACTACACTTTTTACCCTTGCCGAAGGGGTGGAGTTTACGGGAGTAGTGCATCCCGGTGAGAGGGTGATCATAAAGGGCCAAAAAGTCTATTTTCGCATGGGAAGCCTGAAAATGAAGGTTACCATGGAAAGGGAAAATGGCGAGACCGTGAGCTTTGGTGTCCTCGCCGGGAGGGGAGTACCTTCCCAGAGCGCGTAATTTTTTCTGGAGGTATACATTAGTTGAAAAGAAGAGTTGTAATAACAGGGATGGGCATAACGGCCCCCAATGCCCATGGTTTGGCTGATTTTGAAGAGGCCCTGCGGAAAGGCCGCTCCGGTATCCGGTTCTTTCCCGAACTTAAGGAATTGAATTTTTCCTGCCAGATAGGCGCTGCCCCTCAGGACTTTGACAATATCCGCAAGGGTTATTTTAATGAAGATACACTGATGTCGCTGAACGAAAACATCGGATACGCCGCTGTTTCTGCCGTAGACGCATGGACTGACGCAGGATTCAACATGCCTGACATTCACGATGAGACTGTGGACTGGGATACAGGTGTGATTGTCGGCTCCGGAATCGGCGGCATGGATACAATTACAAACATTCTCGTGCCAATGGTCTCCCAGGGGAAAGTACGCCGCATGGGAAGCCGGATAGTAGAGCAGGTCATGAATAGCGGACCAAGCGCAAGTATCGCGGGCCTCTTGGCCCTGGGAAATCAGGTGACTTCAAATTCATCTGCCTGCAGCACCGGTAATGAAGCTATTGTTGAAGGGATGTGGAGAATAAGGAACGGTCTTGCGAAAAGGATTTTAGCCGGTGGTTCCGAAGGCTCATCCCCCTATATCTGGGCCGGATTCGACGCCATGCGCGTCATCTGCAGGAAATTTAATGATCACCCGGAGGCCGCTTCACGGCCCATGAGCGCCACGGCATGCGGTTTTGTCCCCGGCTCGGGGGCCGGAGTTCTGGTCCTTGAAGACATGGAATCCGCCCTGAAACGTGGAGCGAGGATTTATGCTGAAGTTCTCGGAGGCGCTGTCAACTGCGGAGGGCATCGCATGGGCGGCTCCATAACCGCACCGAATCCCGAGGGCGTCAAACGATGCATCAGTGCCGCCATATCTGACGCTTGTATTGTGCCCGGTGATATCGATGCGATTAACGGCCACTTAACGGCAACCTTTGCCGACCCTTATGAAGTGAAGAACTGGTCTCAAGCCCTCGAGCGCGGCCCCGCGAATTTTCCCTACATCAATTCCACAAAATCTATGGTGGGGCACTGTTTAGGCGCAGCGGGCGCCATAGAAAGCGTTGCCGTTGTACTGCAATTATACAAGGGGTTCCTCCATCCTTCCGTCAATTGTGAGGATATACACCCCGATATTGCTGAATTTGAAGATAAGGTGCCGCACAAGTGCATGGACTATCCTGAATTAAATATTATCGCCAAAGCCGGTTTTGGCTTCGGCGATGTAAACAGCTGTATAATCTTTAAGAGATGGAATAATAATCAAAGGAGCTATTAAGAAATGGATGAACAGACAATCTTTAACAAAATGATCGATCTCCTCAGGGCCTACACAAAGGACCCGAGCCTGTTAGACAAGGCGACAATGGATACCCACATTCTGAATGACCTGAAGGTCAATTCCGCCAGGCTCGTAGATGTCATTATAAAATGTGAAGACACCTTCGGCATCACCGTCGAAGATGACGAGGCTGATAAGATCGGGACAGTCGGAGATGCCGTGGCTATCATCAAAGCCAAATTAGGATAAGGTCAGTTATGAAGAAGAAGTTGATGCTCCAGGGACCGCTGCTGATTCAATACATCATCGGTCAGATTGCTGTTTTTGCCGTTGCCCCGCTTTATTTTGCGGTCTTATGGCTCATGGGCTACCGGGTGAGGAATATAATAAAGATAAGGCAGGAGTGCTCTCGTCATTTCAGGAACTACGAAGGGCCGTGGATCATCTGCGCGAATCACCTCACCATGATTGATTCCATGATCATTATATATGCGACATTTTCTCTCAGGCGTCATTTACTGCATTATCGTGAGCTGCCGTGGAATTTGCCGGAAAGAAACAACTTCCAGCGAAATATCTTCACGGCAGTCCTGTGCTACCTGGCCAAGTGCATCCCCATCAACAGGGGCGGCAATCGTGAAGAGATGAAAAAAACCCTTGATAAATGCACATCCCTTCTGGAATGGAAACAGCCTTTACTGATTTTTCCGGAAGGAGGGCGCTCCCGGACCGGTCGAGTAAATACTGAGAGTTTTTCCTACGGAGTGGGCCGGTTCATCAAGGATTTTGAAAACTGCAAGGTAATGTGTATCTATCAGCGAGGTGATAGCCAGCATGCTTACGGCTTTATTCCCAGATTTGGCGAGCGTTTTACGGTGAATGTGGAAGTATTCCAGCCGGAACTGACAAAGGAAAACGGACTCAGGGCTCAGCGCCACTACGCAGAGCAGATTATCAAACACATGGCACAAATGGAGAAAGGTTATTTTGATTCTCATAGGCAACGATATTGTGGATCTGACGGATCCGCAAAATATGGGGAAGAGTCGGGATACGCGATTCATTAACCGCGTCTTCACACTCCATGAACAAGAATTAATATCCCGTGCTGAAAACCAGGACGCCGTCTTGTGGGCGCTATGGGCCGGCAAGGAGGCGACATACAAGCTTGTCAAAAAGCATAACCCTTCTGCTACTTCCGTCCCCCGGCTATATAAAGTCAGTCTCGATTGCGCCGAAGGATCAGTTGGACTTTCTCCTGGAAGCGATGCCATTACAGGATTCGTCGATACGCCATATGGCAGAATAGAGATCAAGGTTTTCATAACTTCCGACTATGTCCATTGTATCGGAACTACGTCAACACCCGATGAGATGGATGCACTCGTTTGGCATGTAGACCGCATCAGCCCCGATTCACAGGCCTCGCCTGATTACGAATCAGCTTTTGTGCGTAAAGCCCTTAAAGTGCGCCTCTCAGCACATTATGATGAATCTCTGGAAAATATAGAAATCAGGCGGGTAAACAGCTCCTATGGTCTGGGACCGCCATTTGTCTCTATAAATGGCGAGCCGGCAGCGATTGATATCAGCCTCAGCCATGACGGCCTACTTGCAGCCTATGCCTTTGCCACAACCGCAGGCAACAACCCTGTGTCGGAGAGCAAAGGGTATCAAGAATGGGCGCGCCGGTAAATCAAGGCACGCAACATCTCAATACCATCTGCCCGGGCAAGCTTTAACTACGCAGGCTTTCTCTCAAGAATCTATCTTCTATGAGATTGGCAATACCATGGACGTCATTGATATCCAGGCAGGGGACCCCTCTATCTACGGGATGGTCACTCGCAACGGCCATGAGATTGTCTTCCGCGGAACAGAGGAGGTCGTGCTTCATTTCCGATCGGACTACTTCAATTTTTGGATGCGGATTTCCTTTAAAACCTTCGGAAAGGATGATGTCGACATCCCGTATATAGCGATCCCTCAATTCCGACAATTCATAGTCTTTGCTCACATCTTCAATAACGGCGATCCGTTGTGGCGATGCAATGACAGTGAGGCGTGCACCCGCTTCTTTATGCCGCCAGCTGTCTTTGCCCTCGTGGTCTATGTCGAAGCCGTGGATGTTGTGTTTGATCGTAGCTACCCGATAGCCCCTTCGCCTTAACTCCGGTATCAGTTTTTCGATCAACGTCGTCTTCCCCGTATTCGATCTACCAACTATAGACACGATCGGTATCAAGTCTTTTCCCCCATCCTGTAAGACAACCGCCGTTCCGCAAGAACCACGGATGTTTCGATCTGACGTTCTGGTATTGACCAGTATCGTTTCAGTAAGCGATCCTTTTCTTCCGTAGAGACCAGACAAAAGCCATGGGTCTCATAGAAGCGAACCGCCCATACCGCTGCCGCCCAGGTGCCAATCAGGATCGGATGCCTCGTTTTCTTCAGGAGTTCAGATAGTAACCTGCCGCCTATGCCCTGTCGTCGCCGGACCGTGCGCACGTATGCATGTCTCATCAACGTTACATCCTCGATGTCCTGCATACCCATGACTCCAAGAAGTTCCCCGTTCTCTATATAACCCCAGAATGTTACTCCTTCATCAATTTCATGCCGGAGTTCATCTTTCGACATATAAGGTTCCTTCCATCTATCCGTGGGAATGATTCCTCTGTAAGCCTGAGCAGCGTCGTTAATAATTTCATAGATAATTTCAATATCTCTTTCCTCGCAGGGACGGATCGCATGTCCGGTCATTATTCAGGGTCCTTGCTTCCCGAAAACATTAAGAATGTTGCAGTGCAGCGAAGCACATCCCTGTCATTTTCGTCCTTGACCAAACAATCACCGATAATTAAGGTGCGCCCTTTCTTGAAAATGCTTGCCACTGCAATCAGTTCACCGTTCCTGACCGGGGCCAGGAAATTACATTTCAATTCAACGGTCGTTATTCCGAAAGCAGGTTCCATGACTGTCATGGCGGCATGGGCAATAGCTTCATCGGCCAGGGCCACGATAAGCCCCCCCTGTAAGAAGCCGCCCACCTGCAGGTACTCCGGGCGGAACGGCATCCGGAAACGCGCATATCCTTCACGCACTTCTTCCATGGTTATTTCAAAATAATCGAGATAGGGGTTCAGGCTCTTTTCGCCCGCTTGAAGCCGCCGGAGGTAAGTCGAGTAATCAGGCATAGTCTAATCCTTTGTCGATAACGCTGATTTCCAAGAGAGCTCC
>Ga0315287_10000889_pt1 | contig 26734 bp, 29 predicted proteins | sample YL17G11_0_MG_FD_205037 | JGI IMG/M metagenome (GOLD analysis project Ga0315287, IMG submission 205037) | Sediment microbial communities from Yellowstone Lake, YNP, Wyoming, USA - YL17G11_0 | ecosystem: Environmental > Aquatic > Freshwater > Lake > Sediment | place: USA: Wyoming | collected... | reverse complement strand
TAACTATAACTACTTGTTTTCTAAAATTTTCTAATCAAAATCAAAATTTTATATTTAGACTTTATTAATATCTAAATTAAATTTGAATATTATAAGAAACTAGAACCTGAATAGTAATAATTATAGATATTAACTTAGGCGTTAATAAAGTTCAAATATAAAATTTTGATTTTAAATAGAAAATTTTAGAAAACAGTTTGATCATAGTAATTTTTATATAATAACATCTATTTATTAGAATTTTAACTATAACTACTTGTTTTCTAAAATTTTCTAATCAAAATCAAAATTTTATATTTAGACTTTATTAATATCTAAATTAAATTTGAATATTATAAGAAACTAGAACCTGAATAGTAATAATTATAGAAATTATCTTTAATATTAATAAAGTCTAAATATAAAATTTTGTTTTTGGTTTTAAAATTTTAGAAAACAACTTGTTATAGTTAAAATTTTGGTAAATAGATGTTATTATATAAAAATTACTGTAATCAAAGTAATTTCTAAAATTTTCTTATTCAAAATCAAAATTTTAGATTTAGACTTTATTAATATCTAAATTAAATTTGAATATTATAAGAAACTAGAACCTGAATATCAAAATTTTATAAAACACTTTGATTACAGTAATTTTTTTATAATAACATCTATTTATTAAAATTTTAACTATAACAACTTGTTTTCTAAAATTTTGTAATCAAAACCAAAATTTTAGATTTAGACTTTATTAATATCTAAGTTAATATTAATAATTATAAGAAACCAAAATCTGAATATTAACATTTATAGATATTAGCTTTACTATTAATAATATTTGGGTTAAAAATTTTGATTTTGAACATAAAATTTTAGAAAACAACTTGTTATAGTTAAAATTTTGGTAAATAGATGTTATTATATAAAAAATACTATGATCAAGTTGTTTTCTAAAATTTTCTAATCAAAATCAAAATTTTATATCCAACTATGATTAATATCTAACTTAGATTTAGATATTATAAGAAACTAGAACCTGAATAGTAATAATTATAGAAATTATCTTTAATATTAATAAAGTCTAAATATAAAATTTTGTTATAAGATTGCTTAATTAAAACCCAAAATTTCGTATATATCATTAATCATTAATCATTAATAATGAGTTAATTCAAAGTATTCATATACATAACTAATTATATAACCAAAATTATATAATTTTTAAAATATCAAAATATCAAAATATCAAAAAATCTCGCCCTTAATATATGGGATTGATCTTTTTTCTCTTGTAATTCTATTAATATGTTGAGTAGGACCACCAAATCCAGCAGTAGAATACCATCCTAATTCTTTACAATTGATACAAACGAATTCAAGTATACCACAGCCCATCATAATTACTTTATGACACTCCCATACTTTTTCAGCTTGACTCATTAATTTATTTTCTATTTTCTTACATATAACACAAATAAAATCTTTGGTTTTGTGTACATCATTACAAAAACAATTCATATTAATTTCTTATTTTTAAATATTAATTTATAGAATTAATATTTAAAACTCAAATTTTTTAATTTTTTAATCAAAATTTTTTATTTATAATATAAATACATATAAATTATATAATAAAATATGACTGATTTAAATTTACCAGTTTTACCTGTGCTTCCTGGAATATCTCTGTCTTCATCTCAAAAGATTCCTCCATTTCCAGTAAGTAAAACTCCAGTTCCGATTAAAAAAGTTAAATTAGTTAAAAGTTCTATTGAAATACCTCAGCCTAAAATAATTTTAGAAGAAATATCAGCCAATGTTATCGACAATAATGATCTCGAAAATGAATTAAAAGAATTTGGGTATCATATAATTAATAAAATAGCTACTCCAAAATTATTTTTTATTAAAGCTACTAATAAGAAAGGACAAAAAGTATACATATATATTGATACTTTAGAAATCCCTATAAATCAGGATGTAATGTTAATAGATGATAATAATAATTTACTATCTTACAGTACAAAACATGGAGCTTATAATTGTTCAGGAACTGACGTGACTGGTATAGTTTTTGAATATGGAACTAATTCAATTTGCACTATCATGAGGGTGGAAAATGATCTAAAATTTGCTGAGAAAAATTATTTGTTTAATCATAATTCTCAATCCCATAATCTTACTTTTGATGGATGTGTAATAACTTATCCTATTATAAAATTAAGTGAAATAAGAGTAAATCCTGATTTGGTGTTATGTAATACAGATCTGGTCACTCGTCGACTTAGGAATACTGAAGATTCATATGAAAGACAAGAATTAGCACATATGGATTGTGCTCTTGATCAATTAAATGAAGCACTTTGTGTTTTTAAACAAACGTGCAATAATTCAACTCATAAAGTAATCACAAATATTCAACATTTAAGACAGTGTCCAGAACCATCATACAACGATTTAGTTAAATCAAATGATGATATAACTAAATTAATATGTGTTATGAAAAAAGTAGCAAGTAAGAAAAAAGACATAGAACGATTAACTTATGAAATTGAAGAATTAACACAATATTTAAGTTCTCAAATATAATAAATATATAATTAGTTTAAAAAAATAAGATGCGACATCTTATTTTTAAAAAGTTTTTTAAAAATTGATTAAGAATTATTTTCCTCAACTGTATCATCAACTATTTCTACAGGTTGAACAGTAACAGGAATAGTCTCAACTATTTCTACAGGTTGAACAGTAACAGGAATAGTCTCAACTATTTCTACAGGTTGAACAGTAACAGGAATAGTCTCAACTATTTCTACAGGTTGAACAGTAACAGGGATAGTGTTAACTATTTTTTCAGTGTCTTTAGATCTATCCTTTAATCTATATTCCTTATCTTTTGATTTTTTCTTATCTTTTTCTTCTGATTTAATTTTTCTTTTAGGAATTTCACAATCATCATCTTTTTCTTCTGATTTAATTTTTCTTTTAGGAATTTCACAATCATTATTGGTTTCTTTCGATTTAAACTTTCTTTTATATTTTTTATCGTCTTTTTCTTTAGAATCATCTTCAGCCTTTTTCTTTTGTTCTTTTTTCTTAGCCCATAGACATTTGAATGGTTCTCGTTCGAGATCATCAGCTACCTTAGGCCAAAAATTATCAGTGATTAATAGTTTAGTCTTGGCAATCGCAGTAATTTCAACATCACTATCAAAAACTATGAAACATCCTGATGATATAGCTCCTTTTTCGCGAGATTTAAGAATAGTGTTAACATGCCAAGAGTCTTTAGGTAATATTTCCCATCCAACTAAATGTTTTAATTTCTCATCAACAATATCGATAGTTTCGACATCATTTTTACGAAAAATTTCTGGGACGTAAATAAATAAGTTCTTAGTAAAACCTTTTGATGGTAAATCAAGAGCTTTTTCATTGAATCTAGCTATATTAAATCCTTTATTAGATTTCTTATCGGTATATCCTTTTTCAGATAATTTATCATAAACTTCATTCTCTAAAAGAGCGAGTGTTCTGTTTGTTTCTTTACCTGCTTCACAAATAATTCTCAATAAACCAATCTTTCCATAAAAACTAAGTTCTCTATCTATTCTACATAAACTCCATTTAGAATAGATAATATATAACCCTATTTTACTATCTTTAGTACTTAATTTCTTAGAAAGAATTATCTCCTCTTCAGAACTAGTACTAGTTGTTTCTTCGCGCTTATCCATTTTTAATCTAAATAAAATAATATATTAAAAATAAAAAATTATTTTTATTTTTTATTTTTTTTTTAATTTTTTATTTTTTAATATAATCTTATTTATGTTTATGAATTGTCGATAATCGCTATTCGTTTGTAAATATTTTCAATAGTCGTAAATGAATATGTAGAAAGTCTTACAAACTCATCTAAATTATTGATAGATATTCCATTTATTATTGTAAAATAATAAACTATACCAGCAGCCGTACTTCTTCGTTGTTCTTTATATAATTTAGGTTCCTTTTTTAAGAGTTCTTCAGCAAGTTCTATGATATCTACTATTGATTCATTAGACAAATTTATACATTTACCGTAATTAGGAATATAATCCAATAACGAAAAACTACTTAATGGAGGTTTATAACCCGATTGTAAAGGGGAAAAAAGGGAATCACATTTTTGTAATTGTCCTTTTTTTAGACCAAATTTGATACCTAATTGAATTGAATCAAATGTATCAAGATATCCTTTAGGATCAAACAAAAGTCCTTTTTTTGATAAAAGTTTTTGTTCATAAATGTATTCAAAATATGAACAATAAGTACAATAGTATAATAGCATATGATAAGTATTTGAGCGTCTCACTTGAGGTTTCATTTTATTGTAAATAACATCAGCTCCATTAATAATATGCTCTGGTAAAGAGTATGTTACCAAAATAGGTAAAATGCTTTTCCCTTTTTTCGATGAAACATGTGAATCTTTACTACTATATTCACTGCCAAATTGAGATTCCTCAAGATTATCGAATTCTTCCGATTGCATCATTTTTATAATTAAAAAACGATTATTTATTTTATACTTAATCGTTTTTATTATAAAAAATGTCATGTGCTATCGAGCGCGTTTTAATTGATGATGAACAAGCCTTACAGATTAGATCATTTTTATGTTTAACTCCTAAAGTTATCCAGAATAAATATAACCAAAATGCAGTATCCGAGCCTATAGTTTTTTATCGTTATGTAGATGGAATAATACATTTACCAATGAGTTTTGCTAAAAAATTATTAAACATTGATAATGATAATAATAAATTTGCTAAAACACAATTACGATTTACTGGTAATTTAAGGGATTATCAAGTAGATGTTGAGGAAGAAGCATGGAAACAAATGGAAACTCATAGATCTACAACTTTAAGTTTATTTCCAGGATTTGGTAAAACGATTTTAGGAGCTAAACTTGCTGCTCGAACACAATTATTAACTGTAGTTTTAGTAACTAATACTGTATTATTAGGTCAATGGAAGAAGACATTCGAAGATAATACTAATGGTAAAGTATGGATCGTAGGAGAAAATCATCCTCCTTCTACATGCAATGTAATTATCTGTATGGATACTAGATATGAACAGATACCAGCAGAAACTAGAGATATGGTTGGGATTATAATAATAGATGAAGCACATTTATTTTGTACTCCTACTAGAGCAGTTGCTTTATTAGCTTTTCATCCTAAATATGTGATTATAGAAAGTGCAAGTTTGGAAAGAGAAGATGAAATGGAACAAATGATTTATGCTATAGCAGGAACCCATGGTATATTAAGATTATCAGAAAAACCATTTACGGTGTATAAAGTTATAACCAATATAAAACCAGAAAGAAAGAAAAATAAAATGGGCGGTATTGATTATTTAAAATTACAAAATACGACATTATTTGATGAACATAGAGTTAATATTATCATTAATATGGTTAAAGTTAATCTAAATTTTAAGATATTAATATTAACATCTTTAGTTGATCATGCTTTATTATTACATAGTAAATTAGATGGGTTAGGTATATCATGCGATTTTTTATGCGGTACTAAAAAAGGCTATAGTGATTCAAATGTATTAATAGGAACAATGTCTAAAATAGGCACTGGATTTGATCCAGCTAATTCATGTCCTAATTACAAAGGATCTCCCTTTGATTTATTATTTTTAGTATCAAGTATTAAAAAAGAAAGTATGTTAGTACAAAATGTAGGACGATGTTTCAGAGCAGATTTCCCTACAGTTATGCATTTTGTGGACGATGATAGTATTTATCAAAATCATTGGTATCGAGCTAAAAAGTGGTATACTAAACGAAATGGAACTGTGATAGAATATAAATGTCTTCCACAACCTAAAGTGGAAGAATTAACAAATGAAGAATGGACCAAAAATAAAATAGAAGAATTAAAAACTCGTAAATTAAAACTTAATCTTATATCTAAATAAAAATGATTATAAAAAATAAAATTTTATTTACAAAATTTTATAGCAAAATGGATAGTTTGTACCAAAATCTTGTAGTTTTCTTACAAGTTTTTTCTTGTAATAATCCAAATGGTATGTGTAATCCTAACAAGAAAACTTGCCAGATATTAATAGTTTTATTGTCTATAACAATGATCTCTGGATCAGCTGTATTAGTTTACTTTTTGGTAATTGCATTAGGACTTTTTACTTCTTATATTTTAAATTATCAATCATATAATATATTAACAGGATGTCGTTTGGATCAACCAAATTGTAAGAGATCTGAATTATTATGTCACGGAGGCAATAATGGTAATACATTCGGAGGATGTATAGCATCTGGATTAATATCTGGATTAATTTTATTTTTTGTTATACCAATAATATATTATATAATAGTTGGTATTAAAACAATTATCGATGATATATATGAATCATTTAAAAATACTAAAGAAAATATCGTTGTTAATTTAGATGATGTTAATTTAGATGATGTTAAATTAGATGATATTAAATTAGATGATATTAAATTAGATGATATTAAATTAGATGATATTAAATTAGATGATATTAAATTAGATGATATTAAATTAGATGATATTAAATTAGATGATATTAAATTAGACGATGATATTAAATTAGATGATATTAAATTAGATGATATTAAATTAGCTATATACGACAAAACGATATATCATCATAAGTAATATGTGCGCATGTATTAAAACTAGGATCTACACAACCAATAAGTATTTCATCAAATTGTTTTTGATTAACATTTACGATGATGGGTTCATTTACTGGTAAATTTACAGTCATATTACTTACAAGATTACCAAACCTAAACGTATTAATAAATACATTCATCTGATTAATATAGATAGATTTCATTTTTAAATTTAGTACAGCAAATGTTCCATTATTGATTTCGCGTATAGAAAGACTTTCTCCAGTTGTAAGTATGAGATTAGGACTAGAAGTTGCTGCATTTACGTAATAACTTAAAGTATTGTTATTAGTTATGTTTAATACAGGTATATTATTATCTGAATAACTAGTGTGAATAGTATTAACTCTTTTAAATATTAAAGAGTTATATGGTCGAGGTAAAGATCTATATCCAGAATAATCAGTAACTATAACGTCGTCGAAATTAAAGATTTTAATTTGAGTATTACCGCATATATTTTGTTGACAACTTACAACGGCAATTACTAATATTATTAATGAAAACATTTAATTTTTATATTAGAAAAATTTATTTATTTTTAAATTTTTTTACTTGAGTTATTTTAATAATAATGTTGATACGTAATCCATATTAGATAATAATTCATCAATTGTACCATAAAATATTTTATCGTTAGTACAACATAAATCTATACATTTTTGAACATTAAATCCAGTTTTGCCAAATATTGAAGATAAAATCATTAAAGTTATTAAAGTATATATTGTATAAAGTTCTTTATCTACTTCATATTTGTTTAAGTAATTTAATATAGCAATATAACCTTGACTAGAACGATTTATTTTATTTTGGTGACTAATTACTTTAACAACATCTCTAATAGATTCTGTTTCATGTTCAGAAAGTCTACTTTTATGTTTAGTCAAATTAGGAATTATCCATTTATTAGGTGTTTCCTTAAACAGTTTATTCAATGTTTCTCTAGAAGTAAGACGTTTATCTTTGTTTTCATCTAATAATGAAGATATTATTTTGTAATAAAATTTATCCGTGACGTATTTTTTAATAACTCTCTTATATTCTTCATATGAATTTCTCATAAAAACTCTTCTATTAGTAATTAATTCATATAAGCAAATACCAAATGAAAACATATCATGAGCAGGAGTTCTTTCATAAACTGGATCTCGATAATTTCTTGTCGTAAGATGAGTCTTAGTATATTTAGATATACTAACAAATCCACAATCTCCAAGAACAGCTTTTAGTGGTTTATTTCTTATTAGAATATTACCTGGTTTTAGATCACCATGACATAACCCTCTATCATGTAATTCAACTAATCCACATAATATATCATGAATAATTATGTCTACCGATTTATCATAGTCATCTTTTGATTTATTCTGTTTTATCCAAGTTTTTAAATTACAATCATATAACTCCATTTCAATCTGTAATTTAGTAAAATCAACATTTTTGGATTTTACGATATATTCGCAATCGGATAAATATTTTAAGGCTGTATATTCTTGAATTAAATGTCGTAATCCATCGAATTGTTTTACAGCATTTCCATCTTTTAAAAAGACTTCGCCATAAGCTCCTTTACCTAATATTTCCGATTTATCTTCCATAACATCAACGTTATAATTTTAAATAAAAATAATTTTTATTTATAAATTTTTATTTCAAAAAATTCACAGTTTTATTTTTTTGTTAATCAAAATCATATATTATGAATAATAGAAGTAGATCACCAGCTAGATCTTGGATTGATAATATTTATAGAGATAGATCAGAATCAAGATCGCCAGATAGATCACGGTTCCCAAGACGAAGATCTCCAGATAGTAGATCTATCTCCAGGTCATTATCTAGAGATAGTAGATCAATTTCAAGGTCATGGGATAGATCATTATCTCCAAGAGGAGGATCTCCAGGTAACCGAAGAGCGCGATCAATGTCAAGAGATAGATACATGAGAGATAAATTTGGGTTATATAATCATCAACAAGAATATATTTTTCCTATCGGTATACATGATGACATTGATCAAAGTATCATAGAAAAGATGGATTTTGTTGCTATAATTAATTTGTTACAGATTAATAAAACAGCAAAATTAAGAATATTAATCATTAAGAATATCGGTAATATCATTGAAAATTCTAAGGATTATACAGAGTATGAATTAATTGATTCATATTCTAACCTACTGAAACTAAGAGAACTTGATATATTAAGATCATTTACTATTCCTGATCAATCAATAGAAGAATTTAATAGAGAAATAGATATTAATATTCGAGATAATAAACAAGAAATAATAGATTATTTGTCAATATTAAATGTAGATCAAACAGTGAAATTTACTAATTATATTTTACCAATGATGGATAATGATTTTGTCAATTCGTATTATGATATTAAGCATGCTAATAAGATTTTAAAATTAGCATTAGAATTAGAAAATGATATCATGATAGACATAATAAAAGACTGGTTTAGTGAACGTAATTTAATAAAGATAACAAAACAATTAAAAGAGATGGAACATAATTTAGGCTTGTAGTTATTTTTTTTTTAAAAAAAACTTTATATAAAGTTTTTTTAATAATTTTTTTATTTAGAATTATCTATCATATTAATCTCTGGAATATATGATAAATCCCACATTATTTTTCCTTTCTGTACAAATTTAGGAGTATTCTTATAAAAAGGGTACAATCTCGTTTCTAATTTGGTATCATGTTTTAATAATTCAAATGCTTTTGAATCAGCATCCTCTATTGATTTGAAATCATGTTCACAATACCATCGATACTTTGATCTTTTATCTCGATAACATAAAGTAAATTTATAGTTATCCATTGTTTTATTTTTAAGATGAATTATTATTTTTAAGATGAATTATTATTTGATTTTTTATTTTAATAAACTTATATGAAATTTATTAGTTTTGCATAAATCCCATGTATGTTTAGTTCCTCCATCCTCAGGATAATTTTTACCAAATGTGAAAGCTAACATATAATTAGATTGAGCAACATATTGATTCCTGGCATGAAATCCTTTGTGAACTGAAATTTCAGCCCCTATATTTATTACTTTAGATATTTCATCATAAGATTTTCCTCCAGTTATAACATTAAATTTATCATGATAATAATTAGCTACTTTTCCAGGATTATCTTTCCAGTCAGAATTACCATTATCCTCAAATTTACATGTATTCATGTCAAATTTACATGGTAAATCTAAATGTAAAGATATAATATTTAATTGATATATATCTTTATATAAAAATATATGAACAGCTATATGATCCGCAAAAGCAGCACCTCCTGATACTAATATAATAGACTCTAATGATAAAGATTTTAAATATGTTATAGAAGCACTGATCATTTTAGTATAAGTTTCTTTAGTAATATTACCGGATCTTCCTGATGTACCAATAATTGATACTGTAGTCATTTTTACATATTAATCATAATTAATAATTTGTTAATCAAATTTAAAATTAATAATTAAAATCAAAATTTAATTATAAAAGGATTTTATTTATATAATAAAATATAGATGATGGATGATAAAAAAAATACTGATGTACTTTTATATAGGAGTAAATGGGATGTAAACTTAATAGCGGATTCATATGCAAATTTACTTTTTTACCCAAGTAAGAAAGTAATCAAACCAAAGAAACGATTATTTTTGAATCAAGAACCCATTAAAACAAGATATCAAAAAATGACTGAAATTGCTGATATTAAAGGATTTGTTGTTAACGTTCATGGACCGACAGATTTTGATATAGACTTTAATTTTTCAGATGAATTTATAGAGAGATATAAAACTGTAATATCACACAAATATGTATACAAAGATATTGATATTAATTATGATTTTCCAACAAACAACGTACTTTCTCATTCTTCTGGACGAGAAGGAAAGGCATACCGATGTCGTTTAAGAAAAATTGGATTAAAAAAAGTAAATAATAAGTCGTTTATTTGGAAATCTAATCAACTACTAACAGAAATAAAACATCTTATTGATCGAACTGATGGATGGGTGAGATGTAATTTATTAGATATTGATGTATATCAACGATTACTAATTGACATAATTATTGATACTCAAAATGGTTCGATTAATTTAACAGATTACTTATTAAATCGAGTTAAATCCGAGCAAGAACCCATCTTTTTTGAATATATAAAAATAGAAAAGGGTATTGAAAAATAATCACTATATTATCTTAGATAATATATCGTTTACTTCATTGTTTACTTCGTCGTTAGATTCAATGAACCAAAATCTACATTTTAAATTTTTATAGGATTTATGAATTTCATTAATAATATCATCACCGTTAAAATTAATGATGTTTATTTCATAAATAGTATCGGGATATATTTCTAAGAATGAATAATTTATCATATATTGTATATTCTTAATTTTTTCCATGTTGTCGTAAGAGCAGTTAAATTCTTTATAATTAATATTATCCGTCTTATGAATGTCATCATCATTATGAGGTTTCTGAAAACATTCCAATAATTTATGAGCTGCTAATCTATCATTAACAACTGAAGATCTGATTAAATCAGAAGTAGTTTCTTTAATATTATCAACCATATTATTAATAGATTTTTGATTATGATTTGATAAATTAATGGAATTTATATAAATTAAATGCATGGATGTTTTATTAGATCTAACATAATTCAAAATAGGTTCTGACATTACAGTTAGTGGTGAAGATGATGAAACACCACCATCTTCATATAATGATCCTATTATTTTTTGAGGAGGAACTAAAGATGGTATGGATGCACTTGCGGTACTATATTTTCCAATTAGATTAATATCTCCATGAGCAAAAATAGGTAATGTTGTTTGAGTTAAATCATAATCTATATGAGATACATCTAGAATAGATGTTTTTTTATTACAAAATAAACAAGTACGCTTTTGATCTTTATTATAAGTTCCTGTCCAAATCTCATCTTCCATTATTGTTTCTTTAGTAAAATATTTACTAAGATAATTTGTTATATTCTTACCTTCATTGTATCTACTTGCCTGAAACCAACCTATAACATTAGATATTATAGATATGTTACTCCATTGTAATGCAAATAAATCATTAGTTAATTCTCTAGCTATTCTTTCTATTCCTGCCCATTTCCAATTAGCCGCGCTCGCTATGAAAGCTGCTACATTTCCTCCTGATGACGCCAATGTAATTTCGGGCTTAATATTACTTTCGCAAAGATATTGAAGTCCAGCCAATTGACTAACAAATCGACCTCCTGATATTGGTAATATAAATATATACATTTATATTATTTATATTATTTATAAATTTTTAAAAAAATAATTTCATATTAGTAGTTATTCACTTATTTATTAAAATTTATAAATTTTTTATTCTTGTTGTTATTTCCGCTATGCACAAACTATATGCAATATGAATATATTGATTTAGATATGTTCTAGATTTATATTCTTTATGTAAAATATCAAGTTCACGCAATAGAAAACCATATTTTTCGACTAGTAAAATATATGGAGTCTTATTTATATTATTATGATCAAATTTACTATCATAATTTACTAAATCCCATTTTTGGTAATAATTATCAATATCTGATTTACAATAAGTATTTTTCCATTTGTTTTGAAAGTTGATTTCATCAAATTTAGTATTTACCCGATTATCCATATTAGAACCGTAATTTTTAATCATAATTTTATCATTTATGATCAATTTTATTTTTAATATAAATTTTTATAATCTATATTATTTTTTTAAAAAATTATTTCATATTGTTAGTTACTAACTTATTTAGGAAATTGAGGTACAACTCTAGGTACTACTTGAGGTATTTGTGGTACTGCTTGAGGTATTTGTGGTACTGCTTGAGGTATTTGTGGTACTGCTTGAGGTATTTGCATAGGAATTTGTGGCACTGCTTGAGGTATTTGCATAGGAATTTGTGGTACTGCTTGAGGTATTTGCATAGGAATTTGTGGTACTGCTTGAGGTACTGCTTGAGGTACTGCTTGAGGTACTGCTTGTGGCATTTGTGGTTTATTCACTGCAGCCTTTGATTCTTCTACATCTGGCACGGTTAATCCTAATGCTTTAGCTATGACTTTCTCATTTTCTGTTAATTGCTTAATAGTATTATCAAGATGTAATTTACCGAAAACTAAATAAATGGGATTTTCTTCACTTCCTTCTGCTTTGAGAATAAAATGGTTTGTTATTTCTTCATATAATTCTCTTTCTTCATCATACCATTTTACTTGAAGTCCTCCGTTATCTTCTTCTGGTTCAGATTGTGCTACTTCAACTTTTGGGGCAACTCCTGGTTGTACCTTTTGTTTATTTTCTTTATCTTTATGAGATTTATTACTACAATAATCCGTTCCTTTAACAACATCTCTACCGCAAAACTTTCCTGCATTAACAAGACCTTTTTCGTAAAAATGTTTACATGATTTTCCTTCGATAAAAGGTTTTCCTGTTGAAGTTTGAGGTGTTCCATCATTATTTAATAATGGTTTTACTTCAACTTTAGCACCCGGTTTCTTCTTAGCTCCTGCTGTAGAAGTTGTAGCGGTTGTTACTGGAGCAGGAACAGCACCACCAAATGGCATAGCAGGTTGTAATGATCTAGTAATTGGGACATTACACCATTTAGCTAATTCTTCAAATGTGACATCCACTCCTTTAGTATCTCTAAATCCTTTAGCAATTGCTGGAAAAACAACTTGGTTTAACATTCCAGCAACTCCATTTGTAAGTTCTTGCATTGCGCTATTCATATCTAATTGTTATATTTTTAATAAGAAATAATGTTTATTTATTATTATTTTATTCATTTATTTATATTATCATTTTTGATTTAGTTTAATTTTAATTTTAGTTTTTAGTTTTTAAATTACATTTTGTAAAAAAAAAGATTATTAATCATTTAAAATGTTCATAAAAACAAAAATTACGAAAATTACGAGAATTATGCAAGAACAAGAAATTAGAAAAAGATATAATGGTTATATGAAATTTTCAGATGATCCATATATAAGAGAAATGGCTATCGAAATGTTACTTCGTGATCCATCAGAAAGAACATTTAATGTTGCTGGAGAATTAGTTTTTGTTAACTTAATAAATGAAATACCAGCTAATCGCGACATTTATATGAAAATCGCACATATATGGAGTGTTTGGGATAAAGCTGCTAAAATTGCTTATAGTGGAATTAGATAACTAAATTAATTAATTAATTATTATACAATAATTAATTTTTAAAAATATTTAAACTTCTTTTATCCTTGTCTCCAATGTTGATTACATGTGACACATCTAACGTAGACTTTCATAGGTTCATCACCACTATTCACTTGTTTTTGAGCAAATACTAATTCAGTACCAGAACAATAACGGCACTTTCCTGCTCCTTTCACACCAATTTCCTCTGCTCTGTTAATGAAGATCTCTCTTTCTATACTAACTTTACCCACGTTCATAAATTCTTGTTCCCAAAAAATCCATTCTTTGTTTGGAGCATCTTCTAAAAAATCTAAAACGTAATCTTTGGTATATAATCTTAACATTCCTATCACTTCAATAATAATATCCTTTTCTTGAATTATAAAATCGCTGTTTTTATATCGTAAATCTAGCAGAAAATTGATATCTGATTCGTTAATATCTTCTGGGGCGTATTTTCTGAGTGCTCCTTCTCTGTCTAAACCAAAATTTCTTTTTACAGGTTCTGACGTTGCTTTATTTTCTTTAAGAATTTTAGGGGTCTTAGGAGTTTTGGGTTCTACGTACCCAGTAATCAAATTCATATTACTAGTAGTCAATGACGATGGTTTAACGACTGATAATTTATTACCCATTTTACCAGTAGGCTTTGGTAATGTTCTATTCATCGCACCTTTTAATTTTTATTGTATTTTAAAATAAAATAAATGATTTTTTATTTATTTTATTTATATTAAAATAATTTGTTTTTATGTTTATTTAAAATACTAAAAATGATAGATAACACAGTGTATTTAGATCAAAATGATAATATCGATAACATTACAGATATTAGGGACAGTCGTATTAATAAAATAAATAAATCAGCAATATTTAATATTAACAAACGGTTACATCCAAATTATGCTGAACAAGAAGACATTCCTTCACTTAAACCAATATCATTAATACCATCATTAAAACCATTTCCTACATCGCCCAAAAAAGAAACGTCATTATTATCAGTTTCACAGAAAGAATCATTATTACCAATTTCTGTAATATCGAAGAAAGAAATACCAATTCCTATAATTTCAAATAAAGAAACATTATTACCATTACCGAATAAAGAAACACCAATTCCTGTAATTACGAAAAAAGAAGTATCAGTAACAATTTCAAAACCCCCTCTGATTTTACCACCTAAATCGCCAAAGAAAGAAACATTATTACCATTACCAAAGAAAGAAACATTATTACCATTACCAAAGAAAGAAACATTATTACCATTACCAAAGAAAGAAACATTATTACCATTACCAAAGAAAGAAACATTATTACCAAAGAAAGAAACATTATTACCAAAGAAAGAAACATTATTACCAAAGAAAGAAACATTATTACCATCACCGAAGAAAGAAACATTATTACCATTACCAAAGAAACCTCTGATTCTACCACCTAAATCACCGAATAAGCAAATATTAATATCAAAAAAGCCTCTGGATTTACCACCTAAACCAGCTAATAAGCAAATATTAACACCGACGAGAAGTCCTACACCATTATCAAAATCTCCAGGTAAAAATAATGATACATTAAAAACGGTAAATGTGACAAACTTGAAACCTGAAATACCTATTATTAATAACTTTACTAAAAGGCCAACTAATTATAAAAACATATCTAATAAAATAAAATTACCAGAATTAGATACTACTATTCGTTCTGAAAAATTAAGACCTGTGGTGATACAATCATCGGAAAGTAACATACCAATAATTCCAAATATCGATGATAAATATCGTAGAATTTTAAAGGATATTGATTTTAATAAATTACGTAAAACACGACACGGGAAGAATAACGAAATGTATGATTTACCTTATGTAAAGGACTTAGCAAAAAGTTTAGATATTTCAACTAGAGATAATAAAGATGATATTATTGATAGAATTAAAGAAAAAGCTAGATCACTAGGATTTAATGTAGAAGACTAACGTGATATAAAATTTTAATGAATAAAAAATGATTTTTTAATATGATATTATTTATAATTTAAATGTCACGCGTACACGTCAAAAAACTTAAACATGTTAATTTTAGTAAAACAAAAGTTCAAAGAGCTGGATTTATACTATATACTTTATACAAAGGAAATATATATTTCATGATAGGAGTAGATTCTAAAACTCATGATCTTACTGATTTTGCTGGTAGTGTAAAATATAAAACTGATCGTCATGTCTTATCTGGCGCTATTCGAGAGTTACAAGAAGAAACTCTTGATCTATTCGAACCGATTACTTATGATGATGTCAAAGAATGTATAACAGTATATGATAGTAACAATTTAGTAATTTTTATGCCTATATCATTGGATCCCGATACTATTTGTCGTGAATTCAACGAAAAATACAGAGAAACAGTTGAAAGAAAAAGACTTTCTGCTGAACCTGAAGTATGTGGTCTTACATGGCTAGATATCGATGAATTTATATTTCATATTAAAAATTCCGGAGTAATGTACTCTCGTATACAAACTTTATTGTTAAATGCAGGAGATTTCTTTAAATTACTGTAAAAAATAATAAAATAATTATAAAATAATAAAATAATTATAAATAAAAATAATTATAAAATAATAAAATAATTATAAATAAAAATAATTATAAATAAAAAATTTATAATTCATAAATCATGTCAGACGTTGTCGACGAATTATGGCTCGCTCGCTTAACTAAAATGATATCTAAAATACTTTTAAATATCATAGATGAAGAAGATATAGAATATTACTTCACGGAAGATGCTATGAAAATATGGATACTAGCATTTACCAATGAAACTTATTCTCCTTCTGAAAATAATGAAGATCTTGAATATTTAGGAGATATTGTCTTGAAATCAGTTTTCCCTAAATATTTAATGAGAAGATTTCCTTATTTGCATAAAAATGATTATACTGAGCTTAATACACGTTATATGAGTAAAATAGATCAAGGAAAATTAGCATATCAAATGGGATTTGAAAATGAAAATTTGGTAAACAAACAACTTCATTTTATCAGAACAAAAGGAGTTGATGTGATTACAATAAATTTGGTAGCAGATGCTTTTGAAGCGTTTTTTGGAGCTTTTGATACTATATCTGACAATATTAGAGATGGGTTAGGATATGCTAACTGTTATAACCTGCTTTGGCATTTGTTCAAAGACAAAAAAATAACCGATGCAGGAAGTCACGCCAAAACCCAAATACAACAATTATTTACACGATTTGAATTACCTAAACCATTAGAAAAAAGTGATGAAGGAAAGGAAATACAAATTAAATTTACTCCTAAAATGAACTTGATCCTGAAACAAAATAAGATCATCGCGAACGACTTAATTTCAGTTGCTAATGAGAAGAAAGAAGCATATAAACAGACAATATTCGCTCTTCAAAAATTGGATCTTATTAAGATAAATGAAATTACTCAAAGTAACAAAAATAAAGATAAACAAGTATTTGATGTAATATTAACACGAAATCATTTAAATTTCTTGAAAGGATATGGGATATCCCTAGATAACAGTACCATTGGACATGGAGAGGCTCCTACCAAAAAAGATGCAGAATTTAAAGCTTATTCCAATGCCTTAGATTTTTTAAATAAAATTAAAGTCGAGGCAGTTCCTGAAGGAATCACAACAGCATGGGCTGAAAAGATTAAATTATTATCAGACGTTTCTCATCCTAATGTATCTAAATATTTAGAACCTTTAGCTTTAAAGTTAAATTCTGATAATTTGGTTGGGTTTGAATTTATAACACCCGCAAAAACCTCTGAGAAAAAGACTGCTTTAATGCAATTAGTTGGGATTGGATCAGATGGACAAAAACATGTACTATCATCTACTAAAGTCGATCAAAAAGATAGAAAAAATGGAAATATTGCAGCTAGAGCAATTTTAATGAAAACCTATTTAGAAACTCAATAATTTAAATTGTCGTGTAAATTTTTAAAACTTACCTTAACCCATAGATAAAAATGTTTATATTATTTAAAATAATAATATGAACGAATGACAAATTTCCACAAAAATAAAAAAAATATTTTTTGTTTATAGAAAAAACATGGCTCACGTTAAACGCGACAAAAAACACGAAGTTGTAAAACCTTCTGATGACTGCAGTTGTTCTTCATCTGACTCATCTTCATCATCTTGCACATCATCTCCATCATCCTCTTCATCTACTGATTGCAGTGAACGAGTAATTGAACAGCACTGTGAAGTAAAAAGATTAGCTGATGGAAAGACTCATTGTAAAAGAAAATGTAAGACTATCTGTGTTTATGAATGCACGAAAGATGTTCATCATAGATATGAATGGTGCAAGAAAACTGAACAAGAAAAGAAGTGGCATCAGATTAGCCCGCTTCCTGTCCCTGAAAAATGTCACGATGACCACCACGATCGTCATGATAACAAGAAGGCTGAGAAAAAACCTGTTGAAAAGAAGCCTGCTGAAAAAAAGCACGTCGTTAAAAAATAGATAAATTTCTAAGAAATTTATGATTAAAAAATAAAGACCATAAAAATAAAGACCATAAAAATTAAAAAACATAAATAGAACTAATTTTAAAAAATATATTAATATACTAATATATTCAAAGCAAGTTGATAATATTCAATAATTCTTCTTCGGGAATTAAATTATTAACTAATGTAATTTGACTATTCCAATCCAAATTAATCACTTTAACATTAGTAATAGTTAATATAACATCGTTATACATATTTTTTAATTTATTAATATAATCAATGTTATATCCATTAATTTCAGTTTCTATACCCCTATTGTTTATCCTATCTAATGAAGTATTCGTATTACATTGTAAATAGATACATGCTGTAGGAGTTAATAAGTTCTCATTTTTAATAGAGTTATTATATATTTTCCACTCATCTTCAGATATATTACCATTTTCATAGTGCATCCTAGCAAACGTCATGTCACCAACGAGACTCCGATCAATAAAAGATATACCTCCTAATTTAGAAAATTCTTCAGCTTCTTTGTATATTTCTATACGTTTAACTAACATCATCATTTGAAAAAAATATGCATAATGTTTCATATCTCCAATAAATTGATCTAATAATTCTTTATTAAAATATTCTCTATAAAACTTACAGTTTAAACCTACATTATTTAAATAATTCTCTAAAGAATTTCCTAATGTACTTTTACCTACACCAATAATTCCTTCAATAATAAAAATTCCTCCTTTTAACACTCGCAATTTTTCATACATTGGATGTCTATTGTTAAACATATTAATTTATAAATTAATATATCAGTATTTAATTAATCATTTTTATAATTATTATTGATGATAATAACAAAGATAATTATCATAACGATTTGCATCGCGAGAACAATGTCTACATTTAGAATGATTATCACAATATTTTAAATCATCATCGTCATCGATCAAATTATCACAATGTGAGTACTCACATTTATGTCCTTTCTTATCATTAGAGTTAATATTATCTAATTTTTCATTTATTTTATCAATATTTTCTTCAATACCATTTAATTTAATTTCGATTGTATCGATCTTGTCAACTTTATCTTTAATGTGTTTGGTATCGGTTCTATTATAATTCCAATTATATTTAATTCCGTAAAATTTGAACTCAGAAGAACAATCAATTGGTGAATCGTCATACATTACATATGCTAAAATTTGTTCAAATAGTGCTGGTGATCTGTCAACAAATATTTCAACTGAACTATTATTCATTTTACTAATAACATCAACAAAATATGGTATTTTCATCAAAATTTCGTTTTTAAGATGATAAATTTTACCTAAGACATTTACTTTATAAATTTTCTTTTCATAAGGCAATCCATAAAAATCTAATTCGTAAAAATATTTTGAAGGATAAGGATGAAGTGGATCTATTTCACGTGCTAAAACGTAATCAAAAATCATCGAAGATCTCTCAACAAAACACGTTTCTTCATTGGAATTAAGAAATTCATGAAAATAAGGAATTTTGTTTAAAATATCATGTTTAATATGATAAATTTTACCACTAACATTAACTTTATAAATATTCTCCATTTTAACGTTTTAGAATTATTGAATATATAATCATTTTTATGTTTTATTTTATATTTAAACACTAAAATTATAAAATTAAATAAATGATAAATTATATTTTAAATATAAATATAATTAAATGGAGCCAATCAGTTATATTAAATCCGAAGAGAAAATTGGGTCGTGCGTATTCAATTATTCTGACATCGAATTGATGAATTTATATCGACGAGCGATACTGGAAGAAATTGAAACTTATGCAATTGAATACGTATGTTTTGATATTAATACAACACAAACACATGATGATAAATTAGCTTTAAAATTAGGACAACTTGTCATTGATAACGAGGAATTTGTTAGACAAGGTTTAGATCAAGAGTTATATAAGCGATATGATATTGATATTGCTGGACCTACAAAATTTACTTCAGATGATATTGAGGGATTACCAATAACTCTTAGAACTCCCATACTAGAGATGCAAGCTGAAGAGAGAATTAAATGTTTTGTTGAAGTAAGAAAAGGTACTAGCAGAACTCATGTAAAATGGAGACCCGTTGGATTAGTTACTACTAATGAGATTGTAGATGGTTATTTTATCTCACGATTGAATATAGGAAAGGAATTAAAAATAGAAAAAAATGAAACTCATTATATAGATTCCGTTATTATTACAAAAAATACTACTTTTATAGATAATCATGCGATTGCAACAACGATCGGAGAATTACAAATTGATTATGACAATTTTAAATCTGATGCTAATGAAATTATCATAGATATCAAGAAAAAAGGGAAAGGATATTTGATTCCAGCTGGTGAAAAATTAGAAGTACCATTTAAATTTCATCTAGATATTGGAGAATTATCATATACTAATGAAATTGCTAAAAACTACAATCCTGAAAAGCCAACTATACCAAAGTATGAACCTCAAGAAATACATTGTCAAATTATTGTTAAGAAAGGAAAAAGAAATAATATGATTCGATGGAAAAGTCATTTATATGACTATGACGACAAAACTACGGGATATCAAATCTTAATAAATAATATTGGAATGTTACCAACAGAAACAATATTCGAAGAAGGATTAAAGAAAATAAGAACTGCTGCTACACGAGCACAAACCCCTATTACTATATTCCATAAAGTTCGTTTACCAGCGAATATTCCTGCTTCGATTCCTCTTTAAAAAAATATTAAAAAAAATAATTAAATAATAATGAAATTTATTATTTAAATGAACATTATAAGATCATGTTTAATTGGGATAAGCTTAACAGGACTTGCCTTATCATGTTATTTTAATTTTCGTATTATTGATATAGAGCATAGAAATATATTAACTAATTCTGGCGTCGGTGCATCTAAAAAGAACCAGAATCAAATAAATATTTTCGATTTATTTTCTTCGTCTTTTATATTTAAATATATCTCTATAATTATATTGATGTATTTTTCGATGGAATGTGGGATTGTAGGTTACGATAAATTAAGAGAATAATATTTTTAAAACTAACATTGAATATTATATTCTGTAAAATTACTTGGGTATAATGAAAATTTGATATTTATATCTTATTAATATCTAAGCAAGTTTTAGATATTATCGCTGTTAAATTGATATTTAATAATATTATCTGATGTATTAAATAAATACGAACATAAAATTTTGAATTTTGGTTAGAAAATTTTAGAAAACACTTTGATCATAGTAATTTTTATATAATTACATCTATTTATCAAAATTTTAACTATAACAAAGTGTTTTCTAAAATTTTCCAACTAAAATCAAAATTTTGTGTATATAATTTATTAATATCCAAGTTAAACTTGAATATTATGATAAACTAGATCCGAAGTGTTAATATCTATAGATATTAACTGATATATTATTAAAATCTAAATATGAGATTTTAATTTTGGTTAGAAAATTTTAGAAAACAACTTGTTATAGTAATTTTTATATAATTACTTCTATTTATCAAAATTTTAACTATAACAAGTTGTTTTCTAAAAATTTTCTAACCAAAACCAAAATTTTATATTCAAGTATTATCAATATCTAAAATAAATTTAGATATTATAATTGTTAAGTTTCTAAGTTTCTAAATTTCGATAGTTATATATGTTAACTGATATATTGATTAAATATAAATACTAAATTTTGATTTTAGATAGGAAATTTTTGAAAACAACTTGTTATAGTTAAAATTTTCAATAATAGATGTAATTATATTAAAATTACTGTGATCATATTATTTTTAAAAATTAATTGATTAAATTCAAAATTTTATATTTAGAATTTATTAATATTCAAGCTAAATTCGAATATTATAAATTATATGCAAATTTACATATAATTTAGGATTCTTCCTCAATTTTTCTTATCATATTTTCTACAATTTGTGCTCTATTACCTCTAACCCTATTATCAATTGCTTTATTTAATATATCAAGATAATTAATAAGAAGATCATTATTGTTTGATTCTATTGCTTTGTTAATTCGTGGTAACATTAATCTAATGACTGCACTGCTTCCGTTATAATCTTTTGAATCTATTAGTTTCAAAACTTTTATTAATAAATCATATTTTTCTGAGTTTACTAAAATAAGTAAAATCTCTTTAATAAAAAGGTTATTATGACTATTGACATCTGCTTGATTTCTATGATTAATAGAAATCAAAGTAAAATTTCTCATAAAATTTGGCTCTCCTATAAAATCTAATAATGATGTAACAATCTTTATATCCGATTGGTATGCTAAATTACTGACTACATATTGATTAAAAGTATAATCATTATTGGCAATTTGACCTGTAAAGTTATATTCATTAGCAATATCAAAAGCTCTTTCAGCTAACGAAATTTCCTTAACTTTTATTAAATCAAGTAAAAATCCAAACAAATCTTCAATTCTCATATGAATATTAGTATTCATGACGCCAAAAGGACTTTCATTCAAATCTTCTAATAATTGATCTCTATCTTCAATACTATATTCTTTTGTAAGCATTTCTTTGTTTAATTCAAGAAGTTTTAATACCACAGATTTTGGTAAATCATATGATAGATCTCTAAAGTACCACAAATCTTCAAATTTTTCAAGATCAATAACCAAAAAATTGTAAAAAATAATTTTTTCCATGTTATCATAAATTATTTTTCTAATCAAAGCTTTATTCCAATGATTAGTAAGTAGATTAATAACATCTTTTGGTGTTAAATTATCTACATTAATATCGTTAATTTCTAAATCAGTTAAATTTTGTAATATAATTTCATTAAGTTCAGGAAGTAATTCTTCTTCATTCAACTTATGTAAATACCGTAAAATATTTTTAATATTCTCAATATTATTACCGTTCATCGTCAGCTTCTTAGCTAATTTATTAATTTCGCTTTGGGACATATTATCTATTTGACTAATCGTATAATTAGCAATATTAACTTTACGTACAAATAAATTATGAGCTATCAACCATTCTATAATATTGATAGTATGTCCTATAGCTTTCCTATCTTTTAATAAAATTAAAGTTTGATCATACGCATCATCTTTATTTTTAAAAGATTTCTTGTTTGCTCTTAAAAATTCTTTAATGTCTTCATATGGTATGTCATGTATAGACGTCATTTTTCTTAAAATTAAAAATTATAATTATTAATTTTTGTAATTGTGGATAAAATTATAATTATTAATTTTTGTAATTGTGGATAAAATTATAATTATTAATTTTTGTAATTGTGGATAAAATTATAATTATTAATTTTTGTAATTGTGGATAAAATTAGTTTTTAATCAAATAAATTCAAAATTAAAATGAATTATCTCGATCAGTTTAATATTTGTGAATATTTTCATCCGTTTGAGAAAGTATCTGATGAATGGATAGTTGAAACCAATAGGTTTGTTATATGGTGTCCTGAATTGATCAATGAAAAAGTAATAGAATTTGCTAATCCCAAGGAATTATATACTGATTGTTACGAAATTAAATGTGATGTCGATAATCTTGATAATTTACAACTTTGGATTTTAATGATTAATATTAAAAGAGCCATCCCAATATTTCGACATAAAGATGATCCAAAAGAGCTATTGTATGTCCATCCAGGAATACTACATTTCACAGAAAGAGGAATGCAACGAGAATATATAATTCCTGAAAATGAAAATATACAAGATCATATCCCAAGTGATGATCCAAAGCGGAAAAATCATTTCTTTGTAATTTTTGAAGGTTATCAAAATTATATATGTTAACTGATATATTTATATTTTAGCTATAAATTTTTTTAAAACAACTTGTGATAGTTCTATATTTTTGTAATTAACATCGTTAATCTAAATTTTTGTAATTAACATCATTAATCTAAATTTTTGTAATTAACATCATTAATCTAAATTTTTATAATTAACATCATTAATCTAAATTTTTGTAATTAACATCATAATTTTTGTAATTAATATCATTAATCTAAATTTTTATAATTAATATCATTAATCTAATTTTTTATAATTAACATCATTAATCTAAATTTTTGTAATTAACATCATAATTTTTATAATTAACATCATTAATCTAAATTTTTATAATTAACATCATTAATCTAAATTTTTATAATTAACATCATTAATCTAAATTTTTGTAATTAACATCATTAATCTAAATTTTTATAATTAACATCATTAATCTAAATTTTTATAATTAACATCATTAATCTAAATTTTTATAATTAACATCATAATTTTTGTAATTAATATCATTAATCTAAATTTTTGTAATTAACATCATAATTTTTGTAATTAATATCATTAATCTAAATTTTTGTAATTAACATCATTAATCTAAATTTTTATAATTAACATCATTAATCTAAATTTTTATAATTAATATCATTAATCTAATTTTTTATAATTAACATCATTAATCTAATTTTTTATAATTAACATCATTAATCTAAATTTTTATAATTAACATCATTAATCTAAATTTTTATAATTAACATCATTAATCTAAATTTTTATAATTAATATCATTAATCTAATTTTTTATAATTAACATCATTAATCTAAATTTTTATAATTAACATCATTAATCTAAATTTTTATAATTAACATCATTAATCTAAATTTTTATAATTAACATCATTAATCTAAATTTTTGTAATTAACATCATTAATCTAAATTTTTGTAATTAACATCATAATTTTTGTAATTAATATCATTAATCTAAATTTTTGTAATTAACATCATAATTTTTGTAATTAATATCATTAATCTAAATTTTTGTAATTAACATTGATTAATTTAAATTTTTGTAATTAATATCATTAATCTAAATTTTTATAATTAACATCATTAATCTAAATTTTTATAATTAATATCATTAATCTAATTTTTTATAATTAACATCATCAATCTAAATTTTTATAATTAACATCATTAATCTAAATTTTTTGTAATTAACATCATCTATCATAATTTTTATAAATTAACATTGATTAACATAAATTTTTTGTAATTAACATCATCTAACATAAATTTTTGTAAATTAACATCATCTTCCATATTTTTTGTAATTAACATCATTAATCTAAATTTTTGTAATTAACATCATTAATCTAAATTTTTGTAATTAACATCATTAATCTAAATTTTTGTAATTAACATCATCTATAAAAATTAGCAATTAATGATATAAACATTATTCTATTAATAATAAAAATATGGAAGATTCTAATAATATAACTACTGATAAAGTTAAAGAAGTACTAAATAATATTAATTTTTCAGATGTAATTGATAAATTAACATCTGAACCTAATGAAGCTGCTAACCTTATTGGTCAATCAGCAGAAATTATGACTCCAGAAATGATGGAACAAGCACGTAAATATGCTACAGGTACTCAAGGTAAACAAATAAAAGAAGAAATGATGAGAAAAGGTCTTGATAACAAAGATTTAAAAGCGCAAATGGAACAACAAAAGAAGTTATATGTTGAAGCTAATAACAAAGCAAAAGGAGAATCTAAGAAAGCGATATTGATTACATCAAGTAAAATAATGAAATCCAAAGATATACATGTTAAAATATTAAAATCTGAAGCGATAAAAATAGTTGGGTCTGATAATGTTCTAGAAATGCCATGTTCTAGATTAGCTGTAGGGCCCTTATTAAACAAAACAATTAAAGTTTGGTATGACCCAAATCGTAAAGGTAATAATACTCGAGCATCCAAAATTGTGGATTTTAAAATTGCTGGTGAATTATTAATTGTAATGGAAGAAGGAGATTTAACAGAAAACGACTTTAAATTAGCTGAGAAATTATTATTGTAAGTAGTTTTTGATAATATTATATTAATATAATATTATTTTATTTATAAAGATAAACCGATGATAATACTTATATTGATAGTTATAATAATCATAGTATTAATATTATGGTTATTTTCAAGCGGTACAGAAGAAATAAATAATAAACCATCATCTGATGAACAAGTTAGTGCTACACAACTATTAGATTTAATTAATTATGATGATTCTAATATTAATTATGATGATTCTAATATTAATTATGATAATGTTGATATTAATTATGATAATGTTGATATTAATTATGATAATGTTGATACTAATGATGTTAATTATGAT